>Ga0209500_10001023_pt1 | contig 22016 bp, 25 predicted proteins | sample S_140212_EF_Meta_FD_187323 | JGI IMG/M metagenome (GOLD analysis project Ga0209500, IMG submission 187323) | Freshwater microbial communities from Lake Simoncouche, Canada to study carbon cycling - S_140212_EF_MetaG (SPAdes) (version 2) | ecosystem: Environmental > Aquatic > Freshwater > Lake ... | reverse complement strand
TGGTTACTACACCGCAGAAGGGCAGGGCTTTGAGTGGGTTGATCGGTTGCCTGATTTTCCGGACTGGCTTTTGAATTCCATCATTAATAAAAATGTTAAGCAGGGGGTACCAGCAAAGGAAACTACCAGGATTGTTGGTCCGCATTTTGCGGTAAATGCTGAGATCAGTCTTGAACGTGACATGCAACTGGCGCAGGAAGCAATGTTGTCATTGCCTCCAGAAGCCTGTGATGATTACGACATTTGGATAACGATTGGACAATCACTTCACTCAACGGATGAATCGTTGCTTGATGCATGGGATGAATGGTCCCAGCAATCAGATAAATATGTGGAAGGTGAATGCCACAGACGTTGGCTTTCCTTTAGTAAAGGAGGGGGTCGTGGCTTGGGGTCACTGATACATATCGCCCAAGAGCATGGTTGGAAACCTTCGCAAGAACATCGTGCAATGAATGTAGACGATGTGACACTTGATCAGTCTGTGGAATTGGCAAGGCAATTGGATGAACTTGAACAGGAACTACAAATGAATCTTGAAGCAATGGTGGCTCAGCCCCAGGAAACAAAACCGGCTGTAAAGAAGCCAAGGAAGCGGGTTGGTACACAAACTGCCCCAGCAGAAGCAGTGGACTCAGACAAAGAACCGCGCGTAAAGAACCCACCGGCAAGCACCATCACGGAAGTGTTGCTGCAAATGTACCAGGGGAAGTTGGTTTTTAGTCAGCCGCACGGGCAATTCTTTGGGTACGGTCGGGAATCCAAGGGTCTTTGGTCGCCTTTGACCAGGATTGAGATGTTGGGTGACATTCGTTGCAAGCTGATTGAGTTGGGTGATTTTGTACCGAAAGGGTTCAGTAGCAATCTGATGAATGATGTGTTTTCACAGTTGCAATCAATCGTTACATTTGATGATTGGTATGACGGTTCAGACTATTTGCTTTTCACTAATGGTGTCTTAAATATTGAGACGCGTGAGCTGCTACCGTTTAGTAAAGATTTGTATCTAACGCAACAGATGCCCTATGCCTACGATGCAGGGGCAACTTGTGATGACATTGTTAAATGGCTGAAGCATACGCAGCATGATAGCTGGGATCGCACCCAGGTTTTGAGGGCTTGGTTGCGGGCCACACTCCTGGGGCGTTATGAAATTCAAAAGTTTGTAGAGATTGTAGGCCCTGGTAAATCTGGTAAGTCTACCTACGCAAACCTGGCGGTTGCATTGGTGGGTAGGGGAAATACATATTCTACCGACTTTGAGAATATGGAGAAAAACCGTTTTGAAGCTGCTGCTTATATGGGTAAAAAACTATTGTTGTTCCAAGATGCAGACCGTTGGGGTGGCTCCGTTTCGAAACTGAAAGCAATCACAGGTAATGACTGGATTCGTTCGGAGCGTAAGTATCAAGGTGAGACGCTTGATCCTTTTCAATACCATGGGATGGTAATGATTACAGCTAATGAAGCTATTCAGTCAACCGACTACACATCTGGTTTGGCTCGTCGTCGTCTCACAATTCCATTCGATAGACCATTCACTGGTACGCAGGCGGAACAAAAGGAATTGATTAAGTTCAATTCAAAAGGAGAACCACAGGGTGAATTTTCGCCTTTGCTGCCAGGGTTGGTGAATTGGTTACTGGATATGCCTGAGGAAACCATGCGGGAATACCTGATGGAAACCAGTAAGAAGGTAAGGTTCTTCCAGAAGTATGAGAAGATGCAAAACCTACGATCTAATCCATTGTTGGATTGGATGGAACATAAGCTCATCTATGACCCAGGCGTTAGCTCGGCTGTTGGGTTTACTAAGAATGCACCGATGGGTTCATCCAATATTTATGCACAGAATGATAAGTGGTTATACGCAAGTTATGCCGAGTTCTGTCGCCAGTGCAATGTAGGGGTGATGTCCAGAAATCGATTTGAACCACTCTTCATGGATATCTGTACACACCAGTTGAAGATTAAGGTATTTGCTACACGTAATACCAGGGGTGTACGCATCATTAATGTGGCAGTCCGTGAATCTGATATTAAATATGAAGGCTGGCCCTCAGTTGTAGAGGTTGCATCTAACAAAGATGAATACAAAGAATTTTATGGGATGGACCTAACTGCAGATACTAATGCGAAAATGGAGGATGAGTTAAGTATTGATGAATGAGCAATGGACGGCACCTAATCCTGGACCTGTATGACTGTGATCCAGAGATTCTTGATGACTACGATCAACTCCAGGCTTACCTGGAGACATCATTAGCACTAGCAGGTGCCAATATTTTAAGGATCTTTGGTGAAAAGTTTGAGCCACAGGGGGTTACGCTTCTTGCTTTGCTGACTGAATCCCATGCATCTATTCATGCATGGCCAGAGCTTGGGTATGCGGCGGTTGATTTGTATACATGTGGTGATACAACCAATACTCATAAGGCTGCTGAGTTTTTAAAGAATAAATTAAAAGCACAAACTACGGAAGAAAAAGAATTAGTTCGGTCCACAACACCAGTTAATTAAGTATAGTAAAGCGAGATATCTTGTCTTGCATGACTACTAAAAAGAAATTGCTTTGGTGTGGCGACATTGTTGCCATGACCGGATTTGCGCGAGTGACGGAAAATGTCCTTGAGCGCATTCGGGATGAATACGATGTTGTGGTCCTATCGCATAACTGGTGGGGTGACCCGACTCCTCTACAGGAACACTACAAGATGTACCCTTCATCTAATAGGTTCCAGACGGCGCCCTTCGGTGAGGAACGCATTAGAGAAGTTGTTGAGAAAGAGAAGCCTGATATTGTGTTTACCATTAATGATATGTGGATCATTAATGAACAGTACAAACGTATTGCTGATTTACACAAGGAGAAAAAATTTAAATTTGTGGGTTATGCACCCATGGACAGCTACGCCTGGACTGGGTGCCTTGGTGAAACCGCCAACGATTGGGATGCCGTAATTTCTTATACGGAATTTGGTGCCCACGAATTTATTGCAGGTGGCATCAACAGGCCTATTGCTGTGATTCCCCATGGTGTGACACGTGGTCAGTTCTACCCCATGGATAAGTCTGAAGCACGAAAGCAACTTAATTTGAAAGATGATATTTTTATTGTGTTCAATGGAAATCGCAATCAATTCCGTAAGCGGATTGATATTACAATTGAGGCTTTTGCAAAATTTGCCAAGGATAAGCCGGATACCCAGTTGTATCTACATATGGGGTTGAAGGACCAGGGATGGGATGTACTGCCGGTTTTTGGACGTGCAATGCAACGGGAAGGTCTTGATCCAAATGGTCGCATCATCTTGACCGCACAATCGGAAAGCCCGCCAAATGTCAAGGTTGAAACCCTTAACTTGATCTATAACGCTGTCGATGTAGGTGTTAATACCTGCAAGGGAGAGGGCTGGGGACTGGTTAATTTTGAGAATGCGGCCTGCCGCGTGGCTCAAGTGGTGCCCAACCATACGTCCTGCAAAGAGATCTTTGACGGCTACGCACCCCTCATCCAGTGCAACCACGTTGATGTGGATACCAACTACGCACGGGAGATGCCTTGCCCCTCCAGTGACCACCTCGCAGCCATCCTCACGGACCTGTACGACAACCGCGACAAGCTTTCAGCCGTGGCTGATGCGTGTTACGAACGCTGTACTGGCACTCAGTTTGACTGGGATACGGTCGCTGCTCAATTCAATGGTGTGTTCCAGGATGCGCTGCAAGCTGCTGATGGTGAGGCAGAGGTAGGGGTGGAGAAGGAGAAAAAGAAGAAGAAGGTGAAGCGCGAAAAACGGTTGGTGGGAACCAAGGGCTAAGGTTGTTGGTGTTGAGAAGTATGACCCCTGCCGCAAGGTGGGGGTTTTTTGTTGTCCGCTTGATACAAAAGACGGGATGTGTGCAGACTTTTCAGACTATACCTATGTTTTAACCCTTATATGAAGCAAATGACACTTTGGGGCAAAGTGTAATTAGTAGTGGTACATAAGTACGTCTACCTGGGGATCAGGAGTATTGGGTGAGACTCCAGTTTGGACTAGATGTTGGGGCAAAGTGCTGCAAATAATTACACTTTGGGCTAAAGTGTCATTTGGCTTATATAAAGATAAAAGTTATGGTATAGTCTGAAAAGTCTGCACTTACCCTGTGGCTCGTACGTACAAACCATTAGTCCCCCTGGAGGTCTTAAGGCAACGGCTAGGGCTCTCAGACGACTCCCCCAGTGGCTTGGTATGGGTGGAGGAAACTGGTTGGCACAAGCCTGGTGATGTGGCAGGACGGCTGGATAGCTCTGGCTTGTACTACGTTCTTAGTCTTGACAACGAGAAGTACCATGCCCACCGGCTGGTGTACTACTTGCGTACAGGCGAGGACCCAGGTAGTTCAGATGTACTAAAAAAAGAAAACGGAGAGTTGGTCCTACACAAAAGAAAAACTCCCACGCCCCGCTCTCGTCGCAACCGTCGCAAATCAGACTGGACTTAAGATGGCTTATTCGATTCCCGAGTTAAACGCAACATTCAGGCACATCAATCTCATTGACAATCTCGATGAGTCTCAACTAAAAACCAATGGCTACTACCTTGGTTATCCGTGCCCCCATGGTCATGTAATTAGAGATTCTGCTGGCCACTGGTGTTACCACTGTGCCAAAAAAATTCTTTCTAATGTGTGTGGTTTTGATGTCAACTACATGCACGCTGACTACAAAGCTAAATATGCTGCGTTATGGAAGAAGGTACAGATAGGTTTTCCAGAAGATTGTTGGCCTATTGTTTCTCCTACTGGGTCTAGTCCCAGAAGAATTTGCATGCCTTCTTATCGCTCTGATTACAGCAAGCAACGTGCCGAAAACGTCAACATTCACAAAGCTTTATACCAAGCAGCTTGGGGGGATGTTGGTTTGCTTGTTGTTACCAGGACATGTAGCAATACTAAGTGCGGCAATCCACTGCACATGGTATCAAACTGGAATCGTATGACGCCACCACAACGGGTGCATCCTTTTGATATTGAGTTCAAAGCAGAGAAATTAATGTTGTACACCCGTCAACTAAACACCGGTCAAAGCATCAGACCAATTGTTGAGAAAGAATACAAAAACACAATTACACACCCATTAGATGCTAAGGAACCTCCCGAGTATGATGAGGGATAGGGCATATATTTCAAAATAATGAGGAATCAGTCTACCCAAAGGCAAAGAACACAGAAAGATCCTTTAAACCTGGGAACTTTTGATCAACTTTCCATACGTTATTTAAAGGGTAGTCTTGGTCCTGAGAATAAGGTAGTCGGGCGTGCTGATACAAACTCTAGTTCGAACGGTGGTCATGGCGGCGGTACTTACAACCATTGGTTTAAGATTGGCTTGATGGATCCAGGTTGGTTAATCTTTGCTAAAGGCGGTCAGCGTTCCAAATATATCAACATTTCTACTTACGATTTAAATTTAAATCCAATTGAAAGTCGCGGCATCTTTGATGCAGATAGTGTAGTCGTTAATACCAACGGAGAAATTTACCATCCTTACGTTGGGCAGATGATGGCTGCTCAATCAGATCTGTATAATATATACGATCCAAACCGTCTTGACAGAGGCGACCAACGTTACTTTCCTTTGGAGGTAGGTGAGTATTTATTATGTATTTCTAGTACCAGGAATGAGCCCATTTCATATGAAGTGGCAATGGTTGTTGAGTTTCCTGATACTAGTTTCTTCTTACTACTAGAAGATTATACATATCTGTTGTTTGAAGACACTGACCCTAGTTATGTAATTGCCGACACAACAGACAATTATCAAGTTGTTGATTTACACGCACATTCTCTAAGTGAATGGGATACTGCCTGGAAACGAGAGCACCAAGACTCTAATCCGTTTCCCGCTGTTCTTGTACCGCTTACAACTGAACCGTAAAATGAATGACTTTTCAAATCAAAAAAAGAAGAAAGGTATTTACAAAGAATATTGGGAAGGGATATCTCTTGAAAATGCGTTTAGCTCCTTGGATACCCACAACGAAGGGATGTGTGTGGCTTGCAAGTTTGGCTGTCGCAAAAAGCAACAGGCAATTAAACGATTGGATGGCACGCCGCAAAAATGCAAGGGTTCGCTATCTGGATATGTCTTTGACCGGTAAGATTGGTAATGGTGTTCAGGCAATTGCTATCCGTCAAGTTCGTAAATGGATAGAGGAATTACCCCTGGGCCACTCAATAACGTTGCGGTGTGAGTCAGCATTACCTGAGAAACAATTTCGTGTATGGAAGAAATGGTTTGAAAGGCATGAAGATATTACATGGGAAATCAATGAAGATTACAAATCTTTTTTCTTTTATAAAAAAGGTTGGTAGAATGTTGTCATCTACTTAAATGTTATGGACTCTTCTAAACTGGATACAGCAATCCAAACAGCACTTGCGCTTCATGCCGCTGCTAGTGCCATTACCGCACTAACTCCCACGCCCAAAGATGACTCTGCCGTTCGTAGGGTGTATCGTGTAATTGAATTGCTTGCTATGGTTACCAAGCGTACCAAGCAACGCTGATTACTTAGGCAATTACACACCAACCAGAATTTTGACCCTCGACTAACCAACGGGGTTCAAAATTTTTATAGCTGTAGTGTAATTTTTTACCATCGGAAGATTGGTAAACACCACCTATTAAATCACATTCCCCCCAGGGATCGTGAACCCAATAGCCATTAATATCGTATCCGATGATACAAAGGTAGTGCCCTCCACCCTGCGGATTTTGCACGGTGCCATGATGGAGAAAACCTGCCGGAACAGGCTTACCTAAATCAATTTGTTTTTTAATTAAATCCCGATTGCCATTTTTAATAAATTTGGCGGTAACACCATAGTGTTTTAGGGCAGACAACTGAGCGTTACTATCAGTGCTGTCGCCAAAGCTGAAGACAGTATGAAGGTATTCATCGTCGCCAGAGATTGAGGTTGGGTCAAGAAATTTTAACATCATTGCACAGCTTGAGCTAAAGCATGTGCGGGATGCATCACGGTAATTATCCCGTTGACTCATGTAGATGACAGGGAGTGGATTTTGTTTTGGTATTGGAGTAGTACCAGGAGTTTTTAACTTCTGGTCCATGATTTGAATTAGTTTTGTTGCGTAGTTGGGATCAGTTGCATACCCTTCTTTTACCAATGAATCAGCACATGCATTTCTATTGTCTGCACGATTTACACCTTTGTATGTTCCAAAGTCTTTGTACCAGTGGCTGACCAGATAATCAACACAGGCTTGTAACCCTGGAAAATCAATAAACCCTGCTTTAATTGTTATCCATTGTCCATTGACAAATTCTTTGGTGTCAACGTTGGTACCGCTACCTTTAAGACCAAAGTAATTATTTTTTCCAGATGTGGCGGTACCACCAGCACTTTCTAGTTGCCATTGGGCTGCAACAACTTCTGGAAATTTGGCACCAGCTTGTTTCGCAGCTTGGATAATACCATCCCAAGTATTTGGAATTTCAACTGAAGGTGTTTGATTTTGTCGATACTTAATAGCAAAAGACTCCAGGATCTCAGGGGTAAGCTGAGCCTGAAGCCAATTCCATGCGGTTATTTGATGTTCGAGTTGCTCGTCGAACTTTGCCGCATCACGTAGGTTAATTGTCATGGGCCTAATGTTTTAATTAAGTTTAGGCCCAATCAATTCAATCAAGAACTTCAGGAGTGACTTCAGTAACTTCTTCAGATTCCTTTGTTTCTTCTGGTGCAAACTCAAGGTTATCAATAAGTTCACCAATCAAATTAGCAGCAAAAGCAATAAGGGTACCGTCGCCAGAAGCACGGGCGGAACCAAATGAATTGATTGCCGAAACCAGTTGACTTTTCTTGGGGGCCATGATGTTTAAAGCTTTTCAAAAAGTATAGCAATAATCACCAAGGAATGCCAGATGCATCAACCGGATTCTGTTGAAGATCAAGTTGAGCAGACAATCCACTACAGATAGTTTCAACTTGTTCATCACCAAGAGCGGATAACACCCAACCAACGACTTGACCTTCTGTAAGATCTTCGTAAGGTGTGAAGTTATCAGGGTCTGGATCACCAAAACCAATAGAGCCGTAGCTGCTAGTAGTGAGGTCATCACTATCGGTGACTTCGCGGTTAGCAGTAACGGTCCAGTGTGCAGTGTAAACCACACCATCAGAAATTTTACGTTCTAACTGGGCAATGTGCCAGGTATAAGTATCAGCCATTTTAATTTAGTAGCTATGGTTAATTATAGAACAAAAACTTGTAAGGATTATTTACATGTTTTGAACTATTCAGCCCACGCAGCGGTAGCAACAGCCGCTACCTTGGGGTCTTCATTGGTCAGGTCTGCATCCTTCTCCAACACGTGACGGTGGTAGGAGGTGGACAGCACCACGTCATCTTCTAGGACGCGGGTGGCCTGGCGCACCTGGATTGCACCAGATTCCAGGACTTCGATCTTGTCGATGACGACTTCTTTGACGAGAGCCATGTTTAGGGACCGGCGACAGCCGGAGACAGGTTTAGATGGGTCGTAGTTTTAAGCCGGGTTGCGGGCTGTTGATTACGTGGCAAAGTAAGTTACTGTCAGCACCAGGAAACCGGATGCATCATAAGGCGAAAAAGCATAACTGCCCCCTCCAACTATTGCATTTGTCAAATCAATACGAGCGGAGCCGACGGCTGCGGTTCCAGTTAAAATAGAGAGTGTAGTTAAAGTTACATTGTCAACAAGTCCAAAACTTACAGAACCGTCTGCCAATGCTGTATTAAATGGCAAACTACCTATTTGAAGATTGCCAGTGCCTGTACCCGAACTCCAGTTTATTGCAATGTGTGCTGTAACTTGTCTTCCTATTTTTGTATAAAAACCACTCCGAGTTGCATAAGTAGCCGTGCCAACAGTAGTGCTTCCTTGAATAACCGGCGTAAACGTCCCCTCTTCATAATCGTCGAGGGTGTTTGGATCGGACGAGGCGACTTGCGTTGCGGGGAAGGTCAGGCCGTCTGATGTTTGAAGCTTGGCGCCAGATGTGTTGGCGGAAGTAATGCCGACAAGTACGCGCTGTGACGAGTCAATGGTCATTGCGCGGGTTTCTGTGCCAGCGCCGACAGTTGTAAAGAACTGAAGTTCCCCTGAAAACGATCCATCAACTCGATAAGCATTAATACGCGCACAAGGCGTACCAGGGCCAACATCTCCAAATGCAATTGCTCCAGCCTCTCCGCCAGGATTTGAACCTGAATTTATTTGGAACTTATATGTTGGCGTAGAAGTCCCCACGCCTACAAGGCCAGCGGATGTGATTCGCAGTCGTTCACTGAATCCTCCAACACCTACACCAGTGGTAGTGGCAATACGAAGGCTGCCAGTGCTTGGGTATACCAAGGCGGCACTGTCGCTTGTGCCTGTACCGGAATAGATTCCGAACCATGTATCAGAGTTGGAACCTTCGGTAAAATAACCAGCAGCACCCGTGCCCAAAGGCGCTTTATTCCTAATTACATTTCCGAAAGATGCAGTTGCTGGACTAGTGACACCTACGCCAAGATTGCCGGAGCTGTCGATTCGCATCCGCTCCGTCGGACTTGCCGCTCCGTCTGCCGTAGTGGAGAACACTAGGCGAGTTGGCATTGATGTGTTGCTTACAGTTCCAGCGTCAACCTCTGCTTTAATTAGTGCACCATTAACATAATTAGATGTACCCGCCCCTCTAAATAAAATTACCCCTAGACCATCGTCTACATTTACGGCAGAAATAGTCCCAACAGTGTCCGACTTGGATCGTGTATAAATTGTTGTTGGGCCTGACGCATCATTTGTAGAATCAAAATGGAAAATTTGTAAGGGGTAAAAATCACTGAATGAACTATTTACAGCAATTTGCAATCCCGCGTTTACATCAAGGCTAGTAGACGTGCCAACTAAGAGCCTGCCGGAGGAGTCGATGCGGGCGCGTTCAAGAGCGTTGGTGTTTAAAGTAATTGCATTTGCGCCATCAGTGGAGACATGAAGATCGGAACCAGAAAAATACAAAAGGTTCTGGTTTGCACCAACTTGCATGTAGCTGTAAGTTGCCCCGGTCTGAGCAAACTCCATGTATCGAGTTCCGTCGCTGACTCGCAATCCGTCAGTGTCTGCGGTTGTTGGAGCACTTCGTATTTCGGTTTTTTTCAGAGGGCTACTCGTCCCGATGCCGACGTTGCCTCCCAAGGGGTTAAGCTTTAGCGCGGTATAACCAGTTCCAAGTATTAAGGACTGAATGGTGTCATTAGTAAAGCTAAGCTGCTGATTAAAACCACTTGCTCCAACGGCAAAACTTGTAGTGACATGCAGTTGATAGTTAGGCGCACTAGTCCCCAGACCTAAAAGGCCAGCGGAGGTTAGGCGCATCCGCTCGGTGTTGTTTGTTCCAAAAGCTAAGGCGGCGTTGTAGTAATTTTGGATTAACCATTCATCATTGGTATTGTTGCCTTTAACTTGAAGCCCATATGAATTTCCACTTGCCGTACGAAGAGTAAAGATATTTGTCAAGCCAGCAGTACCGTTGCCAGCTATAAAAAATTTGGATGCGCCTAAATCTGATCCAACACCAATCCCCACAGTCCCACTTGCATCCACAAACAGCCGCCCCGTGCCCCCCGTCGAGATCGCCAGCTGGTCAGTACCAGGGGAGTAAATACCTGGTTTATAGGTTGTGCCGACGCCAACTGCAAGGCCTGGTGCTGTAGCAGATCCGGCGCCAAAAATACCTATTGTGCCTGATATCTGTGTAGTAAATACACCAGAGGCAAAGTTAGCTGATGTGCCTGTTACAGTGGTGCCTGAAACTGTTGCACCTTGAACCAGGTTGCCTGAAATGGTGCCGGTAACAGTTAAACCGGAAGTAGTAGAAGCATACAAACCTGAGACCGTAATATTTGTATCGACGCCCGCATTGGTAAAAGTGATATTATCAAACTTAATTCCACCGTAAGCCATAATAATACTCGTTCTTTATACTAACAATAATAACAGAAATTAAAAAATTCCCCAAACAGAGCCACTTGGAACTGTAACGACTGCGCCAGATGCCACAGTTACCGGGCCAACGGATAAACCATTATTACCGCTGGTAATTGAAGTATTTACTGTAATTACAATAATACTTTCAAGAATAACACCTTGACTTGGGAATGTGGTTGAGCGCCACATCGTGGTGCCATCCCCGTTACTCGTCAGAATGTAGTTATTAGTACCGGGGGAAGCGGGGAATGTAAACTGTCCGTACGGCCTAACACCACCGGAGGTATCAATAACGGTTATGTTGCCAGATACTTTGTATTGCAGGCCGGAAAATGTACCGCCCAAAATACTGTCATTAGCAATAACCCTAACCCCACTGAGGTAGTCAACATTACCGCTAAGTGCTGTTACGCTCTGCCCTGATATAAATGTAATAGAACCAGAAGTAGCATTGGCTTGACCAAAATTTGCCGTAGCGCCGCTGATTGTAAAACCAGATAGGAACGTTGCAAAGACTCCGCTAGTGCTTTGTAAAGATGTGATTTGACCGCTGGTACTACTAAAGTTTGTACCAGTAAGTTGTGTGAATGTCCCGGTAATACCTGTGATCCGCGTGAACAAACCGGTATCACCACTAATAATTGCACCGCTTAATGCTGTGGTAAATACACCAGATACTCCAGTAATATTGGTAAATTGACCAGTGTTTCCCGTAATGGTTGCACCTGAAAGTTGCGCCGTATAAACACCGCTTATACCCGTAACAGTTGTGAAACGACCAGTAGCTCCACTAATAACTGTCCCTGAAAAATTAGTAAAAGTACCTGTAGTAAATACGGCTGCTCCTCCTGAAACCGTATTGCCTGTAATGACATTTCCGGATAACACACTAGTGAATACACCAGTTGCCCCAGTAACAGATGTGAAAGCTGCTGTATCACCAGAGATAAAAAGACCAGAGATACTGGTTGTTCCGTAGATAGCGCTGCCAGTAATATTAGTGAATGCAGCGGTTGTACCTGTTACGGTTGTACCCGACAATGTGCCACTAACAGTTAAACCTGAGGAAATAACTCCACTTCCACTAACAATTAAATTGCCACCTGCAGTCAAACCCCCTGTGGTTGTGATGGATGGAATTGAAATTGTGGAAGTAAATATACCGGTTGCAGCCGTAACAATTTGATAGAGACCACTGACACCAGTAATGGTTTGGCCTGAGAGCCTGGTAGTAAAGACACCACTAACACCAGTAACATTACTAAAGCGTCCTGCGTCACCTGTAATTACAGCACCTGAAAGTTGTGTTGTATAGACGCCACTGACACCAGTAATGTTTGAAAAACGCCCTGCGTCTCCCGTAATAACAGCACCCGACAATTGCGTTGTGTAAACACCAGAAATACCCGTTACCGTGCTGAATAAACCAGTTGCACCTGTAATGGTTAAACCAGATAGTTGAGTAGTAAAAGTACCGCTAACACCCGTTATGTTTGCAAACCTACCGGTGTCTCCTGTAATAACAGCACCAGATAATTGCGTTGTGTAAACACCAGAAACACCGGTGATATTGGCACCGCTCAGACTAGTAGTAAAGACGCCTGTACCACCAGTAATTGTTGTGTATCTGCCAGTATCTCCTGTGACTACAGCACCAGAAACTTGAGAAGTGAAAACGCCACTGACACCTGTAATATTTGCAAACCTACCGGTATTACCGGTGACAACAGTGCCACTTACAGTACCACCAATAACTGTTACGCCAGAAGCAGTTTGAAAATTACCAGTAGTTGCATTGACAGAAGTACCAGTAATTGTGGTTCCACTTAAAGATGTAAAGATACCACTGACAACAGTCGCTCTAGCCGCTGTGAATGTATCTATGTTTCCGGTAACGGCTGTAAAAGTACTGGCTTGAACAGTGTCTCCTGTAATGGTTTTTCCACTAATAACACCGGTAACCGTGATGTTATCAATTGAAAAAGTAGAGAATGTAGCAGTGCCAGTTACCGTAAGATTGTTTAATAACGATGTACCGGAAACGGTAAGGCCCGTGGTAAACGTTGTGTTGCCACCGACCGTACCACCCGTTAACGTTAGGTAATAACCGTTTAAATACGTACGGAATTCGGACGTTTGAATTTTTTTATTTTTTAACCCTGGGTCAACTTCGCTTACGTGAACAACAGTAAAAAGATCAGCATTGTTGAGATCAATGCCTTGTAATACAGGTAATTCGGATATACGCCTGTTGGCCACTATTTAATTACAAAAACCCTATAAAATAAATTATAGGCGACCTGTGCTCAACTCATTTCATCTTAACTTCAATACGAGGAAGGATTTGAGTAGCAAAATTCCAACTTACCTGGACGCCTAATACAATGCCACAAGCCAAAGCAAGGGTTACTAATAGTTCAGCAATTGTTAAATTACGACGTACGTAGACTACTTGAGGAGGTGGCGTAAAAGAAGGAGGTGTTTGTGTTGGTGCAGCCAGGGGAATTTGGCGTTGTTCCATGGTGATGCGAATGGCTTCTTGCCGAGCACGCAACTTCATCTGCTCAATCATTTCAGGTGTAATGGTTGGCATAGGCGGCGGCGTTTGAAAGAAGTTGTCAGGGGCCGGTGCGCTAGGCGGAAGTTGTTCTTCCATTTTCGTGACAAAACGTTTCCACACACACTAACATATAAAAAAGGTTTATAGACGTATGGCAACTTTTGGAATTCGTAAAGGCTTGGAAGATGTGGCCCACGAATTAAAAGGCATTAGAAATATCTTGGCTTCCATGTGGCATAGCCGTTATTCGGATGGAGAAACAGACCGTTTAAATCCCGAAGCTTTTGCTGATGAGTACATCCCTACAGAAGAATGTGCTAGGCGCTTGGGGGTATCTGATCAAACTCTTCGCAACTGGATCAGCCAAGGCAAAAAAAATAAAGGGAAGGGTTGGACGGAAGGCATTCATTATGTCAATGTCTGTCCAGATATTGGTAAGAAAGCAGTCATCCGAATCCCCTGGAATCAACTTGTTCAGTCCTTTGCTAGAAACAAAGACGTTGAGTTGGCTGATTTTAATCCTGGCGTCATGTATAACTCGGTCAATACCAGGGCCATGGACGATGGATTGCAACCATGACAAATCGTTTTAACGGCCTAGACCTATCTGCCATCACTATTGAGAATCATTCTCAGTTATTACCTGAGTCCTTAGTGCTCCAGGTGGAAGAGTTTTTGCCTCCCTTTGGATCTTTTGATGATGGTTGCTTGCAGCGTTACCTAGAAAATCTTTGCTCATATGAAGAGGAAGACGCCAATTCCAACATGACACTGGCCAATCGTTTGCGTTTAGCTTTTAAAAATTTAGAATCCGACACAATCTGTGGTAAATTCCCCCAGGCTGAATTACCCCTTAAACGACGCTTGCGTTGTGTTGCAGAATATTTAATTCGATCTGGTGAATTTGACAAACTTCGAGACGAACGTGGAAAGCTTGTCAAGAAACGTGGTAACCTTGGAAAACTTGTAGTTATCTACAGGCCGTTACCAAAACTTTTAGAATCACTTTCTAAGCAGGGGTTACTTGAGCCATGAGCCGTCGTGAAGAATTGATCTCTGCCGCACTCAACGGAAAAACTGGAGAACAAGAAGCCAAATATCTGGATGCTGTCGTCAAGTTAATTCTTGGTGACATGGGAAATCTTTATATGCAGTTTTGGGAAGCAGCTGGGCCTGGTGTTATTTGTTTCCAGCCTGACAACAAAGAACACTCAATGTTCTATATGTCATTTGAAGAGTTACACTCAGCGCAAGAGTTGTGTGAAAATGAAAACAATGGTGATCTGGCTGAAACATTTCGTCGCATCTTGGAAGCAGCACAAAAAATTGATCCTGCGGAATCCGCTGGTTACATCATTAACGATGCTGAAGGCATTCGTTATTTTGTTGTTAATTACAACCAAGGTATCGATGTGTAATGACAAGAAAATTCAGAAACAAATGTGAAGATCTTGAGTTAATTACAAATAAAGATTTAATTGGTGCCGCACATTCTCTTATGGGTGGTATTGACTTGGATCCAGCGAGCTCCAAGGTAGCTAATTCATTTGTACAAGCTGATAAATTTTACTCTCCTCAAGATGATGGTTTAAACATTCAGGAGTGGGTAGGGAAAGTATATGTATTTCCACCAAGCGGTGCTTACTATTTTGATAAATATCTTGATAAATGGAAAATGACCAGGGCATCGTCAGGCTCTTTGACTTCTTCTCATGCCTTGTGGTTTCGTAAGTTGTATCGCCTTTGGATGGCAGACGTTGTAACCGAAGGTTTGTACTTTACCAACTGTACGGATATGGTTCGGTATGATCAACGTATTTTTGATTTTCCGGTTTGTTTTTTAAAGACGGCTCCGACACTAATCAAGAATACAAGTGAAGGTATTGGGACACATAAGACCAGCACTTCGCTCATAGCATACCTTCAACCAAAGCGTAACAGCGGCGATGCCACTGAAAAATTTATTGATATTTACAAAGGAAAGGGCCGAATCCTTTATTAGACTCTGTATACTAAAGGACGATTGAAAAAATTTATGTCGATCCTGAGTGACGCAGAAATCAAACGGCTTGCCCTTGAAGAGGGTATGATTTCCCCATTCCAGGATCATTTGGTCAGTAAAGAAAACGGACAAAAAATTCTTAGTTATGGACTAAGTTCTTATGGGTATGACATTCGGTTGTCGCCTAAACAATGTTTAATTTTTGGTCGTATCCAAGCAGGTGATTGTGATCCTAAAGATTTTGACAGTGATATTTTGGTGCCAACCGAACTACTAAAAGATGAAAAGGGCTCTTATTTTATTTTGCCACCTTATGGTTATTGCTTGGGTGTTGCAGAAGAACGGCTTAAGTTACCTAGAGATGTAACCGTTGTCGCGGTTGGCAAGAGTACCTATGCACGTTCTGGGATTATGGTAAATATTACACCTGCAGAAGCAATGTGGGAAGGCTATTTAACCTTGGAAATCAGTAATTGTACTGGGTTATTTAATCGTATTTACGCTAATGAAGGTGTTACTCAATTGTTATTTTTTAGAGGTAATCCTTGTGAAGTAAGTTATCAAGATCGGAAAGGTAAATATCAAAATCAATTACAAGAAGTTGTATATAGTAAGGCATGACCATGACAGATTTACGTGATATTGAGCAACGCTTAAATATTGTTGATATTCTTTATCGATCAATCATGCTGCTTGAAAACGAAGAGCTAGCCGGTCAACTTTCTCAGTACAGCTCAGACAATACCCAATGGGTTTTGAATGTGCTCCAGGGGATCTTTGATGAACTGGAACATGTATTAGATTTGGAAGAATCTAATTATATTGATTATTGAAAACCAACAAATTTACCGGCGGAGCTAGTTGGTTTAGTTGCGTAGTTGGTGCTACCACCCATACCAATCCTGTCACCTAGTGTTGGCACGTTAGTACCTTTGATATTGGCTTCCGTCCTTGGAGTGCGGCCACGAATTTGCGGCTCATCAATCAAAGCTTGTTGTTTAAATTTACCTGCGCTTTTGGCTGCGGCTAAATATTTATTAACTTTTGATTCCCCCCTGACATTACTGGTACCTGCCTTGCCAGCTGTTATTTTTTCTTCGTTACTAAAATGTCGAGTATCTGTTTTATATGCACGCCCAGGGTTTAAATCACTTGTGTCGCCACCGGAAGAACCCGCATCTACTGTTGGGTCATAGTTAGACGGAATCGGTTTTGATTCCTGTCCTCTTCTTGGGTCGTAAAATCTTTCCATGATAGTATTGTAAACGAGAGAATTTAGTGGCGGCTGCTACTATGTATGCTTATAAAAATGATGCAGAGCAATTAGAGGGGCGTCAAGACCCTGATGATTTTCTGCAAAAATTCATTACTTCAGATGACGAACTTCTGAAGCGCATGGCTTGTTGCTGTGATTTTGGGGTTCCACTCGCAACCAAAAATCATGATGTAGCATTGTACGACCAATACAACCGTGGTCTTACCCTATGTCAGGACAGCAACCCAAGGGTCAACCTAGCCCTGGAAGGGAATCGGCCAGGAGTGACTGGTTTCATCCCGTCGATGGAGGAAGCGTACCAGTATCCGGGAACGTTACCGATGGGCCAGAAGCTCGTAACGTCACTCTAGAGTGTAAAGATGGGGTGTGCCCTGTTCCATGGGCAACAATTCCTTCACGTCCAGAGATGAAACCAGATATGGTCAATCACCCACCTCATTATGTGGACGGTGGTATTGAATGTATCGAGGCAATTGAAGCTCAATTAACACCTGAAGAATTTAGGGGTTACTTAAAAGGTAATTGCGCAAAATATTTGTGGCGTGAACGCCATAAGGGCGGTATTGAGTCTTTGAAAAAAAATAAGTGGTATCTAGAACGGCTTATTATATTTGATGCGGCTAATCAAAACGGTTGAAGTTCTTCTTCGTCATCTTCGCCGTCGTCTTCATAGTATATGCAGGCGGCGGCAAGTTCTGCCAACTCTAAATCTGTTGGGATATCAAAAGACAACTCAATATTTTCACCTGCAAGAATTTCTTTGACCGCTTGCCATTCCATCAAACGTTGATGGTAAAGGTTTAGTAAAGCAGCCTGCAACTCGTCCCAAGTCATTTCTTGGGCTGCAATCTCAGCCTTACGCATGGAGAACTGTAGTTCTAGGGGAAGTTCAAATTCCCGTGGTTCCACTGACCGCTCCATTGCGTTCTTCATGAATCTGGTATCAATATTCTAAGACTATAGTGCAAATCAGATCAGATGAAAGTCATCTTCCATTTGTTCGATCCAATCAGCTTGTTTTATTTGGAATGTATTTGCAAATTCAGCAAGCAAGTAAGGGTTGGTATCTTCTTCTAATTTTTTGATAGCTTGTATTTCATGTGGGGAACCAGAGTAATTTTTAAATGCTGCAAGAAGAATTTCCCCGGCATGGCTGGTATCAGCATGAATACGGTTTAAGAACAGACGAGCTTCTTCTCTGCGGCGTTCCAGGAGGTTTCCAACCACTTGGTGATCTTGGTCAAAGATCCAACATTTAATTTCTTCCGTTACCGCCACCCAGTTTTCCTGTTCAATATAGTCGATAATTGAACTGTAAAGAAAAGGTTTCCAGCCAATGGAATGAATAAACGAGATTAAAGCCTGTCGCATTGAGTTGTCAATATGGATATGTAAATTATCTAAGTCATCTTCAATACAAGTAATTTCATGCTGCACGTACTCCAATGCTTTTTCTTTGGTGCAGTACTGGCCAGCCTTGACGGGACTACCATCGGGATAATACTGGGTGCCGTATCCCAAGACAAATGGCATTCCTCCCGTTATAGGGTCGGGGTACGCTCTTTCGTTAAACCCTTCGTATTTACAAATAATGTCTATTGCATTTACAAAGTAAAACATGGGAGCACAATAAGTACTCCCATTGTATACATAAATTGAAATTAAATGTCAGCCTTGGCCGCGACTAAGTTTGCGGCCATGATTTGATTTTGAGTGTTTGCCGTCCCCTTGTTTGGTGCGCTTAGGCTTGGACTCAATCTTAAGGGATGTAGTGGACTTTGGTTTTGCCATGAGGGTTGAAAATATTCCGTCAATAGATTACCACAAATCACCAGAGCCGAGAACAGGCCCAGTATCTAGGAGTGTTTTTGTCCATTGCTTTATCGCATCCCATACGTGCCCTGAAGTTGGTACGGCGATCTTTGTCATGATGCTGGGTGTAGTCTTCGTAACCGCGGCGACCATACCTTACAATTTTTTCTTCACCATCGTAACAACTTTTAACAACCCACTTATGGGTATCCCCAGGTGGTGCCTTTTGAGGTTTGTTGCACGTCATCTTATCTTTTTGATAACGATGCGCGGCACCTGCTGCTTTTCTATGTTGTTCTGACATCAGAAACCAAACGAACCACCAAAACTATCAAATAAAGACCCAGTGGAAGTATTCTTGGTAGAAGAAAATCCTTGAGTAAAAACATTTACGTTTGTCTTTATTGTAGGAGAACTCACGCTTGAAGTAGAGCCAATACTTGCAAAAGGGTTGCTACTTGAGAAAGGATCTGAATCTTCTGCAAAAGGATCAGTGATTCCCACAACATCAAAAGGATTACCAATGCCTATTTGATCCGCATTTTTTTTACTGGTTGTAGTAACAAAAGGTGTAGATGTATCTGCAAAAGGATCTCCAATGCCTACATCACCTTCAGATGTACTAAATAAACCCCCAAGGGCACTGGTCTGGGTAGTGGGTACCGAGATACCAGCCGTACCAAGTACTTCTGTAATGCTTGTATCCCCAAAAAGTTGGGCCATAGAAGCAATTTGTTCCGTCCCGGTACCGCTAATTGTTGGTAATAAAGAACTTGCCTGTCCTGCCGGTGTGTAGGCAGCATTCATAATGCTGATATCTTGTTGTGAAGCCCCAGGGAGAAACGTGGCATAAAAATCGCTTTCGTTTCCGCTGTACCCAGCATTTTTAAATATTGCATAAATACCACTAGCCGGTGTTGCTGTGCCACTTACTGCTGCTTTCTGAAGATATTCAACGCCTAATTCTGTTTGTGTAGGTTTTTTACCTTCTTTAATTAAGTTGCCAATTTTTGTTTTGATATCAAGAGTTGAATCTTGAGTCAACGCATCTGTCAACGTAGTCTTAAGTTCGTTTAACGATGTGTTGGGATCTAACCCGCTGCTTTTTAATATATTTGCCCATTGGTCTTTATTCTCGGGTAAGTTAACCGCCTTTAAAAATTGATCTACATAATCAGAAGGTTTAACAAACTCACCAAAGACACTTCCTATTTTGTTGGCCTTATCAACAAGGTAAGGAGTTAAAATTTGAGTAATATATGTCTTAGCAATTTGAGGTGCGTAAACATCCGGCGCCGCATCAAACTGTCTTTTGACAGGTGTGCCATCAGGATTTTTAACAATGTTTCCATTTGCATCTAGCGCTGGAGCATTTAAACCAACAAGTTGATAATGTAGTTGTGCAAAAGCAGCTTTATTGTTTAAATCAACACCGTAGTTATAAGCTTGTTGTAGCCAGTTAATAGTATTACCATACGCATCGGTGGTATTAATACCTGCCTTAGCCGCTACCCAATCTTCATTTACCTTGTTTTTTTGTTGTTGCGCTGTTTTTCCTGCATCCGTAAGTGAATAATCAGTGAAAGCAGCACCAGGGAGCAAAGGATTGTTTGGGTCTCCAACGCCATTTGCTTTTAAATATCCGTTTGGATCAAAGTAATAATCGGAATTGAACTTACTATCACCTGCTTTTTGTAAATCGGTAAACCATTTTGAAACACTTGTTTGCGCTGCAAGTTTTAATGCGTCTAAACGATCTTGTGTTTGAAAAGGGTTTTGAGTATTTTTTGTAACATCAATATAATCTTCAAATTCAGTAATTGATTGAGAAGCATCAAAACGTGGTTTTAAATAGGTACTGAAAAAGTCTTTAGCAAATTGAACATCTTGGTTCATTCGCTGTTCAGGAATAACATAATCCGCAGGTTTTGAATTATAAACTGCTAGTGCAGCAGCATCTTGAGGATTGGTTTGTAATGTTTTATATGCATCATCATATTTTGACCAGCTGGCAAGAGTCTGTGGATCTACGTATCCAGCCGCTTTTAACTGTGTATCATAGTCAAGCCATGTTTGATTTACGGTCTTACGATCTGCTACTGGAACATAATCAACAGGCACGGTATCAATAACAGCTTTTGCAAATAAATCATTAGGGCTTGTTTGCAAAACTGTATATGCATCATCGTATTGTTTCCAATTGGCAGCAGTTGTTGCATCTACAAAACCATTTGATAAAGTTCTAAATTTTGACGCAACGTAATCATTGGGAATATCAATGCCCCCTGCATATTTTTGTTCTATTTGATTATTAAACCAGTCTTCCCAATTGTAAATAAGTCCGTTTTTAGTTCCAAAAATATCTCCAAGTCCCAAATCTATTTGATTAGTAAAATTTTGTTGGGACGTACCAAGGGGGGATATACCTCCAATGCCTAGATCACCTAGCAATGATCCTTTAATATCTTGTGTAAGCCCAGTAATTTCTTGGCCAACAGAACTAGATTTAAAGAAAGCAAGATTAGCCTCTTGTTGTTTTGCAATTTTTAATTGATCAATAGTATCTTGAAGAATACTTTGGCGCATCTGTCCAAACTTTTCAGTTTGTGCTTTTTCTGTTGCTTGTACAGAAGACGTAAATGCGTCATTAACTTCGGGAGTGTAAGAAATTAAATCTTGAAATGTAGCATTGCTTTTAAGCCCTGAGATAGATTTAAATAAAGCATTGTTACTATCAATAATTGTCTTATCAGAAGTAAGTGCTGGATTTAAAGTTGCAACACGTGATAGCAATGTTCCAAATGAATCCTGGTTTGTGATCATGGAGTCATTGACTCCCAGACTAGTTATTAATTGCGTCCAGGGACCAGGGATTCCCCCTATTGTTTGCCCTAGGGTGATTTCAGTTTTTGCATCTGTCCAAAGTTTATTTGCGGTTGGATCATTTGCAACCAAATCAGATAAGCCTTGTTGAATATCCCTAAACTCATATCCGGTTGCACCGACTTTTGTTGTTGGGATTAAACCAAAAATTTTATTTTGAACTTGATCAAGTGTTTGTTGTTTTGTTGCATCGGGAAACACTTGTTCACGATAACCTGTTACAAGAGGCGATAAAGCAGTTGATTGACTGCCACGAATAGCAGCAATGGCTTGACTACTTTTTGTTGGATCTGTTATTTGATTTAAATAATCTTGTTTGGCATAGCCTTCTAAAGAACCATACCTAGCAATAATATCAAGATTATCTGCGGCAACAGCAGCGTCCCATATTTTTTTAGCTGCTTGGCCTTGTGGTGTTTCGTTCACATAATATCCACTGGTGCCATTGGTGTACTTATT
>Ga0209500_10001022_pt1 | contig 22023 bp, 9 predicted proteins | sample S_140212_EF_Meta_FD_187323 | JGI IMG/M metagenome (GOLD analysis project Ga0209500, IMG submission 187323) | Freshwater microbial communities from Lake Simoncouche, Canada to study carbon cycling - S_140212_EF_MetaG (SPAdes) (version 2) | ecosystem: Environmental > Aquatic > Freshwater > Lake ... | reverse complement strand
TATCCTTCATATTTTTTTACGATTAGTAATCGATTTTCGGCTTTTACTACTTCTACAATTGGATACTATGGAGCATTAGATGCAACACTACCAAGACAAGATTGGGCAAGAAAATCATTTTTTAATGCAACAGGAATTATAAGTATTGGTCAAAAAATGGCGAGTAGCGCTCCCTCTATAGGTGAGTATGACGCTTCTGATGATATATCGGGTAATTCTTACATTTATGCCACTTGGAATGATTCTAAAAACAGAACAAAATATAGCCAATTTGAATTCACATATTATACACCTAATCTATACCCATCTTTTCAGACAACACCAATGAGGTTGTCTGATAAAACAAAAAATGTTATGAGAACAGATAGGCTACCATCTTCGGATCAATTAAATGGACAAAGTTGGACAACCAATCCTGCATTATTACAACAAAATAACAATTTCCAATTATATACAATACCTGAATTAACAGCTGATTCAAAAAATCCTGGATACTCAACGGGAGCTTCTCAAGTAACTCCTGATTTGGAGGATCAAGCATTTTCAGGAACCGTTTATGGTAGTTTTAGTTGTCCTGGTATGGTTAGTCTTTCTTGTTATTCTGGCAGTGGGTTTAATTTTGGAATAGATGAAAAATGCAGAATTACCGATTCTGTACAATTAGGGTGTTATATTTTATTAAAAAGACCCATTCTTGATATAGGTAAAGATTTAAAAACATTTAATGAGTGGGGATATAGGTATAGATTTTTTTATGGTTTATGTCGAGGAGTTTTAGCTCAATCATTTATGAATAATTGGGTGAATGGATCGTTATTTGCATTCCCTATTCAAACAAGCACCTATTATAATAAAAAAAATTTACCATACTCAACTGTTTGCAAAGATTTAATTTATTTTGATAATACAACTAATAATTTCTATTATAGAAGTAGTCCTTATAATAAGACCACCAATTATTTTATAGGTAAAAGTAAACCAAATGCAACATCAGTTAATGATTTAAACTTATTGTTCCCAACAACTTTAATAAATTTAGGACCTAAAGATTATTTTTATCAAGAAATCACATTTAATCCCTCAAATAAAGGATATATTTTAGATCAGTTAAGTCCAACAACATATAATGATACTTCTGATATGGTAAATCTTTTTGTTATATCAAGAATTGTAAATTCTAGTTTTCTCGCAAAATTAATTAGTATTGGTAATAATGGATTAGATCAACTTTTTAGTAGAGATGGTAATTTTGGTCCTTTTGGGGCTAAAAGAATTGATGGAGATTTGGCACAAATGATGTCAATAAATTCTGAAATTGGTAACATAAGTTTTTCACCAGAATTTTATCAATTTGGTACTGGTAATACAAGTCCTGTTTATGTTAATACAGAAGGTAAATCATTTATTGGAATTTATTATTCATCAACAACTGGAAATTTACAATTTAAAGATTATATAAGCCCTGGAAGGATTGATTTTAGAGGTCCGGCACCAAACGAACAATTATATCCATATTCATATGGAATTAAATCTCAAGTAGTTCCATTTTACCAATGGGGACCAGGAGCAAAATCGGCTCAAACAATATTTGGAAGTGAATTAAGTAATTGGCAAACTAATAGCGGAGACATTGTACAAGGAAAACTTTATCAAGGATTGGACAGATTATCAATACAAACTCCATCTTATTTTAAGGGGGCGAATGCTTCAATCAGTGATACCTTTGCTAGAGGGTATATTTTTGAAGTAAATGCTGTTCCTACACCTAACGCCACTCAATTTACATTTTCTACGGGAGATGGTGTATTACCTAATAAATTTATTGTGGGAGCACCATTTCATTTTTATTTTGGACTAATTAAAGGACAAACTGCATTAGATAAATTTAAAACAAAGTATTCTGTAGGTGAATAAATATACAATCATACCAAGTTCATATGAATATCAGTCGGCTCCAAAAGTTGATCAAGAAATTAGTATAAATTTGGAAGAACAATCGCAACAAATAATTGAATATGATCGTGCATCTACGGTTAGTTTAGCTCAAGTTTTTGATGATGAAAGACAAAGTTGCACCGTATTCAGACCCACATTTAAAGTTGTTTATTTATATGCCAACACAATAACGGGAACAACCAAGTATGCTCCATTTCAATATAACTTATATTATGTGGATGCTGAAACATCTGCATTTACTGGAATTTGGAAAGGATTTCCGCAGTATTACGAATTTGATTTTTTTAGAAGAAATGCTTATGACCAACATTTTGAATATAGATCAAAAAGTGCTTACTCTTATAACTGGATGTATTATTTAAGCTATGCCTCTAATAATGATTACAACAAAGAACTTTATTACAATTTTGAGAATTCAAGTTTAACTTGGACAGCATCTACCGGAATTCCATTTGTTATTAAGAATAGTGCGGAAAACGGGAATTCAATAATTTCATTTCAATGTATTGCTCCTCACGGATTATCTTCAGGAGAATATGTCGAATTGTCTTTATCTTATGCAAATAAAAATCTTTTTCAAGTTTATAGTTTAGGTAACGGATTATTTAATAGTAATGAATATATTTTTAACATATATAATGTTGGATATACGGGAACAACTTTTAGTAATAATGTAATTGGTACTTTCAAAAGAGTTGCCAATCCTGATAATCGTATTGAGACAACATCAAAATATTATATAAGACAACATAAAATTCATTCAAATGCAGAAGATATTGCAGTAACAAGAATAGGATTTGAAAGAAACCTTTTTTCTGAAGAACAAAGTTTTGAATATAGTTCAATAACTCCTAATAAAATTTCAAGAGTATCAAAAAAGACATCAAGTAATGCTTATAATTTAACATTAAATTATGATTTAGATTTAGCAAAAACCGTTGATAATCAAAAAAGACCTGTAAGTGAATTGTTCTTAACAATAATAAACAAAGGATATTCGGGATATTTTAATCAACCAAATGATGGTATTGGATTAAAACAAGGTTGGGAGTTTAATATTACATCTAGTTCAAGCACTTGGTGGAGTACAACTAATCAAAAATCAAATACCACAATAAAAGTAGAGTCATATGATAGAACAGACAGAGGAAAAAATTATACTTTTTATTATAATTCAAACCTTAATAAAGGGGATATTATAGATGGTGATTTTTGCGAATGGAATGATTATGAACAAACAGAAAGAGTCGTATCGCCATATTATCAAAAGTTGAAATTCAATGAAAATGTTTTTCAAACAATAAGTGCGCCTCAACAAAACCCTCCCGGATATTATTATAGCCCACATAACTCAATGACTATTAGAGTATTTTCAGATTATATTGAAACTGGAGATGTTGCAACGGTAGATTTAATTCCATCTTATTCTTTTTATTCCAATTTTGATCAACAATTTAGGTGGAGAGATCTATATACTTATGGGTTCATTGATAATCTTGAGAGAGGAGTAAATTATCCATTTTTTAATAGTGCCCAATATCCTTATCAAGATATAGTATTTAGATTGATACCTGAAGGATCAAATTATACCCAATCACTTTTGGGAATAAATTATCCGATAAAACCAATTGTAGATGAGTGTGAATAAATATTTTATAAGACAAGACAATTTTACGGATAAGCAAGTAGATCTTTTAGTTAGACTTGATTGGGATTATCTTGGTATTGATCAAAGCATTGATTTATATGAGCAAGAAGTTATAACGGAAGTAATTGGTGTTGGAAGAGATTTTGAAGTTGATAGATTTTCTAATGAACCATATTCAGGAGCATCTAAAGATACTGCAATAAATTATCAATTTTATTTTTATTCTGGAGGGTCACTTAATGATGAAAATAATTGGAGATTAGATTATAGGAGTGAAGGATTTACAACAGGGAATGTATATTATTATGATAATAATTTTTCTAATTCTTTTTTTAAGTTTGATCTATATGATAGTACTGACGACAAAAAACAAAAAAATTATATAACGATTATTATACCAACACAACAAGGGTTAAAAATGGATGCGATGCTTCAAAGAACTCCAGTAACCATAAAAAAACCTGAATTTGTATTGGATTTTGTTGGAGATGTTGAAGGGTTTTTTATTTATTGGTTAAAGAAAAGAACTTTTTTGAATATCGACACATTTTATATGACTGCAAAATTTTATAATGCAGATGCTGGGGCTTTTACAAAAATGATGAATGTTCCACAATCAACACTTTCAGGAGATAAATATAATTTCGATAACCTAACATATTTTTATTATAAAGTAAAATTAGATTACGATAAAAGAACTTATCAAGTATTCAATTTGAATCCTAATGTTACTCTTTACCCTGATGGGCAAAGAGCAGGAACACCAGTTCCTATAAAATGGTATGAATATGTTAACCCATAATGGCAGATTATAATTTTATAGTATCACCTGAAACAATTAAAGGAGATTTATTTCAAGTTAATTATCAGGGTGTAGATGTGGGAGTTTATTCTGCAATGACTAAAGTTGTTAGTTCTGGAATTGGGGGCAGTTCGTTATTGACAGGGTTAACAGTAAATGTACTTCTAACTCAATCTGCTCACGATGTTGGATACTATACGCCATTTGATGGTGCAGTATTACAAAAAGATGTTGTGTCCAATTTCATCTTCTCTGCAACAACGGGAGATCCTTATACATACTATGTTTATAATACATCAAATGAGTTTCAAAAGTTTTTGGAACTTTCACAGTATACATTAGACTGGGGAGACGGGTCATCAATTCAAATTATAGATACTTTTACTCCAAACTATTTAAGTCACACTTATCCTTCAGCAACTTCAGGATATACAATAACCTTAAAACAAGTAAATCCTTGGGGTGTAAACACGGTATCAAAAGAAATTTTAACACCTTTTGAAAATGTTACAATATATAATCCGAATGGATTATGTTTTTTCCAAGCATCTTATGGTAATTGGATAAACACTCCTGTAAGTTATGATTATATTTTTTCTGGTGATGCGGTAAATGCTGTGTCCGCACAAACATCAAATAATTTTACAACAGTTCCATTTATTGTTTCAGGAATAACCAAATCAAGAATTAATGAACTTAAACTTTATGGTACTAGACCACCAATAGAACCTTTATATAGTCCGTTTTTTGAAATAGGTACTCCTGTTATTGCCAATGGTCAAATATGGGGGGCGATAAATAATTGTGATACCGGAATTTTTACTGCTTACACTATTCAAAATATTAATTATTATGATTATGCAGATGGAACAACAATATTTTTTGAACAATCATCAGGATTTACTGATGCTAATTTAACAGCCGTTCCTATAACAAAACTTGAATCTCTTTTAAAGGTTTATGATCAACCACAAATCCAAACCGATGTTTTTATTGAGAGAGGAAAGAACAGTGCATATGAAAGAGTCCAAAGATTAGGAGAGGTCGATAATATAGGAGATCTCTTAAACTATGGATATGGATTTTTTAATGTTGAAAAAGTGAATTAAACTATTTATTAAAAAAAGAAAAAATGGCAATTGGATCATATGGGACAATAAGACCTTCTGATGTTAGTCCTGAAGACGTTGAAATTATAATGACATACACACCCTCAAGGGACGTAACTGATAGTTTTACATTAACACAACTAGATGCTCAAACTTTATTGAGACCTTATTTTAATAATTCTGACACTGGAGGAAATGCTGGTGTGGAAGTATTGGGTGGTTTATATAATTTAACACTACCTGCGGAACAATTTAATAATTTAGGTATTTACACTCTCTATTTAAGACCAGCGCAAATCAGAACAGTTATTACAGATTGTGGAGTTTTAAGTGCATTGCCAAATGTTAAAGGAATAATAATTGACGTTAGTAATGTTCCTGTTCAATACCAAAATAAATTCGTTCCTCAAGGGTTAGTTGGTTTTAGAGTCGAATATTTAAATCCTGATGGGTCAAAAATACCAAACTTTTTTAGAGTCGTTACATCTTGTTTTTTTTGTGAACCTGTTGTTACAAATGAAGTTAATACTACACAAAAGGCAATAAGATATAGATATGTTGATGGAGACGCAAATTTGATATTCTTAACTTTATCACCATCATCCTCACCAACTAATAAACCAAATGCAACTCCATTTATAGGACAACCTAGCCAAAGTATTATTATTTCTAATACATATTTTAATCCTATATCACTTGAGGTTGAAATGGTTGAATACGATATCTCATCTCTTGCAATAGCTCTTTACGGTAATCAAACTAAATCAATTGATGACGGTATTTACACAATCTATGATGCTCAAAGTAACATATACAGACAATACAACTTGTATGAGATTAGAGATCAATTTAATGCATTGTTATATGAAGTTAGACAAAGTAGAGGTGGAAACATCGATTTTAGTAAGAATTTTACAAACATAACTAGTTAATGGCGACATCAAGAACTAAATATTTTTATCCTCCTAGACCTGGAAATGGTGCTGGGACTTTTTCTGACAATATAGTTGGACTTCAAACTGTTGAAGGTGGAGGTCTTACGCAAGGTAACTTTGAATTTACAACAGGCGTAACAGAAAAGGTGAATAGAACTTTTAATGTTGGGGCATTTTCTGAACCAATGACATTGGATATGATGGATATCCAAGATGTTGATGAAAGTAGAAGAATTATTGCGACCAACTTCAGAGTATATCCAAATTATGATGTTTCACAAGTTTTAAATTTTTCGATGTATGGATCTCTATCAAAGAGATTTAGTGTGTCAGTAACAAAAGGTATTAATTATTTTCCTGCTGCTTTAGATGTTGTTTTTACTTCATTAAATTTTACGACAGGAAAAACAGCTTCAAATATAGTATATGATTCTATTTCAGATGAAACTTATTTTGAAGTAAATGTTGATAGATTTCTTAATCCTTTTGATATTGATTATTCTGTAAGCGCAACAACAAACATAAGCGCTAGAGAAATCGAAGTATCTCCTTACAGAAATTTAACGGAAACTTATTTGGATTATTGTGTTAGTATAAATGATAATATTTATAAAGTTGTTTCATTTTCACCTTCACAATCATTGTATAGTGGTGTTTTAGCTTTTTATGTTTCTGGTGCACCTTTTGGCGTTTCTGCAACATCTATTGAAGAGAGGTATCAAATAAGACCAAATGATTACATTGTGGATAAAGTATTTAATGAAAATTTTGATGAAGTAGAAAAATTTTTATTGAATAGATTGGTTAGACCCGAATATACTGCTTTCTTTAAAGTTCCACAACAAAATGAGTATGGTCAATATTACACCAATAATCAACAAGTAACTTGGCCTAAAGACGGACCTTGGAATTTAGACATTAGATCTTTTTTGTTTGATTCATATTTAACTCAACTACAAGACATTGCGGTAAATTTAGATTCGTTTAAAACAAATTTAATTTCAAGATTTTTAGTTACTGATTCTTTAAAAGAATTCGATACATTGGGACAAAAAGTTGAAAAAATATTTCAAATATACGGAAGAAGTTTTGATCAAGTAAAACAATTTATTGATGGATTAGCTTATATGAATTCAGTAAATTATAATCCATCTAACGATATACCATCGCAACTTTTAGTAAATTTATCTCAAACGTTAGGATGGAGTTCTAATTTTTCTCCAATAACGGATGAAAATTTTTTAGATTCTATTTTTGGAAATACTGCAACACCAACATATCCTGGATATGCAAGAGCTCTAACACCTACAGAATTAAATTATGCTTTTTATAGAAATTTAATTTTAAATGCGGCATATCTATTCAAATCAAAAGGGACTAGAAGGTCTATTGAATTTTTGTTAAGATTAATAGGTGCTCCTGATTCTTTAATTGAATACAATGAACACATTTATTTGGCGGACCAAAGAATAAATTTAGAACAATTTGATGTTCAATTTGCTCAAATATCGGGAGGAACTTATGTTAGTCAAACACCAGCATATATCCCTGGAGACACATATAAAATCAAAGGTAGAACATTTACAAACTTTACAACAATATCAACCTATCAAGATTCAAATGTTACTAGATTAGAATATCCTATAGATCTTGAAGGATATCCTAAAGCACCACCCGATACCGAAGATTACTTTTTCCAAATAGGTGCCGGTTGGTATGAAACAACACCGTCACATAGAAGCCCTGACCAAGTTCAAATCACAGGATTGGTTTACACAGGTCAAAATTATAATATACAAACTCAACTACAACCATTTACATATGGACAACCTTACCTGAATAGATATAGATATTTTCCTTATATGACAGAAGGATTTAAATTAAGGAAAATAGTTGATAATAATAAAAGTTGGTTGGCTGACGATGACAAAATCAGAGTATCAACTCAAGGAGATTATAATGCGTATTATTTTGTTGATAATGAAAAATTAGTTCTCAATGTTAAAAACATTGATTTATTTTTAAATCCGGCCCAAGGATTAGTTTATGATGTTTGGGATGAGTCAAGAAAATATGATTATCCTATACCTGAATCAGGTTTAACAGTAGGATATCCTGTTCCTGGAGGAGTAGATTCAACATATATAAATCCCGAGCCAAAGAAAAAAACATTTTTTGAATTTAGTCAAACTTTTTGGCAAAATATGATCAATGTTAGAAATAGATTATATATTACTGACGGAAAAACAGGAGGATATCCAACATTACAATCAATATTTTGGAAATATCTTGAATCAGAACAAACTGTTGGATTACCTAATAACAAATATACCTATCAAAAATTAATTGATTATGTTAATGGTATTGGTCCATACTGGATGAAGTTAGTCGAACAAATGATACCGGCCACAACAATTTGGAACGGAGGTGTAAAGTTTGAAAACTCAATATTTAACAGACAAAAATTTGTATATAGAAGACAGATAGGATCTCAATTTGTTCCTGTTGTAGTTAAACCTTGTAAGATTATTGGTAATTTGTTTGATTATACTTGTACATCAGAGTATACAAATTTTTCAATTTATCCTTGGTTAAATGGAGATGTGTCGGTATCTAATTTTAGTGGAATTTTAAATAAAAGTTTAAATGATTTATTAAGTGCTAACGGACTTTCTCAAACACAATGTGTTTTAAATTCAATAAAGTCTACTTGGTATGTGGATTTAAAAATAGGCACGGAACAAATTATACAAGTTCCTTTTTACGTAGGATACGGACAAACAGATGTTCCATCAAATACACTTTGGAAAAATACCCTTATAACAAATCTTCCAAATTTATATAATTATGGATTCACTTATTTTGTTAATGGTAATACATTAAAAATAAATAGCTCAACTTGTGAACCAATGAATTTAAATGAAACAGTTATTTTATGTGCCGGAATAAATATTGATATAAATTGTAATGGATAATGGCAGCATTTGAATATATAATATCGATTACGGGAGATTGTAATTCTACTAATTCAGGTATAATAAGCATTATTCCTGATGGCGGAACTCCACCATATACAGTAGAATGGATTAATCCTTCATTAGGAACCGATGTCGTTATTTTAGATCCATCAGTAAGATCAGGGCTTGGATCAAACACATATGCTGTTAGATTAAATGATTCTACATTACCTGAAAATCAAGAATTTTATGTTAATATTCCGGTGTCAAACGGGGTGTGTTGCCAACTTTTAGGTATTCAAAATACTACTTGTGATTTAGATAATGGATCTGTAACAGGAACTTCAACATCTGATTACTCAACAACTAATTTTTATTTATATACTTCCAGTGATAATTATGTCACTTCAGGTATAACAAATTCAAGTCAAATAATTTTTGGTTCTTTAAGCGCCGGAACATATTATATGGTTGCTCAAGATCTTGGAGGTTGTACAGGAAAAAGTGAGACTTTTATAATTGAGGAGTCAACGCCATTTACGTATGGATTATATGTTGTTCCAAATTCATCTTGTGGAGGAGACCCAATAGGAAAAATATATGTTACAGGCCAAACAGGAACAGGCCCATATCAATATCTTTGGAATACAAATGAAACAACAAGTTCTATTACAGGACTAACTGCTGGTACATATTTAGTCCAAGTAACTGATGTAACAGGATGTGTCGTGTCTGAATCTGCAACTTTAGAAAATGTGGATCCTATAGGTTTTGGAGTTTTTATTCCTGTAAGCCCAAGTTGTTTACAAAATAATGGAAGTATAACATTAACAATAACAGGAGGAACGGCACCATATTACTATTCTGCTTCAACAGGATATTTTGAAATATCATATTCACAGACATTTACAATATCAAATTTATATTCAGGATCATATCAATTTCAAGTAACTGACGCTGGATTTTGTTCTATTGTTGTTGGAACAAGTTTAAATAATCCTAAAGGTATTGCAAGTGTAAATGTAGATACAGTAAGTTCTAGTTGTAATGTAAATGACGGTAAAATTATAATAAATGTTGTGGGAGGAACTCAACCTTTTACATACACTTTAATTTATCCTAATGGATCAACAACTAATTTAACATTAGCAATTCCTACAAAAGTATTTGATAATTTATCATCAGGAACTTATACTGTCGGTGTTAGCGATTCCAACGGGTGCTCTTTTTTACAAGAAGTAACAATTATTACTGAAAATTTATTTTCAATTAGTACATCAACAACAGGTACAACTTGTAATCAAAATAATGGTAAAATATCAGTAATTAAAAATTCTGGAGGAACTGAGCCGTACACGTATCTTTTAGATGGTGTTGCAAAACAAATAAACACAAATTTAACAGCCGTTACATTTAATAATATTAGTTCTGGACAACATACTGTTTCAGTTTCTGATGCGTCAGGATGCATTCAAAGTAGTCAAGTATTTGTTAATTCAAGTGAACAATTAAATTTTTCATTATATAGTACATCTTGTGGTAGTGGATCTGAAGGAACTATAACTGCATTTATTTCATCAGGAACACCACCTTTTACATATAATTGGTCAAACAATGTTGCAGGAAATCCACAACAAATTAGTATTAATGGACTTTCAGGTGGAACATATAGTTTAACAATTATTGATGCTAAAGGGTGTTCTTTACAAAGGTCAACGACAATCTCTTGTAATGCGACCTATGTATCATATCAATGCTACACGATGGGATCCGAAACATTACAAGTTCAGTCGCCATCAAAATTAGGAATGCTTCAGATGCTAAATCAAGGATTTTTTGATTTAACATCTGGCAATACAAATTGTATTTTAGTTTCAGCAGAATTTTTTGCAAAAGTATCTGTACAGCCACAAAATACAGTGTCAACGCAATCTTTTTATGTCTCTAATTCATTGACATCAGTACCTTCTGATTCTCTTTGGGCAACAACAATACAAAATATGTTATTAAGTGTATACGGTGTTCAAAGTGTTGTCATAGATGAAATAAATAATACAATAACCATCACTAAAAGTCCAAACAACACCACTTTGATTGGACAAGAAATTAGCGTAGATGTTGTTATTGTATATGATATACTTTGTTCATCATGAGTAAAATCCAAGTAGATCTTATAAGTGGGGTAACATATCCTGTTGACCTATATGTATCAGATGTTTATGGTAACAATAAAACTTTTGTAAGTACAATAACATCTGGACCTGTCCCACCAGTTATTGATTTTACTTCATTGCCATCAATTTTTAATACAGCTCCGGCAGTTATGATAACTATGATAGATGCAAATCTATGTGAAAAATTTGAAATTGTTGACTGTGAGCCATTACCAACTCCAACAGTAACGCCAACTTCAGTAACACCTACACCTACTCCAACAATAACATCAACTTCGGCAACACCTACGCCTACTCCAACAATAACATCAACTTCGGCAACACCTACGCCTACTCCAACAATAACAACTACACCTACTGAAACACTAACACCAACAGTAACACCAACAATAACAACTACACCTACTGAAACACTAACACCAACGCCAACTCCGACGACAACAGAACCTTCAACACTTAAAGCCTTAATTTTTATGGAATCAGCTGACGATGCTACGGGTTTTGAAGATCAAGACAAAGATATTTTAGTATACATGGTAAATAATGGGGCCACAACTTGGTTTGGATTCCAAACAACTGATGTACCAGATTTGTCTCAACCAGCTCAATTAGCTGACTTTTTATTATGGATGGATTGGCCTGGTTTTTATACTGGAACCACAAATGTTCCTCCTGTCATAAAAGTTCCTGTTCCACAAACAAACGGAGGAACAGACAGTTACGGTAATTCAATTGAGGCCTTTAAATTTGTTACTACTGAAGTTACTGGAGGAACAATTACCGGAAACATTTGGTATATTGTTTTAGCTCCTCCTGTTTTGACTAATAATCAAGTATATTCTAGTATTGGAATAAATTACAATAATTCACCTTTAACTCTAACATACACTTTAACAGATTATGGATTAGATTCTGTCAATGTTCCTTATACAGGAACTAGATGGGCAAACTCAACATATCGAGTATATACTCAATCTAGAGATAATGGTTTTAATACGGGTAATCCAGGTGTCACAGATATGACAAATAATTATTTTAGAGGTGGAACCTTAACATAAAAAATAATGGCATTTCCATATAAAAATCCCACATCTGGTGTAGTATTATCCTCTCCGGATTCTCTTGCAATACAAAGTGCTTTTGGTACAAATTTCAGTGTATCTTCTATAGGGGGTTATATGGAAGTTTGGAGTTTAAATGATCTTGGATATTCTACATATGGAGCAACCGGAAACATAACAAATTCTGCAAACACAATTCCGGTTCAGTTTTATAAATCGCCAAATGTTGCAATTCCTGATAGAGTGCAACTATGGAGTGATGGAATTTCTTCAGGTAGAAGAAGATTGGGAATGTTAGTTTATGTTTATGAGAACGAAACCGTTTATCAATATAGTATTGCAAATTATGAAATATTATGGAATGCGGCTGTTGCCGAAAATGCAGTAACAACTGCAAGTACATCATACAGTATTTTTAATAAAGTTGCTGGAGTTCCTAAGCCAGCAGGACAAGCATTTATTAGTGCATGGACTGGATCCACAATCGAAGGAGTTGATGGAGTTACAAGAGAAGATGCCAGATGGAGAATATTCCCTGTTGATGTTTTTGTAACTGGAGGAACATATTATTCGGGTACATCAACATTAGAACTTTATAATAATACGGGCGGTACAATTACAATTACAGGTTTTACTTCTAACAGTTTAACTGTGAGCGGAAGTTCAACCACAATTTATAATGTACTTGATATTATGTTTAGCGGATTTACTGTATTAAATGGACCTACATTAGGAAATGTTATTGTTTCTGGAGGTACTAATTCTGGTAAATCAGGATCATCAGGAGTTTCTGGTGATTCAGGAATTTCAGGTGATTCAGGAATTTCAGGTGATTCAGGAACATCAGGAACCTCTCCATTGCTTTTTGGAACAAGTTTAGATTGTATAATGCTTCCATTACCTGAATGTTCACCTACACCAACTCCAACACCTACACTCACACCAACTAATACTCCAACAAATACTGAAACTCCAACTAATACTCCAACTAACACACAAACAAATACTATAACTCCAACTAACACTGAAACTCCAACTAACACTCTAACTAACACTCCAACTACCACTGAAACACCGACTAACACTCCAACTAATACCGAAACTCCAACAAATACTCCGACTAACACGCCAACTAATACTCCAACAAATACTATAACACCGACTAACACTGAAACTCCAACTAACACACCGACTAATACCGAAACTCCAACTAACACTCCAACTAATACCGAAACTCCAACTAACACTCCAACTAATACCGAAACTCCAACTAACACACCGACTAACACTCCAACAAATACTCCAACAAATACTATAACACCGACTAACACTGAAACTCCAACAAATACTCCAACTACCACTATAACGCCAACTAATACTATAACGCCAACGAATACTATAACACCAACTACCACTATAACGCCAACTAATACTATAACTCCAACAAATACTCCAACAAACACTATAACACCAACTACCACTATAACGCCAACAAATACTATAACACCAACAAATACTATAACACCGACTAATACTCCAACAAACACTATAACACCAACTACCACTATAACGCCAACTAAAACTCCAACTAACACTCCAACACCAACAAATACTATAACACCAACTAATACTATAACACCAACAAAAACACCAACAAATACTCCAACTAACACTCCAACAAACACTATAACACCAACAAAAACACCAACAAATACTATAACACCAACTAATACTATAACACCAACAAAAACACCAACAAATACTCCAACTAACACTCCAACAAACACTATAACACCAACAAAAACACCAACAAATACTCCAACAAAAACACCAACAAATACTCCAACAATTACTAAAACTTCGACTAATACTCCAACTCCAACATCTTGTCCGATCTTAAGTTGTGGAGGATCTTATACCGGTTCATATAGTCCAGATACTTCTGCACAACAACAAGTATGTCTTGATTTAACATCTACTCCAAATGGGTCTTCAATATACATACAATTTGATGGAAGAGATAGACCTGATAGATTTACTTTATACGATAGTGTGAATCCGTCACCAATATTTACAACTGGATGGTTAGGATCACCATCAGCAGTACCAGGACCTTGGAATCCTCCTGACATAAATCCTGTAGATACAACATTTACATATAATAGCTCAAGAACTTATTATGTAATAGTTGATATTGCTCCGGATATTGGAATAACAGATGCTTATTATATAAGAATTATTTGTACACCCCCATCAAGTCCAACACCAACACAAACTTCAACTCCGACAAAAACACCAGCAGTAACATCAACACCAACAGTAACATCAACACCAACAGTAACACCGACAAATAATATTACTGCAACAATTGAAGTATGTGCATCAAATGATACTTCTGGTTTATTAAAACTTATTGGACATGTGTATGATGGAGATATTGATGGTTCAGATACAATTTATATAAATGCAGGAGTACAACAATATAGTAGTATTGGTTGTACAACACCAACAGGATCTATAAATTATTTTAATCCTGGTGGAGGAAATCAACTTGTAATTCCTGCAGGAACTACCGATGGAACTTTTGTTGAACAGTTCTCAGCATATCCAATAATTGGTTCCGCATTGAAGATAGTTAGTATGGATGTTAATGGTGTAACAATAACTACAGAACCACAGACTGTATCCATAAATGGTAGAAATTATAAAATATATGGATACAATTATTGTGGATGTAGATAAATTAATAATAATAGTTAAAGATATTTAGCATTAAGAAACAAATTAATAACAACATAAAAAACTAATGGCATTTCCATATAAAAATCCCACATCTGGCGTTGTATTATCTTCTCCAGATTCTCTTGCATTACAAAGTGCTTTTGGTACAAATTTTAGTGTATCTTCTGTTGGCGGATATATGGAAGTTTGGAGTTTAAGTGATTTAGGTTATTCTACATATGGTGCAACTGGAAATATAACAAATTCTGCAAATACAATTCCTGTTCAGTTTTATAAATCACCAAATGTTGCAATTCCTGATAGATTGCAATTATGGAGTGATGGTATTTCTTCTGGTAGAAGAAGATTAGGAATGCTGGTTTATGTTTATGAAAATGAAACTGTTTATCAGTATAATATTAAAGATTATGAAACATTATGGAATGCGGCTATTGCTGAAAATGCGGTAACGACTGCTAGCACATCATATAGTATTTTTAATAAAGTTGCTGGAGTTCCAAAACCTGCGGGACAGGCTTTTATTAGTGCTTGGACTGGATCTACAATCGAAGGAGTTGACGGAGTTACAAGAGAAGATGCCAGATGGAGGATATTCCCTGTTGATGTTTTTGTGACTGGAGGAACTTATAATTCAGGAACTACAACTTTAGAGTTGTATAATAATACGGGCGGTACAATTGTTATTACGGGATTTTCATCTAATAATCTTACGGTTACTGATAATGTAACAACTGTTTATAATGTTACGGGAATAACATTTAGTGGATTAACTGTAATAAATAATGGTGGAGGATCTATAACAGTTTCGGCAGATACTTCAGGGACAAGCGGATCATCAGGAACATCTGGTACATCCGGGTCATCAGGAACATCTGGTACATCCGGGTCATCAGGAACATCTGGATCATCAGGTATTTCACCTTCTTATTGTGGAACAAGTGTGAATTGTATAGTTCTTCCTTTGATTGATTGCTCGCCAACACCTACGCCAACCCAAACCCCAACTGAGGCAATATCAGTTACGCCAACTCCAACAAATACTCAAACGACAACAAACACGCAAACACCAACAAATACCGAAACACCAACAAATACTCAAACGCCAACAAATACCCAAACACCAACTAAAACTCAAACACCAAGTGTTACGCCAACCAATACTCAAACACCAACAGTAACTCCAACAAACACAATTACTCCTTCTCCAACATTAACTCCAGGATTATCACCAAGTGTTACGCCAACAAATACTCCAACACCTTCAATAACACCTTCAATTACACCAACAAATACTCAAACACCAACTAAAACTCAAACTCCAAGTGTTACGCCAACTAATACTCGTACACCAACAAATACTCAAACTCCAACTAAAACTCAAACACCAACTAAAACTCAAACACCAAGTGTTACACCAACTAATACTCGTACACCAACAAATACTCAAACACCAAGTGTTACGCCGACAAATACTCAAACGCCAACCGTAACTCCAACAAGATCAACATATACCGTTAATATTTATGTTCAAGTTGGAGCGGCAGCAACAAACAGTTGTGGAATATATTATAAGATTGGAGGGGGAGGAACAGAAACTTTCTTTAAGACAGTTTCGGCATCATTAACTACTTGTACTCTTAGAGGGACAATAGATGTTCCTGCAGGATCAACACTTTATATAGGATTTAGAGATATAAATGGATATATCACATATAATGCAGTATCTGGTTCGGTTTGTCCAAGTAATTTGAATTTATATTGCGGACTTCAATATAATCAAACCATAAATGTAAATAATTCAAATGTTTATTTAACTGCGTATGTGGTCGGATCCGTATATGAGTCATGTACTTTTACGCCAACACCAACACCAACTCATACAAAAACGCCAACGCCAACTAGAACACCTGTTGGCTCGTAATTTATATAAACTTGATTATAATGATCAATAAATAAACAATAGATTGTATTTATAGAATATGTCATGTTATTTCATAGATACATACTGTAATTTAACTTTAACTATACAACCTAATCTTGCATTCAAGATTGGTGATTTCGTTCAAGTAACACACGATGTAAACAATTATATAATTGGACAAGTTGTATCCTATGATATTAATACGGGTATAATTGAAATTGATCCGATTGATTATTGTGGTAGTGGAAATTTTTGTGATTGGACTGTTAATTTGGCTGGTAAACCAGGTGTGGATGGTAGTTTATTGGCATCTGATGCTGTCATAGTTTCAGGATCGACAATAACATCATCAATCAGAAAGGATGTTAATAATGCTGCAACAGCTGATTATAGTGCCGCTTTAGCAGGACAATCAAATTGTGCGACAAACAATTATTCAACTATTGTTGGAGGACATTGTAACACAGCATCAAGTTGTTATTCGTTTATAGGTGGCGGTATAGGAAATATCGCCAATTCAACTTGTGGAGGATTTTTGGGAACTGATGTTATTGGGGGAGGTTTATGTAATACTATTTCTGGTGTTTATCCAAGTACAATTTCAGGAGGATATTGTAATAGTGTTTCTGGTTATGGAATTGATTTTATTGGTGGAGGTTATTGTAATACAATATCGGGTACATCATTTGATGGAAATGCAATAATTGTTGGAGGATCTTTAAATAAACTGAATGGGTCAATAAGCAATTCAACTATTGTTGGGGGTTACTGTAACAATATAACTGCGGTAAATTCATTCATTGGTGGAGGAAGTTTAAATACAATAGATCACAATTCTTCTTTTATTGGAGGAGGTAAATTTAATACATCAAGTGGAGATTACTCGTTTATTGGTGGAGGAAATCAAAATAGTGCAACAACCTGTTATTCAACAGTTGTTGGAGGATCAGAAAACATTGCTGCAAATTGTTACACATTCATAGGGGGAGGTAATGGTAATATTGCATCAGGTTGTTATTCAACCATTGTGGGCGGTCAGAATAATAAAACTTGCACAGATTATTCTTTTGTTGGTGGAGGATGCTGTAATACTACTAATGAATATTATTCATCTGTAGTTGGTGGTCGTGGAAATACCGCATCAGCATACTATTCATTTGTGGGAGGAGGACAAGATAACACAGCGTCTTCATGCTATTCGTTTGTGGGAGGAGGATGCTTTAACACTGCATCGGGTAGAACATCTACAATAACTGGCGGGTATTTAAATATAGCATCTGGTAATTATTCATTTATTGGAGGAGGTTATTCTAACACTGTATCTGGTAATTATTCTTTTCTTGGAGGAGGATATGGTCATACAATTTATTGTAATTATTCATACATTGGTGGAGGAGATAGTATTGTGGTATGTTCAGACTACTCTTCTATTTTGGGAGGTTATGTGAATTGTATTGAAGGAAGTTCGGATGTATCGGCTATAGGTGGAGGTGGATATAATACTATTAGTGCACCGTATTCTTTCATCGGTGGTGGTTACGACAATAAAGTTTGTATATATGGATGTTCATCAGTAGTTGGTGGTTATTCAAACTGTTTGGATGCCGAATACGGATTCATAGGTGGGGGAGGTACAAATTATATTTGTTCAGGTGCAACGGGAAGTAGTATTGTTGGAGGATTTTGTAATACTGCATCAGGATTATATTCATTTATTGGGGGAGGATCATCAAATATTGCTTGTGTAGATTGTTCAGTTGTTGTTGGGGGTCGTGGCAACACCTCAAGTGGATATTACGCTTCTGTTTTAGGTGGAGATGGAAATGAAGCATCTGGATGCATGTCATTTATAGGTAACGGATATTATAACACATCAAGTAATTATACCTCATCAGTTGTAGGGGGATGTTATAATCATTCTTGTGGTTGTTCTTCATTTGTTGGAGGAGGATATTCGAATACTTCGAGTGGCGATTATTCATCTATAGTTGGTGGAGCGGGTAATGAAATTACTACAGGTGCAACACATTCTTTTATAGGTGGAGGAAATAATAATTGTATTTGTGGAAATTGTTCATTCATAGGTGGAGGATATCAAAATACTGCAAGTGGGTATTACTCATCTATTGTAGGAGGATATTGTAATTTAGCATCAGGTCTTCAATCTTTTATCGGTGGTGGTTATAATAATACTACATCAGGTAGTTATTCGTTTGTAGGTGGAGGAGTTAATATTACCGCTAGTGGTGAGTATTCTTCAATTGTTGGGGGGAGAGATAATTCTTCTTCAGCATATTATTCATTTGTTGGAGGAGGAAATTCGAATACTTCGAGTGGCGATTACTCATCTATAGTTGGTGGAACTAATAATTTAGCATGTGGATGTTATTCTGTCATAGTTGGAGGTCAAAGTAATACGAATAGTAATCTATATGGAAGTTTTATTGGTGCAGGATGTTCTAATTTAATTTGTGGAGGAGGTGATTATACCAATAGCATAGTCGGAGGTGCCTACAACACCGTTAGCCATGGATATAATTCGATAGTCGGAGGGTATCAAAATACTGTTAGTGAATATTTTAGTTTTATTGGAGGAGGAAGTAATAATTTTGTATCCAACGATAACTCATCTATAGTGGGAGGAGAATTAAATGTTGTGGCCAGCAATAGTTCGACAATTGTAGGAGGTTATTGTAATATTGTATGTAGCGATTATACATCTATTGTTGGTGGTGCAAGAAATGTAATTTGTTCGGGAGCAACATATTCTTTCATTGGCGGAGGATGTCGTAATACTGCATCAGGTTATGCTTCTTTTATAGGTGCTGGTTGTTGTAATATTGCATCAGGTTGTTATTCATTCATAGGTGGTGGTTGTTGTAATGTTGTAACAGGAGACACATCATCAGTAGTAGGTGGTTGTTGCAATACAATTTCATCATATTATCCCGGTACAATAGCAGGTGGATATTGCAATATTATTTGTGGTTGTTGTTCAGGTGGTTTTATTGGTGGTGGTTATTGTAATACATCTTCATCATACTATGGATATACAGATTGTTATGGTCAAGATGTAATAGGTGGAGGTGGTTGTAATACTATTTCATCTTGTTATGCAAGTACTATTAGTGGTGGATATGAAAACACAATTTCTGGTTATGGATTATCTTTTATAGGAGGTGGTCGTCTTAATACCGCTTCTGGATATTATAATGTAATTGGTGGAGGTAAATGTAATCTTGCATCAGGATGTCGTTCGTTAATTGTCGGAGGTGGATATAATACTTCATCTGGATGCTATTCAACTTTAAGTGGTGGATATCGTAATATCGCATCGGGAGATTATTCAATTGTTAGTGGAGGATATTGTAATACCGCATCTTGTAATTATGCTTTTGTTGGAGGTGGATATTCTAATTCGGCTTCAGGTAGGTATAATGTAATTGTTGGTGGATGTTGTCAGACCACATCAGGATATGACTCAATAATTGTTGGTGGTGTCCAAAATGTTTCATGTAATGCTTCCTTTATTGGTGGAGGATTTGGTAATATTGCGTCAGGGTGTTATTCTTCAATTGTTGGTGGTTATTGTAATACTGCATCGGGTTGTTATTCTATTATAGGAAATGGTATTTGTAATTTTGTATCAGGTTATACTTCTTTTGTAGGCGCAGGTGAAAGAAATTGTGTTTTTGGGGAAGCATCTTCGATAGTGGGAGGTGAAGATAATGATGCATATGGATATAGATCTTTTATAGGCGGTGGATCTAACAATTTAACTTGTAATTGTTACTCATCAGTTATTGGTGGTGAATGTAATATTGCTTTAGGTCATTGGTCAATTGTGTCTGGAGGATTTTGTAACACCGCAAGTAGTTATTACTCCTCTATCGGAGGAGGTCAAAATAACATATCTTCAGCATTTTATTCAACTGTAGGTGGAGGTTATTGTAATAATGCAATTTGTCAAGGATCAACTATTGCTGGAGGCTGTTCAAATACTGTTTCAGGGGATACATCATTTATAGGCGGAGGATGTTATAACACATCAATGGGAGATTATACGATAGTTGGAGCTGGTCTTTGTAATATAATCACAGGTAATACATCACTTGGATCAGTAATTGTTGGAGGTGTAGGTAATAATACAACTGGAGGTACTTGGAATGGAACTTATTTCAGTGTAAATCCTACTTCTGTAGATGCGGGATATTTTTCAACAATCGGAGGAGGTTTCCAAAACGCAGCAACTTGTTGTTATTCCACCGTATCTGGTGGATATTCCAATCAAGCAACAAATCGTCATTCGTTTGTTGGAGGTGGTCGTGAGAACACTGCATCAGGAAATTATACAACAATAGGTGGAGGTTATTGTAATAATGCAATTTGTCAAGGTTCAACTATTGCTGGAGGTTGCTCAAACACTGTTTTAGGAGATACATCATTTATAGGTGGAGGTCATTTTAACACAATTAGTGCTGCATATTCTGCAATTGCAGGTGGATGTGATGGAACAGTTAGTGGAAGATATTCATTTATCGGAGCAGGAGGAATAAATAGTATTATAGGGGAGTGCTCGGGAATAGTTTCTGGAGGAGGTAATGTAGTTTGCGGTGATCAATCATTTATTGGTGCTGGTAGGGATAATATTGTTTATAGTTCCGATTCTGTAGTTGTTGGTGGATATTGTAATACTGTATCAGGATGCTCTTCTTCAA
>Ga0209500_10001021_pt1 | contig 22026 bp, 13 predicted proteins | sample S_140212_EF_Meta_FD_187323 | JGI IMG/M metagenome (GOLD analysis project Ga0209500, IMG submission 187323) | Freshwater microbial communities from Lake Simoncouche, Canada to study carbon cycling - S_140212_EF_MetaG (SPAdes) (version 2) | ecosystem: Environmental > Aquatic > Freshwater > Lake ... | reverse complement strand
TTCTGCATTCCGGAGCCAATGCACCACCGACACTTTCTCTAGACAACATGAGACATGGATGCATAGCGACGGAACTGGCGGAAGCTCGACGAGCATTTGGGTTTTTCGATCCGTTTGAGCAATGCATCGCCGCAGAAGGCCCCCAGAAAAAAAGCCACCGCGAGAAGACTTCTGCCAGTTCCGGAGCCAATGCGCCACGAACTCCATTGGGGTAAACTCGCCTACAAATTTCGCGGGGCTACGCTCGGTATCTTTCTGACCAGTATTTCGCTAAAAAGGAACTCCAGGGGTACGTGAGGACCCCAGCTTTGGCAGCAACCTAAAACAATCAACAATGAAGACCATGTTGTTTCTCATTGCGGCAATGGCTCTTTCCTGCGCGACCGTTCATGCCGCGGACATCGTCTGCCTGACCAGCGAGGATCCGAACAACTATGACGCGGTCACCTTCCTCAACGGATTTGCGGACCAGGAACTGCGGCCGCTGGGACATCAGGTGAAAGTCATCGCCGGAAACCAGCCAAAGCCAACTCATTTCGAGGGACTTTTGTCCGCGATGCCAGATGCCGATTTGCTCATCGTCTTCGTGCGGCGGGCCACGCCGCCGCGCGAGGAACTCGACGTGGTTCGCGGCCATCTTCAGGCTGGCAAGCCCATGATCGGCATTCGCACGGCGAATCACGGGTTCATCCCCAGTCCAAATGATCCGCCGCCACCGTCCGGATGTGCCGCTTGGCCCGACTTCTCACCGGAGGTGCTCGGCTGTCAGAATGCAGGCTACCAAACGCAAGGACTCCCATACCGCGTCGGCCTGCTTCCCACTGCGCCACAGGACGATCCGCTGCTGGAAGGCGTCGACGTGGCCTCCATCCGGGGACATCAGTCGCTCTATCGCGTCCTTCCCCTAGCCAAGAACGTGCGGCCGCTGCTCTTCGGAACACCGCAGAATCGCGAGCCGCCGCAACCGGTCGCCTGGACGCGAACCTACGGTGACTCGCATGCGCGCATCTTCTACACGAGTCTTGGGGCTCCGCAAGACTTCGTTCAGCCCGCTGTCCGGCGGCTCCTCGTCAATGCCGTGAGTTGGACGTTAGATGAACCATCTGGGCAGACCACTGGCCGTTCCGATCAATGAGCCGTAGCCTTTTCTGCGTCAATCCACTTACGTAAGCCGGGTCCAATGCGGCCCAGCCCGATCCGGCCTGGCCGGCCCACCACGGCAATCGCTCCTCCCCGATCGCTCTGATCGCTCTGATCGCTCTGATCACCCTGCCAATTCTGATCACCCAAATCGATTGCCAGAATCGTGGGCTCACCAGAGGCCACCACCGAATCAGAAAACGCGATTGCTATATCCCACGCCTCAACTGGCAGTCGCAGGGCCGCGGGATACGTCGCGGCGGATGATTGAAAATTGCTCCACACAAAATTGGCATCCTCGACCAAGCCTCGCCTCAAGTGCACCAACCCTTTGGCGTTGGAAATATCCTGTCTATGGAGGGCCATCAGTCGGCCGGGGGCTTGTTCTCCAAATACTTTTTCTCTTCGTGCAAGAGATCGCGGTGCAAGCGTCCAAAGCTCAACGCGTGGTGCCGCCGATATCCGCTTCGCCGCGGCGGGGCCATAAAACGCCAAACACCTCCGCGTCTGTGCCCACTGAAACCAAATGCCCGTCAAGGCCGCAATCAGGCCCAGCACCACTAGGCCGATCACCAAGTGAGTGCCGCGAGCGACTGTTTTTTGAACCACTTTTTGAACCACTTTTTGAAGGACGACATCTTTCGGTGGCACCGCTGAAAGGACTGTATACTCGGGAAGAGGTCGGCTGAAGAGGCCCACCGCTATCTGCTCGACCCGCTCCAGCTCGAATGAGATTCTTTTTAACTCGGTCTCTACCCTTCTTCTTTGCAGGAGTCCACCGGATGCCAAACGCGTTTGACCCCTACCGCGACGCCCTTGTCGTGGAAAACCACACCGTCTGGCCAGAAGAGTACGAAGATTGGTCTCGCGCCGACAAAGCCCGAGTCGAATCGCTCCTCCACGGCAGCCCTCGCGAAGCGTCCGATCTTGACTATGTGCGACAGCATTCGGGATTTGCCCGCGTGATCACCGTCGCTCCTGCCGACCTCGAGCGAGTCAGCGTGGCCTAGCCCAAGCAACGTGGCCCAGCCCAAGCAACGCACGCTTCCTTATTGAACAACCCGCTGGCTTCTCGGAATTTTTCGCTGATGCGCACCGCCACAATCCGCGTCAATCTTTCTGGTGCCATGCCCGCCCTTTCCGGCATGACTCTTTCGAAGAACATTCGGCCTGAACCCGCCCACGACCGCTCATACGACATCGCAGTCGGCCCTGGTGTGCTGGCCTCTCTTGGCCAGAAACTCTGCGCGGTCGACGCTCGCCGCTGCGTTATCATCGCCGATGCAGCCGTTCTGGGATCGCATGCTGCACAGACAGAAGCCATTCTGCGGGCTGCGGGAATCGATGTCACCGCGATTGCAGTTCCAGCCGGTGAAGCTTCCAAATCGGTGAGCGAGGCCTCGCGACTCTGGAACGCATTGGCACAGTTGGCCGTCGACCGCAGCACTCACATCGTGGCCGTGGGGGGAGGAGTGGTTGGCGATCTAGCAGGATTTGTAGCGGCCACATTTGCCAGGGGGCTTCCGCTGTGGCATGTACCAACAACGCTCGTGGCTCAGGTGGATAGCGGAATCGGCGGAAAAACAGGCATCAATCTGGAGGCCGGAAAAAATCTTGTGGGTGGCTTCTGGCAGCCTCGCGGAGTGGTTGCCGACACCAACACGCTGGCCACGCTTCCCAACCGCGAGTTTACGAGCGGTCTGGCCGAGGTTGTGAAATACGGCATGATCCTCGATGCTGATTTCTTCAGCTGGCTGGAGTCTCATGTCCAAGCGATTCTAGCCCGCAATGGCTTGGCCGACCACACTGCCGCCCTCGTCCACATCGTCGAGCGTTCGGCCTCGATCAAAGGCAGCGTAGTCGAGCAAGACGAGCACGAACTCTCGGGCCTACGCGCCGTTTTGAACTACGGCCACACGTTTGCCCATGCCTTTGAAACAGCCGCGGGCTACGGCACGCTCTTGCACGGAGAAGCTGTGGCAATTGGCATGGTGGCAGCGGCTCGGCTGGCCCAACTGCTCGGCCGTATTGGCCCCGACGTCGTGGCCCGACAAACCAAACTCCTGCAAGCTCTTGGCCTTGCGACACGGTCGATCGCAACCGAACAGATACCTGCCGAGCGACTCATCGACATCATGGCTCGGGATAAAAAAACCCTCCACGGTCGGCTGCGATTTGTACTGCCCACCCGGATTGGGCACGCAGAACTTGTGACCGATGTGGATCCAGCAGCCGTGCGAGAATCGCTCCGCCCCGAATGACAACTGGGACGGCCAACACCTGCTAGCCTCACCAACCATCGCATGATAGTCTTGCCACGAGCGACCACCAGCCGCCATGTCAATCGGCCGTCCCTTACGGCCGGCTTCAAGTTGCTGGTTTTTGTTTTTCTGGAGGCAGAACCTTGGCTCAACGGATGACTCCAAGAAACCGCATGAAGGCCTCGCCGCTGAATACCATTCTGCGATTCGTCGCCCTCCTCTTCAAAACGACTGCCTGCGTGGCTGCAGATGGGCCTGCAGATGAGATCAGTGATTTTGCCAAACGGTTGTTTGCCGTCCGCACGATCTCCGAGGTTGCGATTGCACCGGACGGCCGGCGAGTGGCTTGGGTTGAGTCATTGCCGACAGATCCTGGCACGTTTCCGACTGGCACTGCCATCTGGGTCGCGGAGCGAGTTGATTCTAGGAATCGCGTGCGGGTCTCAGCCGGAAAAGACGCTGAGGAGCACGGCATTACTTGGGCCCCGGACAGTTGCAGCTTAGCCTTTCTATCAAATACAGACGGTGCAACGCAGGTGTATTCGAGCAGTCTGAATGGACAGCCTCCGCGACGACTGACGGACACCGGTGGCTTTCTGCGAGGCCTGCGTTTTTCGGCAAATGGACGCACTCTTGCGGTGCTTCACACCGGATCTGTAGCACACGATTCTGGCCCCACGAAGCCGCATCCGCGAGACGTGGGCGTGATTGGTGAATCACTCGACCCTCAACGACTGGCCTTGGTCGACCTCAACGGCGGCGGACTGCACGAGATCTCTTCGCCGCAGTTCCATGTTTACGAATTCGACCCCTCGCCGGATGGCAAACAGTTTGCCATCATCGCTGCCCCACCCCCAGGCAACGCCAATTGGTGGGTCGCTGGGCTGTCTGTCATGGATGCCTCCGGCGGCAATAGCAAACTGCTCTACTCACCCGAACTGCAAATCGCTGTGCCGCGTTTTTCACCAGACGGCAAGCACGTGGCCATCGTGCATGGCTTGATGAGCGACGAGGACTCCCCAGGCGGGGAGATCGTACTCGTAGCAACCGATGGCCAACGCAGCACAACACACACATTGGAATCGGGACGGCCAACGTCAGTCTCGTGGCTGGCTTGGTCGGCCACTGGCGATCTATTATGGGCAGAGCATGACCGCGGTGGCGTGGCCATAAGCCGCGCTCGTTGCACCAATGGCACACTCGCCGCTAGCCAAACACTCTGGCGCGGCGACGAAATGCTCCGCGCAGATACAAAAGTGCAACCCTCTTTCTCGGTCGCGCATGATGGGATCACCCTAGCAATGACGCGAGAGGCGTTCGACCTGGCTCCCGAGGTATGGGCCGGTGAACTCGGCGATTGGCGGCAACTTACCGAAGAGAACGCCGCGGCCAAAGTGGAGTGGGGCGCCGCCCATAGCATAACGTGGACATGCGACGGTGGAGATCGGCAAGGATGGTTGCTCGAGCCGCTGGGATACAACCAAACGCAGAGCAAGGGTTCCTTTCCGCTGGCCGTGTGGGTGCATGGAGGACCAGCAAATCAAGTGGCGCCTCGCTGGCCGAGCGCATGGACTCTTGCGCGAGCGATCGCCTTATCGCATCGGGGCTATTTTGTTTTTTTTCCAAATGTGCGCGGGAGCTATGGCCGCGGCGCAGCTTTTTCGCAGGCAAACGTCAAAGACTTTGGTGGCGGTGACCTGCGCGATCTGCTGGCTGGTGTCGATTGCGTGGTGCGAGACTGGCCCATCGACTCGGAGCGACTCGCAATCGCCGGATGGAGCTACGGTGGTTTCTTCGCGATGTGGACAGTCACTCAGACGCAACGCTTTCGCGCCGCCATGGCTGGCGCAGGCATCGCCAACTGGCAAAGCTACTACGGGCAGAACAGCATCAGCACCTGGATGACGCCATTCTTCGGTGCCTCGGTGTACGACGACCCTGCGGTCTACGCCAAGTGCTCGCCGATGAACTTTATTAAGCAAGTCAAAACACCAACGCTGCTGCTGGTGGGTGAGAGGGACGCCGAGGTTCCCTCGCCGCAGTCGTTTGAGTTCTGGCGAGCGCTGCGCGTTCTTGGAGTGCCCTCTCAACTGGTGGTGTATCCTGACGAAGGGCACACAATATCGTCGTACGAGCACCGCGTCGACCTCATGCAACGGATCACCGACTGGTTCAATCACCACCTGGCCCCAGAGAGTCGACGTGAAAGGAACAGTCCATGAAGCGACACATGCCCGATCGCAGGCAGATACTCCAGGCGACGCTCGGTATGCTCAGCACGGGCTTGGCTTCGACCATCGGTCGGACGCAAGAGCCAACCCCTCGGGGAGTGCCATCTTCACAATCGCCCGTTGGGGAGCCGCGAGCGACCGACGGCGACAGCCGCAGTCAGCCCGACTGGGAGGAGCAACTGACGCTCACCGTCGGGCCTGCCAAAGCCGATATCGTGGGAACCGACGACAAGGCCTTGCAGGCGGCCATCGATTCGGTGGCGAGGCTCGGCGGTGGAACGGTGCGCATTCAACCGGGTCTCTACACGCTGCGAAATACGCTCCACATCCCGTCGCGGCTGCGGCTTCTTGGGAGCGGAGCCGAAACGGTGATCACGAAGATCGCCTCCGAGCCGGTGGCTTTGGCAGCCGACTCCGACTGGTACGACCAAGAGATCACATTGAAAAACGCGGAAAGTTTTCGGATCGGTGATGGGGTAGTGCTGGTCGTGAAAAACACGAACACCGGCGAAATCGATGTGATCAAGCGCACAATCGTCGCACGATCGGGCAGGCGTCTGAAGCTCAACGAAGGCCTTCGAAAGAACGTATGGCTCTCGGCTTCTCCGACCTGCGCCGCGCAGTTTCCGCTCTTAACCAGCGAGCGCACCGGCGATGTGACGATCGAGCAACTCACGCTCGATGGCGATCGAGAGCATAATGTACCTCTCAACGGAAACCACTCCGGCTGCGTGTTTCTCCAAGACTGCAGCCGTGTCACGCTGCGGCAGATCGAGGCCCGCAACTACAATGGGGATGGAATTTCATTTCAAGTCTGTCACGATGTCCTCGTCGAGAACTGCCACTCGCATGATCATGCTGGCCTCTGCCTGCACCCTGGGTCTGGCTCACAGCGGCCCGTGATCCGGGGTTGCCGGCTGGAACGCAGCGCAATCGGTCTATTCTGGTGCTGGGGCGTGCGGTTTGGCATTGCCGAAGGCAACAGAATCTCTGACAACTCCAACTGCGGTATCTCGATCGGCCACAATGACACAGATAATGTGATGCGCGACAATGAAATTACAGGCAGCGGCCGCGTAGGCATCCTTTTCCGAGATGACAAGGGGGGCCGCGACTTCTGGCCCCACCGCACCACGATCGATCGCAACCGCGTCATCAACACAGGCGACGGCATCGCAATCGATATTCAGGGCCGACCACAGGATGTGCGGATCGTTGGCAACGAGTTGCGACAAACACTCGCCCCCCCCAAGAACACCGGCGTTCGCATCGGTGCCGAGGTGGGCCGCATCGAGTTAGCCAACAACATAATCGATGGATTCGCGATACCAATCGACGACCGGAGGCAACCATAATGAGGATCGTCATAGCTTTCTCCTGCTTCTTCGCCCTTCGGCTCTGCGCCGCGGAAACCACGCCGTCGGCGGCGCAGTTGGCGGCACTCTCTGCACCGACAGCAAGCCATATTCCAGCCGGACACCTCGCCTCGGCGATCAACCAAGCGGCGGCCAACGGTGTGGCCACGCTCATCGCTCGAACAATGGCCGAGGGCAACGACCTCGGCCTAGCCTACCCGCCGCTCAACACACCGAAATTAATTGGAGTCGAGAAGGTGCCTGCCCGCCTCGTAAAATTCGAAGTGCCAACCTACAAGGACGACTACGATGAGGTCGAGCAGTTGGTGCCCGAGATGAGCAACGGCAAACCGACTGGCCGATTCATCCGCGGTAAGGTTCGCGTGCTCGTGAAGCGAACGAAGACCGGCACCACGACAATCGAACGGCTTGTGGCCGATCCCAAAGGCACGGCACTTATGGACCGGGGACGGTATGGGCCAGGCGGCCCCGACATCTACGAACCCAATACGCTCGGCTTCAACGGCATGGCGCTCTATGTGCTGGCCACCGCTGGCCAGCAGAAACATCCGGCCACATCCAAGATCGCCACGGCTCTGTGTCTCCACATGGACGAAGTCGGTATTTCTGACCACACGTTCGATGTTGGCTGGCTGGCGGCAGGACTTATGGCCCTCGGACCGGATTCAAAATACCGCGAGTGGGCTGACCAACTGATTGCAAAATTGATCGACGGGCAGATTCGCGAGCCAGGCGAAGCGCAAGGGCTTTGGGGGCCTGTCTGCATCCATTCCTCTTACTTTACAAAGCTCTACGAAAGCCAAGAGGGCCTGCGCCTGGAGTTGGAAGTCAACCTGCCGAAGCGGCTGGAAATGGCCACTCCACAGCAGCAAGCCGCGTTGGTCAAGCAAGGCCAACAGATGCGAAAATTCTACGGCCAGTTCACGCGAGCCTATACCAATGCCGCCTCCTCCGGCACGCGAATGCTGTCGATCACAAGGGCAAATGTCATGGAGCGAATGATCCTTCCTGGACTGCCGTTCTATGCCTACAACCGGGTCGTTGCGGACGTTGAATCGACGACGCTGGCTGCGTTTGTACTGGCCGAGGCAAAACGACTCGAAATGCTTCCGAAGGAAACCCCTCGGATTGCAATCCGGGGCAAGAAAATTCATCCCGCTGAAAAGACAGCGGCGGCGCTCACGTTGGCCGCGAAAAAATTATCGGCCTGCGAGGGAGCGGACGGTGGATTTTCGGGGCTCACATTTCAGGCAGTGAACACCGCTTTCGAAAAATCGCGACTGCCCATTCCAAACGTCCCCTTCAAAGACTCACATCCATCGCTCATCGATCTGGAAACTGCCTGTACCTGCGTGAGCGGGCATGCGGGGCTATCGCTCTTGGCAGAGGCCGATCCCGCGGCCATGCTCCCGCATGCAGAAAAGCTGGAGCGTGCCCGTGGCAGATCTGCGGCAATCGCCGAACGGTGGTACAGGGAGTCTGCCAAGGGATTTACCACTGGCTGGGAGAGCGTCTACAAGTCGCTTTTGATTTCTAAAGCGGCTCTCGCCAGTTCTGCGAGCCTACCCTTTCCACCTCACGAACCGTTGTCGGTGGAAAAACTACGATGGGGTGGATCCGCCGCCCCCTATGAGATCGTGCCGGGGTTCGCCTCGCTCTTCTCCGGTTCGGGCTCAAAGGCTGAGATCCTCCAAGACGGCCTCTATCGCCAGTTGGCCTACCGGCTTATCGGCCTCCAGGATGCCAACGGGCAGTGGATGGGCGTGAGCATCGACCTGCTCTCTAGCGGCCGAAACGCGCTCGCGCTCAATGATGTTGCTGCGTATTGGCACAAGGGTCTCAACAGTGATCCGCCGTTGGCCATCAACGGCGATCCCATCACCTACGACCGAATGGTGGTGCCACTGTGGGCCTATCACGCCGGTCGCTCTCTTGACGGTGGTGCCTTTCCGACGCTTGCGAGCCTTCTGTTCTTGTTGAAGTCGGTGGATGGGCCTGTGGATATCAGAGGCATTTCTCTCTTCCCTGATCCACCAAGCGAGCAACCGGTTGTAGGCTCCGCAGCAGAACCAAAACGGCTCACGCCTATCGATGCGGTCAAGGGTGTCGTACGGCCGAATGCTGCACGTACGGCGCTCTACGATGCCGTGCTCATCTCGATGCAACTGAAGCCCGGTCACCCAAGCCTACGGCAAACGCCGCAAAGCCAAAGGGCGACGGGGACTCAAAACCAGAAGAACCGAGCGAGGAACTTGGCGACATCAACGATCTGATCGACCCTTCCCCATGATCGTGCATGATCGTGCATGATGGGAGCGGTGTTTTTTCCGCTCCCGATCTCACACGAGAATCGTTGCAGGCCTACCGCATGCATCACGGCGGATTCAAATGTGGGCCATACGTGGCATAGGCCAAGCCCAATAAAATGTGCGCCGCATGACGCGGGTAGAACTGAGGATCGTCCTTGTGGTTCGGCGCGCCGTAGGAAGGCGGATACAGCTTCAACTGTGGCCACGGACCGTACAGTCGCCGGATTGTTTCAAGGCTCCGCACCGTCTGCGGCTCCGTGCCCCACTTTCCATAGCATTGCAACAGCGATCCGGTGCCCCAGAGAATTGATGGGTATTCCCGATTCCCAACCTTGGAAATCCGCAACTCGTCAAAAGGATACATGCAAATCTGGCCATTTTTCCAAAATTTTTCGACCGACTCCAACATCTGCTCCCGGGTCCATGGCAGCGGCACACTGCCGTTTAAGTCGCGGTAGATTTCCGCTCCCCAGAGTGTATAGATGTGGTGCAACAGGTCGTTTGGTCGCGACTGATTGAATCGATTGGGCATCGCCATGTACTCCCACGAAGGAAGGCCGTCGCGGAGCGTGACCGTGGCGACGATCGTTTTCGCGAAACAATCCCGCCTCGATTCCATAATCGCGACATCGGCGGCTGAGAGACTCTGGCCGTGGACGTGCAGGTAGTTCGCAAGCGCAGCGAGGTACATGGCCGGGGCATTCACCGAAAAGATATCGTTTGAGGCCGTGGGGCTATAGCGAAAATATCCGGAGCCGTAACCTTCCAGCCACATCTCGCGGCACCATCGCAGGTGCACGTCGCGCATGAGCGTGCGAAACTGCTCTCGTTCATCCGGTTTCCACATATCTGGAATGACATCGGCTTCCGCAAGCCCAAGCAAGCACACTCCTGTCGTGATCGTGTAGGGAGTGTGTCGCGGATTCATGTTTCCGGTGGCGCCTGCATCCCAGGCCTGAGGCAACCCCCAGCCCGGCTTTCCGTCGTTGTCTAAGTCGCTGTTTTCGACCAGCCAGCGAGCTGCCAACCGAACGCGACGCTGCCCTTCCTCCGTGGGACATGCCCGATATCGAAGTGACTCGGCCCAGAGAACCAATCCGTAGGTCATTGGCTGATGATCGACAAGGCCCTCCGGATCAAGCCCTTTGCCCTGTGATTCAACCGGAAAAGTAGCAAGCAGTTCCATGTACGCCAAACGCATGTCCTCACGAACCGGCAACTGCGGGGGCTGTGCAAAAGCCTCTGGAACGCACAGGAGAATGGACACAACGACCAACCAATCGACATAAATAATCGAGCGTATTCTCATCAACACATCTCCCGGGGCTTTACGGTTTGGGAAGCAAGACGATATCAGTCCACTCCAAAGGCAACTCCAGCACGACCACGTTGCCTTCGGTACGAACATCAATCGTGTTGCCTTCGGTGCTGATGGCCCGAGCAACGGCGTGTCCGAGATCACACTGAATTCGAAGCGTCAGTTTTTCGATAGGCTCATAGGTGTAGTTGACAAGCACGAGTGCCGACCCGTGTGGTCCGGTGAGGAGGTTGGCCTCGACGACCGGCACCGAGCAATCGACGACGGGCTGGATTCCGGCGGCCACCAGCGGCGCGTTGAACGCGGCTCGCAGTTCGGGGTTCCATTTTTCGTCGAGCGTGGTCTGCTCTGCCCGAAAAGGCGACGAGTCCAACCCCGGCAGAAAGCCAACGGCCAGCACCTGGCCCTTGCCGTGTCGAGCCCGCATTGCAGACGCCTTGCCATCGGCAAACGTGCCAATCACCTCCACGCCATCGCTCGCTATGCCCGAGAGATTCATCCGGTAGCCGATGACGTCATATCGCGTGGGCTTGCCTCCCACCTCAAATGTCGCGGTTGTTAACGGCTTGATACCGGGCAGATCCTTCCGCTCGTTGTATTGGTGTCCTTTTTCCTTCATGAGCGACGCTGCCGCATTGAGCGGATACACGGCCGAGGCAAAAGGTGGCGTGGAGGGCTCATAAAACTGATCGCGGGTGGCGGCACCGGCGGAGAGAAAGAGCACTCCACCCTTCCTCACCCAGGCGTCGATTGTTTCGGTTACTGTGCGACTCACGCAGTTGCCGGGCAGATAGAGCACCTTGTAGCGATCAAGCAGACCGGCATCGATCTCTTCCTCACCTAGGAAATCTGGCTGGATCGAGAGGTGCCGCAGTCCCGCGTAGAGGAGACGAGTTTCCACAAAGACAGCCGGATCGTCTGTATGCCAAAGGTCGTGGCTTACGCTGGAAAGGATCGCCACCGGATCGCTGACGGTGCTGGCGGGATAGAGAACGGACTCTGCTTTTTCGAGAGCCCGGCTTGTTTTACTGATGCCCTCATACATGCTGCGAAGGTCCGACCAATAATTCTCGGTACCGATGTAGGTCGGCCCAAATGTCCAGTAAAAGATGCTCTTCGAGCCCTGCCCAAGATTGGAGTAGGCCTTTAGCCGGAGGTAGCGGTCGTCGCTGGGAGTGATCAGGCCTCGTAGGGCGACGCCACGGTTGCGGATGCCACCGCGGAGAATCGATGTGAGATAGCCGAAGCCCTGCCCCCCCAGCCACGTGTAACGAGGCCCATACATGTGATTGAGGCCCATCCAATCCTCGGCGGAAACGATATCCACGGCCTGCTGTCGACCGATTTCAAAAAGGTCGAGATTCAAACTCCCCATGCCGATCTTGGGCGGCCCCCATGCATTGAAAAAGGCGTGGTCGGCCGGAAGCGTCTCGGTTTTCATGGCAATGGGGGGCTTCGCAGCAGCAAAGGTTTCGTGGATCAACTCAGTCGTTTGCCGCAACTGGCGAACCGACCACCACTGTGCAAACTTGCCTGAGTAATACGCCAGCCTGCGTGTCACTAGATCGGCCTCCCGTGGGAGCGACTTCTCGTAGAGCGACTGCCCCTGCCACAAGGCTTTGTCCAGAGCAACGCCCAGCGTGGCGTCTGTTTCACCGCGGTCGCGGAGGTACTGCCGAAACCAGCCGTTGAGTTTTTCTGAGTCGACTTGGCGGAGGTCCATCGTCTGAATTTCGTCGGCCACGACATAGTGGGCCATATGCTCGTAGGTCCAACGTCCATCCACCGACTCGAAGTTGCGATGGATGTTCGTCCGCTCGCCTTGGTTCCATTGCTCTCGACCTTTGTCGGGATCGGCGGCGAGGTGCCACGTTGCGGCATACGTTTTCATCTGATACTCCTGCAGAATCTTCGTCGGCACGCCTCCCATCACATTCACGCCAAGCATCTGCAGCGTCTGGGCTGCCTGTTTTGCGAGCAACGGATCGTAGTGGCCCCACACGGCGGAGATCACGTCAAATCGACCCACGTTGGCCGCCTTCCCGCCGGAGACTTCGCGGGCCCACCGCAGATGGCGGGCAGTCATCTGCGAGCCGGTCTCGAATTCGTCCTTCTTCTCGCGGAGCGGATGGACCAGAAGGAAGGCGATCGTGTTGGACCCACTCGACTCGGTACAGTCGATCACCACGGCCGATGGATCCGCCTTCTCAGCCAGCTGCACCTGGAGCTTCACGCCGTTGGCGGGAGGGACGCCCATCACAGAGAGTTTCATCGACGGCCACTCGGCGATGCCACCGGCCCGCCGCAGCCTGCCATGCAGGCCAAACTCACTTGCATTGATCCACTCGCTCCACTGGTTGCCAACGACTGCCAGCGACTGGGTTGGCAGACTCCATTGCTGTGGTCCGTCGTGACGAAAGCCACCCACGCCAATTGTGAATTTCTCACCGGCGGGCTCCAGCACGCGGGCTCTCACGAAAATCTCGGCGTCGCAACGGCCAGAACTCGCAGCAACCATCCCGAATACCAACGCGACCACGACACAACCCCTTGCGCGACCCACAGTCATCATGATGTATTGAGGTCAGAGACCACCCTCGCGATGCACGACCTGGCCACCGACAACCGTGAGCACCGAATAGATCTTGGGTATGCTTTCCTCGGGACAAGAAAAAAAGTCATCCGACAATACCGCCAGATCACCCAACCGGCCCACTTCGAGCGTGCCTTTGAGCGTGTCGTCACTGTGCAATTTTGCCGCATCGACTGTCATCATTCGCAGTGCCTCTTCTCGCGTGACCCGCTGGTCGGCCCCGAACACCCGGCCCGCCGCAGTCTTCCGTGTAATCGCTGTAGCCATCGTGAGAAATGGGTTGTAGGGATTGAGCGAGAGCAAGGGATCGATCCCCAGAAAATGGTCTGAGTTGATGGCCACCGTCACACCGGCTTCTCGCCACACATTGAGGCCGATAAACCGCGACATCCGCAGGCCACCAAGCGCCCCGGCAAGGGCATCGCCATCCTTATAATACCAGGCCGGTTGCGTGTCGACGCACACGCCCAGCCTCGCGCAGCGGACGGCCGTATCTTCGTTTGGAAAATACGCGTGAAGCAGCGTGAACCGCCGGAAGGCAATTGGGCTGTCGCGATCTGCTGCTTCAACGGCATCGAGGACCATGTCCACGCCCGCATCCCCAGTCACATGGGCGCACATCGGCCAATGCAGTCTGTGCCCCGTGCGAATCACATTGGTAACCTGTTCTGGGGTCATCTGAAGCAGACCGCGGTACTGCGGATCATCGAGGCCGTAGAGCTTGAAGGCGTTGGGCCCGTATGGATCTCGCAAATAGGATGTGCCGTAGAGCACGCCGCCATCCACGCCGATCTTGAGTGGACCAGTTTTTACCCAGTGATTTCCATCGCCGGGGCCGCACGGCAATCCGCGAATGAATCGTTCGGTATCGGCAACACTGCCATCCGCATCGACAAAAATTGTGAGCGTCGTTCGCACCGGCAATCGCTTGAGCGAGTGAAGGTCGTTGTATGTGCGCCACCCCTCAGCGTCTGTCCTGCGGTCTGTCACGCTCGTAATGCCAAGCCGACTGTACCGCTGGAGAAGATCTTCGAGAACGCCTCGGTAGTCTTCTTGGGATGGTTCCGCTTGCTGCAGCCATGTGGCCGTGAGCGACGGCGCATTCTCGATCCGGCCGGTCGGCTCACCGCGTTGGTCCATCACGATGCGGCCACCATCAGGCACAACTGTGTCCCGGCCGATTCCAGCGCATCGGAGGGCTGGGGAGTTGAGCACTTGCACTTCCCTGTTCGCATACCTCCAGACGAACGCGGCCGGTCGGTCTGGCGCAGCAGCGTCGAGATCGGCACGGTCTGGCATCCGCCCCTCGCGAATGCGTGTGACATCGATCCTCGGCAAAACAACCCATGAAGCCTCGGGCGTTTCGGCCACACGGTCTCGCACCCACGACTTGATTTCTTCGATTGACCCCAGTTGACGAAAAGGCAACGTACACTCGGATCTCGCTGCGAGCGTGGGGTGAACGTGCGTTTCGTTGAGGCCTGGAATCACCGTGCGGCCAGCCGCGGCGTAGACCGTGGTGTTCGGGCCCACCATCGCCATCGCGGCATCGTCGCTGCCGACGTGGATAATCCGTTCGTTCCGCACGGCAATCGCCGTGGCAATCGTACCGCGGGCATCCAGCGTGACGATGCGGCCCCCCGTCAGCACAAAATCCGCTTGTTCAGCCGCTTCAAGCGAAAGCACTCCAACACACCACACAAACGCAATCGGCAGAAAACCTGCAACGAAATAGGCACAGGCACACCGGTGACGAGGATTCATGTAATGCTTTCTGAGGATTCCCCGCGGCCCAATGTTAGCGTGCCGTCATCAGCCACGCTAGCAGATCTCCCATCCCTCGCAGATCGATCTCTCGCTCGAATCCCTCTGGCATGAGCGAACGCTTCGAACTGCGAAGCTCTTCAAGATCCTGCCGAGCGATCGTTTCCTCGTTGCCGTCGGCCCCGCGAAGGGTGATGCTCGTGGACGATTCTGCCACCAGCACGCCAGTGAGCACTCTGCCATCGTCGGTGATGGCGGTGTGAGCGAAGTATTGGGGTTGCACCTCGCGATTGGGATCCAAAACACCGAGCAAGATCGATTCCACGCCGCGAGCCTGCATGGCTACCAGATTGGGCCCCGTTTCGCGTCCAATGCCGCCGACTTTGTGGCAGGAGGAACAGTGCTTGGAAAAAAGGCTCTTGCCTGCTTCGGGATTGCCTGTGGCAGTGAGGCATGGCCGGTACGCTTCAACGAGTTCGTCGCGTCGCACAACGGGCACAGGGCCGAGGGTTGCCATCGCCCGCTTCCGAATAGATTCAACCGGATAGTTGCGGAGGTTTGTCACGACGGTGCGTTCGATATCCGCCTCGCGCACAACGCCAGCGTCAATGGCGTTCAAAAGTGCCTCGGCCCGGTGCGGGTTGCGATTGAGCATCGCCGCAGCGAAAGCCCGCAGTTGGGCCGACAATGTGGGCCACGCCTGCAGCACCACTGCCGCCGAGGATGGATCGTGGCTCTGACCCAGTACGGTAATCACCTCTTTGGCGATTTCTGAAGTCGTGCTGGAGTCCGGCTGCGCGTCAGGTGCCAGCAGCGTTGCAAACAGGTCGGCGACATCCGGCAGCGGTGCGAGAAAGAGCCCACGAATCGCCGCCAGTCGGGCTTGGGTGGGTTGTGCCGCGTCGGCGGCAACCGCACGGTTCCACGCAACCAGTCGCTGGACCACTGCCTTGTTTTTGTCGGTGGCCGCAATCGCCTTGATCGAGCCGCCCGCGTGCTCCAGCGACCGCATCAACCCCACCAGAACGGTCGTGGCGATCGCTCGGCCATCCACGCCTGGCAACTGCGATCCGCTGCGAATTCCTTCGTCGGCCAGCGCACCGATCGCTCCCACGACTGCGGCGACCTCTTGATCGTCGCCGCGACGCCCAACCTGGGCGGCCAACTCCGACAGCACCACAGGCGCTCCCGGCCCGCTGAACGAACGAGGATCGCCAAGCCACGCCACGAGCAACCGACCGGCACCGCTGCCCATCGATGTGAACGCCGCCATGCGGCACCATGCATCGCCGCCATCCCGCAACAAGATCTTCGAGAGAAGATCCGTTCGAATCTCCTCGCTGAGACCGCCTCCAATCAACGCTAACTCAAGACGCACTCGCGGATCTGGATCTTTGACAGCCATTTCCACCATGCGGTTGGCCAGTTGCGGTGCGACATCGTCATCGCCCACAAACTGCTCCAGAAGCCGCACGGCACTGGATCGCAGCAGCGGATCGTTTGCGTTGAGAGGTTTGTCAAGATCTGCGACGCGAAGCGCCCCAAGCCCATCGAGCACATAAAGGGCCACGATGCGGCCCCGGGGATCGGCTTGAGGATTTGCGGCCAGCACGGCTAGCGGCACCGCGGCAGCTGGATCACGTCGCTCGAAAAGCAACCGCTGGGCTGTTTCTCGGTGCCAGGCATTGGGGTGTTCTAGCAACTCCACTAACTCGGCTGTTGACGAACCAGAAAGCTTTGGTGTCCGACGGCGGCTGAAGTTCTGCGGCACCAGCCGCCAGAGCCGACCTCTGTCGCGTCCGCTGTCCAGATCCAGATGCTTCTTGATATCCAACGGCAGAGCGAGCGGATGTTCAATCACCTCCCGCTGCATGTCGATGATCCAGAGCCCTCCGTCTGGACCATTGGAAAACTGCACCGGGCGAAACCAATTATCAGTCGAGGCGATCAGTTCACTCTCTCGATCGACTCGCTCGGCCCGCACGCACGACCCGTCAGGCGTCAGTCGCTTGCGATGCACCAGATTGCTTCCCACATCGCCGATGACGAGCATCCCGGCTAATGCATCGCCAAATGCGTCGCCGCCAACCACGGTCACTCCGGTGGCGCTGGTAAAGTATCCGGAGGAACGACCGCCCGCCTCGATGGGGCCACTCGCGAGCCCACTGGCCCGGAGCCGCGTGCGGAGGATCCGCCATGGCTCCACTGGACTGGACCGAAACACGGCCCCCTGCGGCCCCTCGGCCGCAACGCTTATCTTGGCCGAAGGCGGCGTGTAGAAAGGGTTTCTGCTCAGAAAGCGGTCGTCGATCATGCAGCGAATGGCTTGGTCGCTATTGCTACAGACATACTTCCCACCAGCAGCGTCAAAAGACATGCCGTGCTGGGCACCGCCTGTCTCGGGCCGCACCGCAAGCGACCGCGGATCAAACGAAAAATCGCGTCCGCTGACATTCACTCCACCGTCCCCGGCCACGGCTGGGGACGAAGCAACGACGGGCTTGGAAGCTTTCGCCGTTTCAGATGGACGGCGAATGATACCGCCAACGGCACTGGCAGAGCCGTGAATTCGGTTGTCGAGACCAAAATGAAACGAGTTCATCAGCCCCTGCACGTTGGAATCGCCGAGTCCTGTGAACACAATCCGCCGCTGGTCCGCCACTCCATCGCCATTGATGTCTTTGAGAAAAAGGATCTCCGGGGCATCGCCCACAAACACTCCGCCGTCGTAGCAGCAGATGGCCGTGGGCCAAGCCAACCCATCGGCAAACACTGTAGCCCGGTCGTAAATGCCGTCGTCGTTGTCGTCGTGAAGCAACCGCACCCGCCCCAGTCGCTCGCCCTGACGCTCGCTATATCCCCTCATTTCGGCTACAAACAAACGGCCATCCTCGTCCCAGGCAATCGCCACAGGACTCGCCAAGAGAGATTCGTCGGCCGCCAGTTGGATCTTAAATTCAGGCTGCACCCGCAGCGACGCGATCGCCGCAACCGCGTCCAGTGGCGGCACGCGAGGCAACTCGGCGGCGAAATCATCGGCCCGAGTCGATGCCCGCATGAGCGTGAGGCCCAGCACAACGGCGATAGCGACCAGCCTCAATGGCCATCCACAGCCGCGCGTCAAAAGTGTGAGTGCCGTGATATTGCACATCACTGCGTTTCCTCCAGAAGCGATCGGATCGTATCGAGCAACTGTTTTTCCACCTTGGGCCCGACAAACGAGGATGTTTGCTGCATTTCGTAGCCGCCCTCGTCGTAGGCAACGGCTGTCCCTATATAGGCAGGGCCATAATCGCCGTACGCGGCCATCAGTACATTCAAATCCGGACGCATTTTTTGCGCCGCGAGTTGGTATTCCACGAAGAGTTCACCCGGCAGATGCAGCATGCGAGCCTGCCCAACGCGAAGGCAGGTGACCAGAATGGGGTGCCCGGAGCCGGCCCGCTCAAGCCACGCCAGCCGGTCGATCGCCCGACTGCTGCTGGGACCAGTAGGAGTTTGAATCTGCGCTGCGAGCAGTTGCGCATCGAGGTGCGAGGCCGGTTCCAGCAACACCTCAGCGGCCGACCATCCCACATCACTGGCCGCTAGCGGCGACTTCACCGTGGAATCGAAGGCTTGTCGCATACCAGAAGCCAATCGCGTTGCCAGCCTGACGCGATTGGCCGGAGAGCCATCGTTGTACTTGCCGGCCGTCACGTTGCCGCCAGCGCCATTAAAATGGACATGCAGGGCCTCCGGAACGTCTTGGGATCGAATCAATCGGGCGATGCCTGGGAAATCCGGACTCGGTACGCGAGTGTGGTAATAGCTTTGCGGATGACACGCGTAGGCCGTCATCACAGCCAGCGGCACATCCTCATTCCAAAAGCTCAACGCCGTAACGAACGGGTCGATGACGCCCTCCGGCTCGTTTTGCAGGGCAGCTTCACGAGTCGCGCTATACCGCACAGCACGCACCTTCCCATCGTCTCCCATGATGCGACGGTTACTGGCCACTTCTTCAACTCGCGCGCGACCAAAGCCCCAGTGAGTTGCTGATCGGGCCTCGGGGAGGGCCTTGCGAATCGCCGCACTCGCTCGCTTGATGACCTCGCGGTGAAAGTCGCCGTCGAAGACAGGAAAATCTTTCACGCCCATATCTCGTAAAATGCGTTCGGCCGTGAAATCACAAAACGGTGCGTCGTGTTGGTGGACTGCGTGCACGGCCACCCGATCGGGCCGCGTGCCGGCCGCCTCGGCCATCGCTAGGCGAAAGGCATCGTGCCCCTCGTTGGCTACACCGATCCAATCGATGGCACACAGCACAATCGGCTCGCCGGCCCCGAGCAACACCACGCCGCGGCATCGAAGGGGCAGATCCGCATCTCGAATGGACCGTTCGTAGGCCATCGCCTCGCCCGTTGGTGGCGTGGCATCTACGTCGAATCGGGCCACCCGCACAAGAGCGTCCAAGCGTGGCTGTTGGCCGGAAATCTGTTCGACTGCAACTGGCTCAATGCCACGCACAATCGCCTGAGTCGCCAATGGAATGAACAGATTCAGCCACAGGACGATCGGGGCAACGCCTGCTGAAACTACGAAGCCTTGCTTGAATTGTTGGCAGATTGAAAGAGGCATATAATTCTCTGCTCACCAGACACGAAAAATCTCATGAGAGTATAGCCCACGCGAGCCCAATACGCCCCACTCTCGACCACCCATCCATCGATCAGTACAATCCCCGTCGTTAGCAACAATCTCAACTGCCGCGAATAGAGGCGATCCGATGCGATTTACGACCCAAGTGCGATTCATGACCCACCTCATCCAGTTGGGATGTTGCGTGATGCTGTGGCTTGTGCTGGCTGCTTTAACCCTCGCCGACAATCCAGCCGATTGGACCGGTAATTTTACGCGCAATCCGGGTTTCGAGGAAGACTTTGTCAACGCCAATGCCGAGCCACACGTGCTCAGCTTCAAGGGTGACTGGTTCTACAACCAACAGGATCATGTGCCCGACTGCTGGACATTGGTCGGAACTGCCACGTTGAATGAAAAGAATCCCCACGAGGGAAAACGATCCCTGATCCTGTCCGAGAAAGCCACCGCTACGCAGAGCTTTCCAGGTGCGGTGCTGCAAGAAGGAGGCAGTGCCTGGCAACAGGCTCCCCACAAACCGATGACCATTCCGCAGCCCGAAAAACTCCTGCAGTCGTGGCGGGCGACAGTCTGGTGCCGCGGCGGCGGGAAAATTTCGCTGGGCGGTGTCGAGGCAGTTGCGAGCGGCGCCGCGTGGGAACAACTCACCCTTGAATGCCCTGCAGAGAAGGTTGCCAAGGACGGAAGCATGAGCGTGACGCTTGCCGGCCCGGGCGAGTTCGACGACCTCACCGTGCAGGAAAAACTTTCTGCTGCGCCCAACCTCCTCGGCAATAGCGGGTTTGAGAATGCCGATAAGGAAGGGCAGCCCACGGGCTTCTCGCCGCAGCAAAAGTTCGACTGGATCGGCCCCACCTACTATGTCTGGACCGACTGGATGCACTTTCACGATGAGAATCGCGGGCCGGTCCGCGTGGATCCGCTCATTTTTCACGGCGGTAAGCAGTCGCTTCGGTTCGACGTCTATCCCGGCGACGAGAAATTTGTGGAGAGTGACGCCATCCTGCTCAACCAGGATCAGCCGCACCTGATCGAGGTGGGCGGTTTCGTCCGCGCCGACAGAATAAAGATGCTCGACATCCGCTGCGTCGATGAGGACGGAGCGAACTGGCCGTGCACCTACCCCATTCAGCCTGAATGGAATGTCGGTGGCACGGCTCTGTTTGGCAATGGCACGTTTGGATGGAGATACGTTCGCAAATACTTTGCGCCCCCATTCAACGCCCCGGTGAAGGCCGTTCGCATTCGACTGGCCGCCCGGGGTTTTAACGGCAGCACCCTCGACGACTCCGGCACACGCAGCTACGGGGTGGCCTGCGGCACCGTCTGGTGGGACGATTTTCGAGTGGTCGAACGCACCACGCCTCAGGCGGCGCTTCAGTCCCGGGGCGTCAAGATTCCACCAGCATCTCCTGCCTTACCCGCTGGCTTTACCGTCGCCGATATCGACCTAGGCGAGCGACTGTATGGCCAGAACGAACTCTCGTTGATGCTGACAAACTCCGGCGGCAACGCAGCATTTCGCGGCCGGCTCACCACAACGCTGCCCAACGCAGAGCCCATCGTCACCGAATCAGCCGCCGTCACCATCGCCGCCAAGGCCAAAGGCACCGTGCGGATTCCCTATCGCATTGATCGGCTCGTGGGCCAACTCCGGCAACAGGGCACGCTGCAACTTGAACTCTTTCGCGACGCTCAGTCACTGGGGATCGCAACCTACGCCTTCAACACGTGGCCTGTTGTTGTGGATATCGATATCGCAAGGCACTACAATCTTCCCACCGAGAATCCCGTCACCACCTCGCTGAATCTTGGCGTGGCGAAGGCGACCCTCGCACAGGTGGCGACGCTGGAACTGGAGTTGAAGCGGCCAGCCGACAAGGCCTCGCTCGGCAAGCAGGTCATTTCGAATCTCCAAACGGCTTTCGCAGAAACACTCAAGCTTCTGCCCGCATCCAAGGCACAGAGCGTTGAATTCAACCTGCCAACGCCGTCATGGTGGGCGGACCGCAACAACCTGCTCATCGTGAAACTCGACCTGAGTCAACTCAAGGTCTGGCCGCACGACAACCCAACCCGCGATACGTTGCTCGAGGTCCGCGGGCGGGATGCCGCTGGCAAGGTGCTGTTTGAAGAAACCAGCGACGGCATCTGCCGGGTCTCGCCGCCGCCGCCGCTAGAGCCGATCGGGTCGGTGGCGGTTCGCGACGACGGAGCGATGCTGATCAACAACAAGCCTCGGTATCTCATGGGCGGTTCCCACCAAAACCAGCGGCTCACGCACACGATGGCGATCATGGCCCAATTGGGCCTGATGGGCCCGCGTCTGGCGCAGGGGCCCGACTGCACCTACGAGAATCTTCACAAACTCTGGACCGAGAACCACCTCTATG
>Ga0209500_10001019_pt1 | contig 22039 bp, 19 predicted proteins | sample S_140212_EF_Meta_FD_187323 | JGI IMG/M metagenome (GOLD analysis project Ga0209500, IMG submission 187323) | Freshwater microbial communities from Lake Simoncouche, Canada to study carbon cycling - S_140212_EF_MetaG (SPAdes) (version 2) | ecosystem: Environmental > Aquatic > Freshwater > Lake ... | reverse complement strand
TGATGCTAAACTTAATAAAGTAAAAGGAGAAATATTATGAGCCCCAAAAGTGATAAAAAAGTGATACTCTATACCACCCCAACATGTGTTTTTTGTAAGCACGTCAAAGAATATTTTGCCGATAACGATATCAGTTATGAATTAGTTGACCTTGCCGAAAACCGCGATAGGGTTCAAGAAATGGTAGACAAGTCGGGCCAGATGGGCGTTCCGGTAATAGATGCTGGCGGTGAGATAGTTGTTGGTTTTGATAAGGCCAAGCTAGATACTATATTTGCTTAAAGTTAGAACATCCCAAGTCAACTTGACGAAAACTCAACGCAGCGTATAATCTACACTATATAAAAGCATAACAAATTACAGGAAAAAAATGTCTAGAACAAAAAAGCCCAGCCGAGTATCGCCATCCAAGGCCCGTCCGATCACTAAGGCTAACCAGCTAACAGTAGTAATGATTTGTGCATTATTTGTGCTTGTAGGAATATTTTTAGTCTACAAAAGCTTCGCTGCAACAGTTGGAATTAAATAGTTTTTATAATAATTATCCAAATTGCCTATTGACATAGTGCTTATGATAATCCACAATTAGATTTAAGAATAATTAAAACAAAAAGAAATGCTTACAACACAAAATAAAAAAATACGAATCGAATATTATAGTTCAGAGGCAGAAATCAAGGTTTTGGCTATCCAAAAGCCTAATTTTGTTACTGTGCTCAAATCTGTACTTATTGGTCGATAAAGTTGCTACAATAGTAGCGTGACCATTTTTAAGCTACATTCTAAGTTTTCACCAGGCGGTGATCAGCCCGAGGCTATAAAAAAACTCAGTCTGGGTTTGAGTAAAAAAATAAAAGACCAAACTCTGCTTGGTATTACCGGCTCAGGCAAAACCTTTACTATGGCCAATGTTATTGCTAATTATGGTAAGCCGACTTTGGTTTTGAGTCATAATAAAACTCTTGCAGCTCAGCTCTATGGTGAGTTCAAGGAATTTTTTCCAGATAATGCAGTTCATTACTTCGTGAGCTACTTCGATTACTACCAGCCAGAGGCCTACATCGCGCGTAGTGATACTTATATCGAAAAAGACAGTGCAATAAATGAAGAAATCGATCGTTTGCGACATGCCGCTACGGCTAGCTTGCTTAGCCGCAAGGACGTTATTATTATTGCATCCGTCAGCTGTATATACGGTATTGGTAGCATTGAAGACTACTCCAGCATGACAATTAAGCTTAGTGTAGGGGATGTCCGTAAGCGCGACAAACTACTGCGGCAGCTTAACGATATTCAATACCAACGCAATGATATTAGTTTTGAGCGCGGTAGTTTTAGGGTTCGTGGTGAAAACCTAGATATATTCCCGATTGGTGAGGAATGTGCCTACAGGATTGAGTTTTTTGGAGATGACATAGCTTCTATCAAACAAATCGATTACTTAACAGGTGAAGTTATCGCAAAGCTCAGCAATGTTAGTATTTTTCCGGCCAAGCACTATGTAACCCCAAGAGAGCAACTACAAAGAGCTATCACAGAAATTAAATCTGAAGCTGACGAAAGGGTCGCTTGGTTTAAGAACAGCGCGAAGTTTATTGAAGCTCAGCGTCTTGAGAGCCGTATCAAATACGACATTGAGATTATGGAACAGACTGGCTATGTAAAAGGCATCGAAAATTACTCACGCTACCTTACCAATAGAGAGCCAGGAGAACAGCCAGCCACACTAATGGACTATTTCCCAGATGACTTTTTGATGCTTATAGATGAAAGCCATATGTCGATACCTCAAGTCGGCGGAATGTATGCAGGCGATAGAGCTCGCAAGGAAAACCTGATCGAACATGGCTTTAGGCTTCCCAGTGCACTCGATAATAGGCCACTTAACTTTAGCGAGTTTGAGCGTCATATTAATAAAGTTATATATGTTTCGGCTACACCAAGCACCTATGAGCTCAGCAGGTCCAAGCAGGTCGTCAAGCAGATTATCCGACCGACTGGGTTGCTAGACCCAATACTCGAGGTTCGCCCTAGCGAGCACCAGGTCGATGACTTAATTGCAGAAATTCGCGATAGAGTATCAAAGCACCAACGAGTGCTGGTTACGACGTTGACCAAACGAATGTCGGAAGATCTCACTGACTACCTCAGCGAGCTAAAGATAAAGGTCCAGTATCTACACTCGGATGTCGATACTATGGAGCGTGTTGATATATTGAGAGACCTTAGGGCGGGGGTTTATGATGTCTTGATTGGTATCAACCTCTTGCGTGAGGGGCTAGATTTACCAGAGGTAAGCCTGGTAGCAATAATAGACGCCGATAAAGAGGGCTTTTTGAGATCCGAGACAGCACTAATTCAAACAATAGGCAGGGCTGCCCGACATCAAGATGGCAAGGTGATATTATACGCCGACAACATGACCGGTAGTATGCAACGAGCCATAGAGACCACCAATAATCGCCGGGAATTACAGCAGGATTATAATAAAAAACATAATATCACACCAGCCACGATTCAGAAGGCTATATCCGACAGTATCAGTGCGGAGGCCGAAGCCGAAAAAGCCGATATCGAGGTGATAGATTTTTATAAAGTGCCAAAGGATGAGTTGGCTTTTCTAGAAAAACAAATGACTGAGCAAATGGAGCTTGCAGCTGCTAATTTACAATTCGAGAAGGCCGCCGAATTGCGTGACCAGATTGAAGAGATATCAGATGTCGTTAAAAGCCAGAGAATCAAATGAACGGTGAGCCGACACCGAATGAGAGTAATGAGACGGGTGTTACATTGTATGATGAATTAAAGGCGATAGCTAAAAATGAACAAAGCCCTTCAGTCGAAGAATTTAGCCAAGACATGAGAGAGCTCTCAGTTAAACTGCCGACCCGCCATGAGAAAGAATTAGATTATAACGACCCAGTGCAGAAAAAAACTGTGATATTTGGTAGCTGTAATATTCCAATCGACGAGCTTCTGAAAAGCAAGCAAATTGTAGACCTTTTAGCCGACATGAGCAGAGAATACAAAGACGGCACCTCAAGTAAAAATAGAATTAACTGGCTCTCAAACGATGCAAACCGTGAAGAGGCCGATCGTAAGGATCGCGTGTACCTTACGCTAACTCGCGACCAAGACGGTGAGTTCTTCTGGCAAATTGGCGGTGGCAGGCACAGGCTGGCAGCAGATGTAATGGCTGGCAAGACATCAATTAGAGCCGACGTAGTAAGTCATGCTGGTTGGCTAGCTGATGATTTGGGTCAAATTGAAGAAACCAGAGTCGCAAGCATGCAAGACCATAGTGAAAATAACGACAAGAGGCGCCAAAACCTCAATAATGGCGAAAATAGAGTTATAAGCTAGTGCACTAACCCTTGAATTATATTGACATCAAGAGTACAATTGATAGCTGATTTTGCGACTTGATTATCACTAAGCCAAAGGAGGCAGTCAATGCACGATAAAATTATCGTCAAAGGTGCCAGAGAGCACAACCTCAAAAATATAGATGTCGAAATACCACGCGATAAACTAGTGGTAATTACTGGACTATCGGGAAGTGGTAAGTCGTCTCTAGCATTCGATACTATATATGCCGAAGGACAGCGCCGGTACGTAGAAAGCCTCAGTGCCTATGCAAGACAATTCTTGGGCTTGATGGAGAAGCCTGATGTTGACCAAATCGATGGCTTAAGCCCGGCCATATCTATAGATCAAAAGTCATCTAGCCGAAACCCTCGTAGTACCGTTGCGACAGTAACAGAAATATATGATTATTTGCGACTATTATTTGCCAGAGTCGGAGTACCACATAACCCTAAAACTGGCGAAATCTTAACCAAGCAAACTCCGCAACAGATAGTTGATCTGATATTTGAAAATACCAAGGATACTAAGGTGGTTTTGCTAGCTCCAATAGTTAAAGATAAAAAAGGCGAACATCTTCATTTGCTTGATGAAATACAAAAAGCTGGGTATACAAGGGTGCGCCTAAATGGCAATATTATTCCTATCGATGAAGTCCCAAGCCTCAATAAACAAAAAAAACATACCATCGAGGTTGTTACTGACCGTTTGATAATCGATAAGAAAAACCCACAACGATTGGTTGAGTCGGTCGAGGCTGCCTTACATTTGGGCGACGGGGTTATTAGTGTGTTGAATTATGATACCAACGAAGAGAAGCTATATTCTGAGCACTATACCACGGCCGACTCAGACTTTGCTTTGCCTGAAATCGAACCTAGGCTTTTTAGTTTTAACTCACCACATGGCGCTTGCCCTAAGTGCATGGGGCTAGGAACTCTACTCGTTATTGATCAGGATCTAATTATACCCAATCAGAGCCTTAGTATTTTAGAGGGTGCAATACGACCTTGGAGCCGAACCACCCAGCGTCTTAATTGGTACACCAAGCTACTTCAGGCCGTTGCTAAGGCCCACAAATTTAGTCTTGAGATGCCTGTCAAAAAACTCTCACAAGACCAGCTTTATATCGTATTATACGGAACCGGTGATGAAGAAATTGCCGTTCCGGGCCCCAGTGGTAGGACTTATCGTACAAAGTTTGAAGGCATTATTCCGAATCTAGAACGACGCTATCATGAATCTGATAGTGATTTTGTAAAAAAAGAAATTGAAAAATACATGACCAGCCAGCTGTGCGTGGTCTGTGATGGCAAAAGATTAAAGCCCGAAGTTCTAGCAGTTACCATCAATGACAAATCAATCGCGGATATTTCTGAAATGACTGTAGAGGAAGCGCTAGACTACTATAAAAGTATTTCATTAGTTGGTCAGCAAAAAATTATAGCTAAGCAGATTGTCCAAGAAATACTGGCTCGTTTAATATTTCTAAATGATGTTGGCCTGAGTTACCTGAGCCTCGATAGAAGTGCAAATACATTAGCGGGTGGTGAGGCTCAGCGAATTAGATTGGCAACCCAGATTGGCTCTAGTCTTATGGGGGTCCTTTATATCCTTGATGAGCCATCGATAGGGCTCCACCAAAGAGACAATGATAGATTAATAGCCACACTTCTCAAACTTAAAAACCTTGGCAATACAGTGATAGTGGTTGAGCACGACGAAGACACCATTAGGATGGCAGACTATGTAATCGATATTGGTCCAGCTGCAGGTGAGCACGGTGGACGGGTTGTTGCAGCAGGTACCCCTGAAGAAGTGGCACAGGTTAAGGATTCGCTAACAGGCCAATATCTATCTGGCAAAAGGTCAATCGAAGTGCCTAAAATTCGCCGTAAATCTAATGGTAAAGTACTCAAGATAGTTGGAGCTTCTGAGCACAACCTAAACGATATCACAGTCGAAATACCACTTGGCATAATGACGGTTGTTACAGGAGTATCTGGCTCCGGAAAGAGCTCGCTTATTAATGATATTTTGGCTCGTCGATTGAGCCAAGAATATCACCGTAGTCAAGAACCAGCTGGTAAATGCAAATCAATAGAAGGCACCGATAATCTTGATAAAGTAATCGATATTGATCAGAGCCCAATTGGCCGAACACCTCGTAGCAACCCAGCTACATATACAGGAGCATTTAACGATATTAGAGAGCTATTCTCTATGGTATCTGAAGCCAAAATTAGGGGCTATAGTGCAGGACGTTTTAGCTTTAACGTAAAGGGTGGAAGATGTGAAAATTGCAAAGGTGACGGAATAATCAAAATAGAAATGCACTTTCTGCCAGATGTCTATGTGACCTGTGACGTCTGTAACGGCAAGCGCTATAATCGTGAAGCCCTAGAGATAGTCTACAAAGGAAAAAATATTGCTGATGTTCTGGCTATGACAATCGAAGAAGCATGTGATTTTTTTGGCAATATTCCATCCATTAATCGCAAACTAGAAACTCTCAAAAGTGTCGGCCTAGGCTACATCAAGCTAGGTCAGCCAGCTACCACCTTGTCGGGTGGAGAAGCCCAGCGGATTAAACTTTCTACTGAACTTAGCCGCAGGGCAACAGGCCGCACACTTTACATTTTGGACGAGCCGACTACAGGGTTACATTTTGAGGACGTCAAAAAACTACTAGAAGTCTTGAATGCCCTTGTGACTATGGGAAATTCTGTTTTAGTTATCGAACATAATTTAGATGTCATTAAGTGCGCTGACTGGGTAATAGATTTGGGACCAGAGGGAGGCAGCAAGGGCGGTAACATAGTCGCCCAAGGTACCCCAGAGCAAGTATCAAAAATAGCCGGCTCTTACACCGGTGCTTACCTTGCTAAGACACTAAAAAAATAAATTACTTATTTCTACTGCTAGATGTATAATAATCATATGGATAGTAGAATAAAAAAACTAAATAACTTACCACTAACAGCCGGCAAGTGCGTGATCTATGTTATGAGCCGAGACCAAAGAGCACACGATAACCACGCCCTCTTGAGAGCTCAGCAACTAGCCATCGAGAGCAGTCTGCCGCTGGTTGTAGTATTTAATGTATTGTCAAAATCTGGAGATAGAGCCAGAGAACATTATCAATTTATGATAGCCGGTCTTAGGCTAGTTGAGTCAGACCTCAGAGCGCACGATATTGAGTTTACTTTATTTTTTGAAGATCATGCTGTGGGACTTATGGAGCAGTTAAGCAAATTGCAACCAGCCGCCATAGTTTTTGACTTTAGTCCGCTAAAGGGTCCTATAAACACCAAGAATTATATCGCAGATAATGCTGATTGTAGTGTAGAGGAGGTTGATACTCATAATATTATCCCAATCTGGACAGCCTCTGAGCATGAAGAATTTTCTGCCCACACATTCCGTAGGAAAGTGCATTTACAGCTTATAAATTGGCTTGAGGAGCCACCAAAACTTCTTAAGCACAGTATCACACTAAAGCCAAGCCTTAAAGCTGACTGGAACCACGCCGCTAAGATTGTGCAAAAAATAGATACAAACGGCACGACTATTAATTATGAGGCTGGGTCGGAAGCGGCTTTGGCTCATCTTAAAGAATTTATTAAAACCCGTTTAGCCGGCTATGCCGGTGACCGCAATAATCCTAACATCGATGGGCTAAGCGGGCTTAGCCCTCATCTGCATTATGGGCAGATATCATCGTTACGAGCAGCTCTTGAGCTTACCCAACACCATACCCCGCTACTAATTAAAGAGCCGCGGCTAGCTAAATACGAAGGCCAACCAACGCTTGGTGATAGCATTGATGCTCTACTTGAAGAGCTAATAGTACGCAAAGAACTGGCCGACAATTATTGCTATTACAATTCAAACTACAAAAAACTCGCAGGTGCTAAAGACTGGGCCAAGAAAACCCTAGCTGAGCACGAACACGACGAACGCGAATACCTGTATAGCCTAAAAGAGCTTGAAAATTTTAATACTCACGATGGAGCCTGGAATGCCGCCCAATCGCAACTCGCCAAAACCGGTAAGATGCACGGCTACATGCGTATGTACTGGGCAAAAAAAATACTCGAGTGGAGCGAAAGCCCCAGCCAGGCTATAGACTACGCCAACTATCTCAACGATCATTACTCAATCGACGGCGGAGACCCCAATGGCTACGTAGGGGTATTATGGTCTATTGCCGGCTTACATGATAGAGCATGGTTTAGTAGGCCAGTATTTGGAAAAATTCGCTATATGAACTACAACGGTCTAAAAAATAGATTTGATGTCGAGGAATATATTAAAAAATGGCTAGACTAGAAGACGGCTCGCTTATAGTTATTTTGGGCAATCAGCTGCTCAAAGATCATCCGGCATTAAAGCAATACCCCAATTCTCCTATTGTCATGATAGAGGCAGATGACTTGTTTTCAAAACTACCCTACCATAAACACAAGCTGATACTTGTTTTGGCTGGTATGCGTAATTATAAAATATACCTCAATACTATCAAACGAAAAGTATTTTATGTCGAGCTTAAGAAAGCTAGCACATTTAAAAATGAGCTGAAAAACATTGTTAAAACCCACCACTTCAGCAAGCTCGTTTGGATGACAGCTAGCGATAAGGGGCCCAATATTGTTATCAAAAAAATAGCTATTAGTATGGGTTTAGAATATCAGCAGCTCGAGAATGAACAATTTCTGACTCCGCTGGCCATAAGCAAAAAGTGGTTTGATGAAAAACAAAAGCCAATTATGGATAGCTTCTACCGCTGGCAAAGATTGCGCATGAATATACTTATGGTAGACGAAAAGCCAGAGGGTGGAAAGTGGAGCTACGACGAGCTTAACCGGCAGCCGCTGCCAAATAATATTATACTACCAGCAACAAGCCCAATAAGAAAAGCAAATTTTGAAACAGCAGCCGCTGATATTGAAAAGTTATATCCCGATAACCCTGGTGACAGCAAATACTTCTGGTTGCCAACCACTCACATCGAAGCGGAGCACTGGCTCAAAGATTTTGTTAGTCACCGCCTGAATAATTTTGGTCCCTACGAGGACGCCATGAAATCTGGTGAGGCATTTTTGTTTCATTCGCTTTTATCGCCAATGCTAAATATTGGTCTTTTGACGCCCAGCCAAGTAGTCGACGAAGCCACCAGAGAATATAAAAAAGGCAAAGTGCAAATCAATTCTTATGAGGGCTTTGTGCGTCAAATAATTGGCTGGCGCGAATACATGTATGGGCTATATATGCACAAACAACACAAGATAGTTGGTAATTATTTTGGTTTTAAAAAGAAACTCGAGCTTTGGTGGTACACCGGCGAAATCCCGAACGATCTAGAGCTACCCGTAAAAGAAGTCTTAAAAACTACCTACAAGTATGGCTATAACCACCATATCGAGCGCCTGATGGTTTTGGGTAATTGGTTCTTACTAAATAACTACGACCCTGATGATGTCTATAGGTGGTTTTGCAGTCTGTATGTTGATGCCTACGAATGGGTAATGGTTGCCAATGTCTACGGAATGAGCCAGTACGCCGATGGCGGATTTACCGCCACCAAGCCCTATGTTTCGGGGGGTAATTATTTGCAAAAAATGGGTAAGTGGTGGCCCAACCTTAAAGCAGCTCAAGCCAGCAACTTTACTAGACTTTATTGGAAATTTATCCACGAAAACCAGAACAAATTTGCCAAAAACCCGCGCATGAGTTTGATTTTGGCTCAGTCGAGAAAGCGAAAAATTTAGCTCAGACCAATCAAGATAGCTCCGAGCACCATTATGGCAGCACCCTTGAGCCTAAAGAGCGCTCGATTTTCTTTTAGTACAAAATAGGCCAGAATCACCGCAAGCACCGAGCTTAGTCTTTTGATCGATAACACATAGGTCACCAGCGCGGTTTGAAGGGCTAGGAGTTGAAGGTAAATGGCCGATACACTAAAAAAGGCCGAAGCCAGTAGCAGCAGCTTGTTGTCTTTTAATTTCACCAACTCTCGGCGTCTTTTGATAAGAACTATCGGTAGTAAAAAAATAAATATAAAAAAATAAACGTAAAATATCCAGACTCCCAATGCAGTAATCTTTAAGCCGCCTTTATCGAAAACTGAAACTAGGGCATACAGCGCCGCAGCCAGAACTCCCAGTAGTGCAGGTTTGTAGCTGACGATTCTCTTTGCTATTGAGCCGAGTGTTTCGTTTGGGTTCTTGTCTAGCAAAATACCACCCAGCACTATGAGTACAATACCAATAAGGCCAAGGGGGCTAGGAGTCTCTTTGAGGAAAAATATAGCAATTATTAGTATTAGCAGAGGAGTAATAGTCTGGATCGGGGCAATCAGCGAGAGGTCTCCTTTGCGAAACGCCATCAGCAGTATTACTCCTGCCGCCGCTGTAGCCGCCGCTGTAATTATCAACAGCAACAACAACTCACTGCTGATTGGAAATAGTTTCTGGGCAGTGAGTACTGCGAGTATAAAAAAAGCCAAAGCACCAAAAGCATGTATGAACAACGATACCGAAATGGGATCTTGCTTTTTAGAAATAAGCTTCTTATTCATAAGGCTTGCGATACTATCGCTAAGTGCGCACAATAGAGAATATACGATCCACATACTACCAATAGTACTTACAAATAAACATAAGGGCAAATACGCTGGCTTTGTTGGCTAGGTTATTTTAGGCCCCGGGAATCCCGGAGCCTTTAAAAAGATTAAAAAGGTTAAAAATTATTACTTACGAGATTCATTCCATTTATCAATGCTCAGAAGCCATTGTGCGGTGTTGTCGCATATCTCGCTAAGTGTAGCGACACTAATCTCCCAAGGGGGACCCCTGAGTGCAGCAGAGCAGATGCGGGCTTCTCTAAGAAATTTATCTCTCCCGGAACCCTCGTGCTGTTGGTTTAATAGCCTCTCGATAGCTATAAACTCTCTTAGTATCTCCGCAAGCTCATCTAGCTGAACCTCAGAGAACCTACCTTGTAGGTCTTTGAATTCCATTTTGCTCCTATTTTTTTGGGGAGGTGCGTTCGATTTCAATATACAACCATTTACAAATAAATCAATAGCTATTAATTAAGATATTTAAACTTGAGGTATAATATACCTGATGAGTGCTATAGCAATAAAACTAAAAAGCTTACCAAATACACCAGGTGTCTATTTCTTTAGAGATAAAAAAGGGCACATTATTTACATTGGTAAGGCTTCGATTTTAAAAAGGCGAGTTAAATCCTACTTTGCCAAAAACCACAAAGACCAGAAAACTCCACTGCTGGTTAAAAATATTGCCGACATTGACTGGATAGAAACTTCTTCAGAGGTAGATGCTCTATTCCTAGAAGCAGAGTTTATAAAGCGCCACAAGCCTCTCTATAATGTAAGAGAGAAAGACGACAAGAACTTCATATTTATCCGCATAACGATGCAAGAAGACTTTCCGACAGTTAGTTTGGTGCGGCGTCCGATTGATGATAAATCACGCTATTTCGGGCCTTTCGTGCAAAGCTATGGTGTGCGCCAGGCTTTAAAATATTTACGAAAGGTTTTTCCATTTTTTGTGAAGGATAAACATAAATACAGCTCAAAGCTAGAGTACCAAATAGGGGTTCTTCCGCAGCCCAACATCTCTAGGTCTGACTACCGTCGCCAAATTAAAAAACTAGTACTGGTGCTAGAAGGCAAGAGCACCGATCTAATAGACCAACTAGAGAAAGATATTGGCAAATTTTCTAAAACCCGCCAATACGAAGAAGCTGCTGTTCTAAGGAACCAGTTCTTGGCATTAAAAGCACTAAACAGTAGAGTTATTTTTGGGGGAGAAGAAAAAATAACCATCGGAGTAGACTCGGCCCTATTTGAGCTAGCAGAATTACTGGAGCTCAAACAAGCCCCTCGTCGAATTGAATGCTACGATATCAGTAATTTTGCTGGAGGTGATAGTGTTAGCTCGATGGTAGTATTCTCTGACGGCCTACCAGACACTAAAGCTTACAGGCATTTTAAGATGCGAACTCGTGGCCCAAATGATTTCGCAATGATGCAAGAAACACTAACTAGGCGGTTTTCGGAGCGCAATAAAGGCTGGCCAAAACCTGACTTAATAATAGTAGATGGTGGCAAGGGCCAGCTTTCGAGTTCCAAAAAAACACTCGATAGTATGGGTGTAAAGGTTTTGACTATAGGGCTGGCAAAACGCTTCGAGACACTGGTAGTCGACTCCAAAGATCTAAGCCATGATACCAATTTGCGAAAAGAAGGCGACTATTATATGTTTAATTTCGAGACCAATTCAGCTCTGCTGCATTTGCTACAACGAGTTCGTGACGAGGCCCACCGTTTTGCAGTCGGCTACCATACTCACGTAAGGAATACTCGCACCAAACGATCAATACTTGATGATATAGATGGAGTCGGACCAGCCACACGAAAAAAACTAATCAGGACCTTTGGTAGCGTAGCCGGTATAAGGCAAGCTTCCCAGTCTGAGATTGCTAAAGTAGTTGGTAATTCTAAGGCTCAATCTATAATTTCTCAGCTACAGCAATAGCTATCATCTTATCTGTTAATATGCTAAAATATAGCTCGTGATTAAAAGATTTTTATTTACATGGCTAGCAAACTTTATCGGTTTATTAATGGCCTCCACGCTGCTAAGTGGTATTAATGCCGATAGCCTGTGGGTGGTGGTAGTAGCCAGCCTAATATTTGGTATTATAAACGCAGTCCTAAAGCCAGCGCTAGTGATATTAAGCCTGCCTTTTATAGTAATAACTTTTGGCTTTTTTAGCTTAGTCATCAATGCAATGTTGCTTTATTTCACAAGCGCCATCTACAAGCCATTCCATGTTACATCTGTTATGTCGGCGGTGGTAGCGGTTATTGTGGTTTGGCTTGCTAACTACGCTCTGAGCTTTATAATTGATAGAGACAAAATATGAAAACCTTCTTACAGTCAGCTCTAATAGTAATCTCAGTTCTTATAACAATATCCGTGCTTATGCAAAATCAAGGATCTGGACTAGGAACTGCATTTGGTGGAGAAACCAACTTTTACCGCACTAAAAGAGGAGCCGAAAAGTTTTTATTCTATGGCACTATTGTGCTGGGCGTTAGTTTTGTAGCATGTATAGTTGGGCTACTAATAATTAAATAAAACAAAATGAGTTCTTATACTGGATTTACTTTTCATAGGAAGTTTAGGGGTCTGAGCAGGAAGTCTAAACTCTGGCGCGCCTGGACAATCAACTACCTGAATAGACATATCTTTGGATCCTGGCAGAAGCTTGGTAATGTGCGCTGGGCTTTTCTGGCGTGGATATTTATAGTGCTAGTCTCTTTTTGGGGAATGGTATGGCAGCTGCAAGGCTCCGGACTATCGAGTCAGATAGAGAAGCCAGTTAGAGGGGGGGTGTACCGGGAAGCAATATTAGGACAAGCTAAGAGCATTAATCCTTTATTCCCTGAAAGCTCAGCAAGTGCCGATGTTTCAAGCCTAGTATTTAGCGGCTTGACTAAAATTAATGGCAAGCGCGAGATTACACCCGACCTAGCGGAACGCTGGGAAATCAGCGCGGACCGGAAGGTGTATACTTTTTTTCTTCGACCTAACCTTGTTTGGCAAGATGGAGTTAAGCTAACGGCTCGGGACATTGCTTTTACTATCGATCGAGTAAAAAACCCCGACACCAGAAGCAGCTTTGCATCGAATTGGAGTGGGGTTGAGTATATTGCAATCGACGATCGAACTATTAAGTTTAGCTTGCCTTCTTCGTATGGTAATTTTCTGTCTAATACTACTCTTGGTATATTACCTAAGCATAAACTCGAAACAGTTGCGCCATCGAACATGAGATCCTCCGAGTTTAATCAAAAACCAGTCGGCAGCGGGCCGTATAAGCTGAGTCTTCTGGAAGTCGATAGTACAGCTGTAGAGCTAGAAGCAAATGAAAAATACTATATTCACGAGCCTTATATACCAAAAATAAGGATTGAGCTCTTTCAGGACCAAAGCCAAATGGTTGATGCCCTAATTCGCAGGCAGGTTGATGCCGTATCTCAAGTTTTGCCCAGTGATGTTTCTACGGTAGAAAAAATAGAAGGTATCGTGGACCACCGTATTGGGCTACCTGCCTATGTTGGGGCTTTTTTTAACCTCAACTCTTCCGTGCTCTCTAATCTATCTATCAGACAGGCATTGGCTTATTCGATAGACAGAGATGTGATAGTCAAAGACATTCTTAAGGGTGAGGCCGTGCAGTCGTACTACCCAATTCCAGCAGGCTTCGTAGGCTTTAACCCATCTGCCACAAAGTACAATTTTAATTACCCTAAAGCTAAGGAGCTATTTACTCAGAATGCCACTGCCAAACAAAGTATGAGAATCGTCACCCTCGATAACCAAGTTTATAAAAATGTTGCTAATTATCTTGCAGAAAGCTGGCGTAAATTAGGTCTTAATGTCGAAGTAATTGCTGCCAACTCAATAGAGCTCCAGCAGAATTATATTCGCAGCAGAAACTACGATGTTTTACTTTACGGGCAAAACCTCGGTATTGACTCGGATGTATACAGTTTCTGGCATTCTAGCCAAATTAACGACCCTGGCCTGAATATATCGCTTTATAAAAATACTGATGTCGATAAATTGTTAGAGGCTGGACGATTAGCAAAGGACCCCGCATACAAGGCTAGCAGGTATTCGGCCTTTGTAGAGCAGTGGACTAAAGATCTGCCAGCAGTGGTGCTTTATAGTCCTTACTACAACTATCCGCAGAGTGAGCTTGTAAGGGGCTTTGATGCGAATAAAATTGCTGAGCCTAGCAATCGCTTTTATAATGTATATGATTGGTATATAAAATCTAGGTAGTACGATTATTTGGTGTAGTAAAAGTTATAGCCAGTATCATTTTGCCTATCCCAATTGAACTCTGGTCTAAAGAGGTACCATATGCTGTGATAGGTATCGACGCCAGCCCTTTGATTTTCGTAGGTAGGCTTGTCATTGGTTTCGATATTATTATTGGTTCTGGTTAGTTTTGCACCTGCTGGAATACCTTCGATTGGTCTAATGCAAAAAGAGGCATCTAGCGGTATAGTGATGTTGTATCGCCCCTCCGTATTGGTAACGGCGGTCTTTCCACTAATGCATGTATCGAGCTTGACATTGGCAAGTGGCAGGTCGTTTAGGGTTATTTTTCCACTGATTATCACATTGTAGGATTCAGATGGCAATCCGAAGGGGTTGGCCGGTAGTATCGGTGCAGATGGCAAGCCAACAACAGCTTGTTCGGAATTAGCCTGTGCAAAGGTTGTTCCTTTGATCCAGCAACGGTAGCTGGCATTCCAGGGTTGGGTTCCGCGTCGTGCGAATGTATTATTGAATGCCATTTCCTGGATATCACCAGGTGCTAAATAGGCTTGCGGGTATTGTGCTGCAAGTTCGGCGCCAACAGCACTGCGCCAAGTTCCGGAATCGTACTGGTATTTGCCGGTATGGCCACTAGGGCCAATCCTATCATATCGCCCCCCAGACTCACAGTAGCCAATTTTATCGCGCCAAAAGTCTGGGTCCGTACCAAAAACTGGTATACCGCTGGCGGCAAATGAGCTATAAACGAAGTATAGCCCAGCTATGACAAAAATAGTTAAAAAAGAAATAATGACAGTTTTTTTCGAAAGAGCTGTCTTGAATGATGAATAGCTCTTCGATGACTTGCTTGATTTTTTTGTTGGGCGATTCATTGTACTTATGTATTATTTTAATTGACTAATAAAATAAGTCAAATGGGTTTTTAATATTGGCTAAAGTTGCTATGCTATTAGGTATGAGCAACATACTTAAAGATTTAAAAGAAAAACTTGACGGAGAAGTCGCAATCGATACTCAGACTAGGGACTACTTCTCGACCGATGGTGGCATTTTTAAGGTCACCCCAAAGCTAGTAGTTTATCCCCGTAATGAAAAAGACGTAATCGAGACGCTTAGGTTTAACTATAATCTGCTCGACAGCAATCGTGCCCTTTCAGTTACAGCAAGAGGCAAGGGAACTGACCAAGGAGGAGGCTCGCTTTCAGAGGGGATTAGCATTGTCTTTCCGGCCCACATGCGAAAGTTAGTAGCTATCGACAGCCAAACTGTTACGGTCCAGCCAGGAATGATTTACTCCAACCTTGAAGATGTTCTAAATAGCCATGGACGTTTTTTGCCACCCTATCCTGCCAGTATGGATTTTTGCTCGATCGGTGGAGCTATAGCTAATAATTCGTCTGGAGAAAAAACTCTTAAGTACGGAGCAACCCGTAAATATGTCGATTCGCTTAGGGTAGTTTTGTGTAACGGCGATGTCATCGAGGCTAGACGTATCAATAAAAAAGATCTTAAGCAGAAAAAAAAGCTCCAGGACCTAGAAGGGCAAATTTATCGTGAGCTCGACGATTTGCTTGAAAATAACAAGCAGCTCATCGAAGCTAGCAGACCCAAGACATCCAAGAACTCAGCCGGCTATGATTTATGGGATATCAAGCGTAAGGACGGAAGTTTTGATCTCTCGCAGCTATTTGTCGGGTCTCAAAGCACCTTAGGAATAATTACTGAAGCAAAGCTTTTTCATGTGGCATACAACCCCAGAACTACTCTTTTGGTGGGATATTTTGATAGTATCAAAAAACTGCAGCAAGCAGTTTTTGAGATATCTCCGTTGTCACCGAGTGCTCAGGAGCTAGTCGACGACAATGTGCTGAAGTTTGTTTTAGAAAAACATCCCGAGATGATCAAAAACCTCCTGCCCGAGCAGATGCCAAAGTTTGTTTTGCTGGTAGAGTTTGATGACATAAAACCAAAATTGCAATCTAAAAATGCTGAACGAGCGAAGACAATTTTACAAAAATATGCTTACCACCAAAAAATTAGTTCAAACAAGCTTGAGCAAGATCAACTCTGGAAGATACGCCGTCAGGCTGCAGCACTGATATGGACACAACAAGGCCCCAAGAAAGCCTTGCCAATTATCGAAGACGGAGTGGTGCCACTAGATAAGTTTGAAGATTTCGTAGAGAAAGCCTACGTTATTTTAGACAAGTATAAGGTTAAGGATGCAATTTGGGGGCACGCAGGCAACGGTCACTTGCATATACAGCCATTCATGGATCTCGGAAACATTCGAGACAGACACAAGGTATACGCTCTTAGCGATGAGTTCTACAAAATGGTCTTGAGTTTAGGTGGGAGTATATCTGGGGAGCATAACGACGGCATCATGAGAGGATCTTATTTGCGCCAGATGTATGGGCCAGAAACATATGGGCTCTTCAAACAAGTCAAGAAGCTATTTGATCCTAACAACCTACTTAACCCTAGAAGTAAACTAGGTTCAACCAAGGAATATGGCATGGTGCATTTAAGAAAAGAGTATTCAATGAAACACCTTTTAGAACACCTTCCGGGGCTATCGTCTTTTCATTAGAGGCTTATCAAATAACCCAAAATCAGATATAATAATACAGCTCAATAGTTTTTGGCTTTACCAATTCTGTGAAGGTACTTTACAGAATTGAAAGGAGTAAATATATGCTAATTGTAGCAATTGATCTTCGATTAATTGTGAAAATAAAAATATATTTAGGACGCCGCGATGGTGGAATTGGTAATCGCGCTAGCTGTTGAGCGAGTAGCGAACTAATATTATTAGGCTAGACTAGCCCCTCCATCTAAAGTGGGGAGCTAATGAGAACTTAATAAGTTTAAGCCGCGATGGTGGAATTGGTAATCGCGCTAGCTGTTGAGCGAGTAGCGAACTAATATTATTAGGCTAGACTAGCCCCTCCATCTAAAGTGGGGAGCTAATGAGAACTTAATAAGTTTAAGCCGCGATGGTGGAATTGGTAGACACGCTAGCTTGAGGGGCTAGTGCCTAATATATCAGGCGTGGAAGTTCGAGTCTTCTTCGCGGCACCATATGAAGAATAAAAAACTCACTATAATAATTTATCGTGAGTTTTTTGATGCCTCAACCACATTTTGAAGTAAGCAGGCCACCGTAACTGGGCCAATACCGCCAGGCACCTTAGATACCATCGAAGCGACGGGCTCAACGCTAGCATACTCTACATCGCCACCTAACTCACCGTTTTGCTCAGAGGTTCCGGCATCTAAAACTACTGCGCCTGGTTTTATCATTGTGCCAGTTACCAAGTTGGCCTGTCCGGCTGCTGCAATCACAACATCGGCAGATTTTATTACCTGGCTGGCGTTGGTTGTATTTATATCGATTCCGACAATATCAAGATTTTTATTTTTCATAATTATCGATAGCGGTAGGCCGACCAATTTGCCCTGACCAATAATGACAATACTTTTACCTTGCAAATCTATCTGGGAGTGCGAGATGAGTTCTAAAATGGCCTGTGGTGTAGCAGGGATGAGTTTGGCTGAGTTTGCACGAAGCAACTCTAGCGACTCATCGCTGAGCCCATCGACATCCTTGCTAGCGGGTATGGCATTGAGTAGCTCTTGATAACCCTCCAGGCCGCGAGTGGGGAGCTGAACGATAATACCATCAACATCCTGCTTGCCTGACAGGGCAGCCATAGCTGACATGCAGGCATCTAAGCTTTGGCCAGTCCAATCTAGAGCTTCGCATGCTATACCAAGCTCCCTGGCTCTAGTGAGCTTCAGGCCTATATAGGTCTTTGAAGCTAGGCTAGGGTTGTAGCTAACAATTACGAGCTTAGGGACTTTTCCGGTCAGTTTGAAATCATCTACTTCTAGCTTGATTTCGTCCAGAATGGTTTGGGCTATTTTGTTGCCATCAATTATTTTTGCCATGAATAGTATTGTAACAAAATTTAACACGATTGACAGTGTATACTCGCTATGGTATAAATTGATACACTACATCCACATAATAATCCCGGGGGGAATGTTGATAAAGAGTACCGCTAAGAACACAAATGGCTTGTGGCCGCTAAAAGATATGATCTTAATCGATATTGCTATTGAAGCTCAGAAAGAAGCCGCCCAAGATATACTAGCCCAGATGCTAGAGATTCTAGGCCAGGAAAAATTCGATATCATAGCCGAGTATATGATTTGCGAAGTAGCATACAAACTCATTACAGATGGTGATAGCCCGCTCCTCAGTGCTTTTAATGAAACCCTAGCATCAATTCAGGCTGAGATAGATGACCTAAAGGTATCTAGCAATCAGGTCGTAGCTGATCTAAAAAAAGAACTATCTCAAGCGCAGAACGAAAATAGGGTTTTGATGGGTACTGCCAGTAGCCTCAAAGACACACTGGCCCGGGTCCGTAAGCAATTAAAAGCCGAGGACGTCAAACCCAATTTAGTAGTTGCTCATGAGCTAGAAAAAAAGTCCTCACTAGGTACCATCGAACGTAGCGTAGTGGAGCTTGCTAATTGTATCAAGCAAACGCTAATCAGTATTAAGGGAGCTTAGGCTCAAAATTTATTTAACCGACCTGGTACTTTTGTATCAAGTCGGTTTTTATTTACCAGGGTTGAGTAGCCTGATCAACAACGACCTGTCCAGCAGGCTTAATAGTCCAGTTGCTATAGTAAAGTCCAGCTGTTTTCTCAAGTGCATTTGTGGCGCTGGCGCCGTCTACTAACGACGACCAAAACAGAAGCTCGACTGGCGTTCCGCCGATTCTAAGAGTTTTAGCCCCTGCGATGTAGTCCGCAAACAGCTGCCTTTGGGTGTCTGTCGTAAAACATGCTCCAGTATATAGATTTTTGAAGCACACACCAGTTGCTGGGTCTATGCCGCCCGAGGGCCCACCTATTTCTGTCATCCATACAGATCGGTCGTAGCCTCTGGTTTTGGCGGCCTGATAAACGTCGGCCGTCGCCAGAAAGGCATTATAATCTTTGCGGGTAGGGTAAGAGCAAGAAAGAGGGCTATTGCAGTTATAAGCGTATGGGTGCGTCGCTATAATATTGCCATCGGTCTTAAATGTGCCAGATGCATCGAGCAACCTTGCCATGGCTTGCTGGGGTATGTCGTAGGGGTGAAGGTCTTGGTTCTCGGGCGACCAGCCAGAGTTCATGATTGGCATTGTTGCAGATTTTGCCCTAATAGCCGTACTGGTGGCATCAGAAATCTGTGCTTGCAGAGCGTAGTTGCCATTTGGCCACGAACCCCAGAAAGGAGCGTGGTTCCACTCATTTCCGATTTCTATGGCATCAACACCTTTATCTACCCAGCTAGCGCAGTAATTAGCAAAAGATGTAACATCTGCCGAGCTATAGCTATGCGGCGTTTTTTGACAAGACTGAAGTACTTTTATACCTTTCGAGTGCGCATACGCAACATTGGCAGCAACATCCTCTCCGCTTGCTGTTGGGCCCCAGCCGAGCTCCCAAGATATCCTGACCCACTTCATGCCAGTAGCCTTAACCCTGTCGATGTTTGATTTCGTTGGCCAAATATTTACTCCCATATGATCGCCCCAAGTGCTTCCAGAAGCGGTGCTATTATTAACACCAACTACAACACCAGAACTAGTCTGGGAATTGCCTGCTAGGTCGTAGGCCTTAGCAGTTAGGGTGTGGGTGGTGTTGCTCGTAGTGTTTGTATCCCAGGCCCAGTTGTATGGGGATGCAGTTACACTGGACTGCATGGCACCATCAAGATAAAAATCGACCTTAGATACTGCAGTATTGTCTGTAGCATTGGCCTTGACAGCCACTATTCCTGAAGCAATATTGTTATTAGACGGTGACGATATCGTAATACTTGGTACCGTAGAGTCGGCAGTAGTTGCGATAGGCGTGGTGTCCTGCAGCTGTATATTATCGATATAAAGTGCTCGAGTACAGTCGTATTTTGAGCCCCGCCTGTTGTAGCTATAGGGATTAGTCAGGGTAACCTTAATGCTGTGGCTACCTTTGGCGACAGCATAGTTGGCGGTATAATTTCCGAGCGTTGTGCCAGAAACGCTAGCGAGTAAAGCCGTTTTGCCGTCGATAGTCACATTGGCCTGTGGCGCGCCCTTGCATTGAGTTCCTTTTGCTCTAATGACAACTGTAGTTGCATTTGCGGTAGTAGTTATGGTGCCTGTAGCCGAAGTGTTAGAGGTTAGTTTTAGGGTATTACCGCCACTGGCCAAGACATCGCCCGTGACTACGCCAGAACCCGTTAGTGCTTCGCCCTCGACTCGCCCCACGATAGCCGCAGCAAAGCTGGTATATACAATCAAAATGCCTAGTGCAGCTACTACCGTTAAGAACACCAATACAATGGGGCTCTTTAGGCTAAGATTTTTTCGACTTTTTTTGTAGGTTTTTTTCATTTTAGGTTTTGAGCTTTTAGATTTTTGCATTCGACACCTTTCTATTTGACGACATATAATTAATAATAATACATTTTGATAATTATACATCAATAAGCATAAGCGAGTAAAATATTTTGTCCGAAACCTGGGTTCGCCACATCTGCCAATAAAAAAACCCCCTGGTGGGGGTATTTTTATTGGTGGGTGATGAGGGATAGCGTTCGCCACTGGCGGACTTTTACGTAAAGTGCTCGACAAATAACCAAACAAGTTTGTTTTTTTGGTCTGCGCGCATTACTGCACCGAACCCTGTGTTCGAGCCCGCCCAAACATAATAAAAGCCCTGCAGAAGCAGGACCCTTATTATGGTGGGTGATGAGGGACTCGAACCCCCGACATCTTCGGTGTAAACGAAGCGCTCTAGCCAACTGAGCTAATCACCCGCGAACCTGATAATTATACTATTAAAGCTTTATTCTGTAAATATAACTCATAGTAATCTATTGTGATAATTAAATATAAAGATTACAATTGAAAAAAATAGGATAATTACTATACAAGAGCCAATCAAAACAACTAGGACCTTCATAAAGAAAGGCAGGCGATTCAATGATTTAAACTTGTCTAAACCAAAGTTTGGATTGTTAATTTTTATCGTTGTTTTTCTTTTGGCGGGAGTTGTGTATTTGATATATAGAAGTTTTGCAGCTACAACAAGTGCCGGTAATACTAATACTTGTTGGGTAAAAACTAGCGATAGTTCTCTTTGGTGTTGGGGCGATAACAGCTATGGGCAACTTGGTATAGGTAGTAAAGGGGGCTACAAGTCCAGCCCTGTCAAAGCTAATATCGTTGGAGTAACTGAAGTTACGGTAGGATCCGGCTTTATATGCGCTATTAAAAATGACGGTAGCTTGTGGTGTTGGGGCCGTAATAATTTAGGTCAGTTAGGCTTAGGTAATAGTACTGACAAATTAAATCCTCAAAAAGTGGCCTTAGATAACGTAGCCAAAATTTCAGCCGGCGAAAGCCATACTTGTGCTTCTAAGACTGATGGCAGTCTTTATTGCTGGGGTCTAAACAGTTCCGGTCAGCTGGGTCTTGGCGACTATGTAAATAAAAATATCCCCACTAAGCTATCTTTTGTGAATACAAGCAAGATAGCTTCTGGAGGTAATCATGTCTGCGCAAGCAAAATGGATGGTGCTCTCTTTTGTTGGGGGCTAAACGATACTGGGCAACTTGGAATCGGTAGCAATGTAAATAAAAATGCGCCAACTCAATTATATATTGCGGAAGTATCCAGTATAGCTGTAGGTAGTAGACATAGTTGTGCTACTAAAAATGATGGTAGTCTTT
>Ga0209500_10001017_pt1 | contig 22045 bp, 29 predicted proteins | sample S_140212_EF_Meta_FD_187323 | JGI IMG/M metagenome (GOLD analysis project Ga0209500, IMG submission 187323) | Freshwater microbial communities from Lake Simoncouche, Canada to study carbon cycling - S_140212_EF_MetaG (SPAdes) (version 2) | ecosystem: Environmental > Aquatic > Freshwater > Lake ... | reverse complement strand
ATTGCGAATCCTAGACGTTATGTCTTATTTCCGATTGAACACCCAGATATTATGGCAATGGCCAAGAAGGCAATTGCTGTGTTCTGGACGGTCGAGGAGCTTGATTTGACTAAGGATATGAAGGATTGGGAGAAATTGGATGAAAATACTCAGCATTTCATCAAGCACATTTTAGGTTTCTTTGCAGCGAGTGATGGCATTCTCATGGAGAATCTGTCGCTGAATTTCCAGAACGAGGTCCAGTGGCCTGAGGCGCGATACTTTTATGCGAACCAGAACTTCATGGAGTCAATTCATTCTGAGACGTATTCATTACTCATTGACACATATATTGACGACAAGTCAGAGAAGCAGCGACTCTTAGAGGCTGCCCAGACGATTCCTGCAATTCAGAAGAAGGCAGATTGGGCCATGAAGTGGCTTGATAGGGGGAAGGCGAATTTCGCAACCCGTTTGGTGGCGTTTGCAGTTGTAGAGGGAATCTTCTTTAGTGGAGCATTCTGCTCAATCTTCTGGCTAAAGAAGCGCGGTCTAATGCCGGGATTGACTACGAGTAATGAATTCATTGCACGTGATGAGGGTCTTCACACCGATTTCGCATGTATGCTCTACAGTAAGATTGTCAATCGCTTGAAGAAGGGTCAGGTCAATAAAATCATTAAGGAGGCTGTTACAATTGAAAAGAACTTCATCACAAAGGCGCTACCATGTGAGCTCATTGGAATGAATGCCGAGCTTATGTCTCAGTATATCGAGTTTGTTGCAGATCGCATCTTGATGCAGCTTGGATATCCGAAGATTTATGAATCGGCGAATCCCTTTGAGTTTATGGAGCGCATTTCACTTGAGGGCAAGGATAACTTCTTTGAGAAGAAGGTGTCGAATTATGCAAAGGCGGCTGTTGGAAAGACGCAGGAGGAGATGAGTTTCAGCACTGAGGTCGACTTTTAGATGCCCTGACTTAAAAAATGAATCATACTTGGACTCCCTTAAATGGTATGCCGGCACGAGGAGTAGATATTATTGAGGGTATTCCAGTATTTCTGAAGGGCGATCTTATATTTGCATTTAAACCTGAGGGTGGATCTGAGATTCGTCTGGGAACATACAATTCGGCCACTAAGAAGCCTATATGGAATAATGATGGTCTTGATCTATGGTTAAATGCGTTTCGTGGTTCTCTAACGCCAAGAACTCGTAGCTTAAATAAGTGATTTGTAGTCGGCCTTAGCCTTAGCCGGACTTAGTAAAAATTGATCAAATATTTTTCATATATAAAAGCAAATGTCATTCAATCCAGAATTACAGTTCAAAAAGCACAATGTAGAAGCTTGGGGCCTTTGGTGGATCCAATGGCAGCTGCAGACAAAGGAGCGTTTACGAAGACATATGATGTCTACACAAATGCGCCTGAAACAATTTGAAGAGAAACATTTAACTACGAGTAAAACGTCTTCTTAGGAACTCCACAACTAGCCCTGTTCTGCCTACCGAGTAAATATTGCATACGCTCAGCATTACTCTTAAATGTCGGCTGCCCACTTGCCGCAGTACCGAGCGTTCCAGCTGTTGCTGCAGCAACAGTATTTTTAAGTGATTCGTATACAGAGTTTGCACCGGCCTGATATGCAACATTATTAAATACAACAGGGTCATATTGCTGAGTTGTGCAGCCACATGTTCCAATTGAAAATGAGTCTGGCATCTATAGATACCCTATATTTTTTGTACGGGTTGATAGTTTGCGTAAGCTGGATCATTTTGAACGAGTAAGAATAGGCCCAGTTTATATTGTGTCTGTTCATCTGTATTTTGAAACTCGTAGTATGATTGTGTTGTATCTCCTGCAGAACGAAGGCTTGCTACATTTGCATTATATGCTTCAACCCTCTTAAATATCTTAACTGCATTAGAATATTTGAGAACTTGAGAATAAGTTAAGCCATTCATTACACCGAGAGGGAAGCATGACATCTAATCATCTATAATAAAAATAAAATTTGAATGCTGGCAGCTCGTATGATTATGCAATGTGTGATTTCTGTGCGCCAATCTATCGCAGTTCAGAAAAGCATGATCCTTCAATCTGCCCTATTGCATCAGCTCTTACGTGCAGTTGCTGTAACATTCGCGGACATTCTACGCTAAAATGTCCAAATTTGCGCAACTGGGAAACTAGAGTGCCAGAGTATATTGAGCAACTCATTCCTTATGAACTCAGATTACATCATGGAATTCCATCTACAAAGATGACACCAATTGAGAATCCAAATCTCAAACCTCTGGCATGTAAGTATAAGCCCACTCTTGAGATTCCAGAAGATAAGGATTCTGTAAATCATGTGGCAAATATTAGGGCAACTCTTGCAAGCAATAATCTACCGGTAACAAGTGTAAAAGAGAATCGAAAACTTGTTGAAACTCTTGCGGCAATAACTGGTAAAAAACTGGTTTTGCTGAAAAAGGAACGGGTCCCTGCATAATACCTAAACTAGCTTAGCTATACTATAGTAGAATGCCGAACTTACGTGGAGGAAAAGCTTATAAAAAGACTAAGGGTCGTGAAGAGACAGTTGAGTACCTAACTAAGGAGCCTGACCAAATGGTTGGACGGGTTATTCGTAATCTTGGTGATTTGAATATGAGTGTTTTTTGTGAGGATAATAAGAGTCGTATTTGTAAGATTGCATCTGGTCTTAAGAAGACTGTGCGAATTCAGCTCGATGACCTTGTTTTAGTGAGTCTGCGTGACTGCCTCTTATCGGCTGCAGATTCGAAGCGGGGTGTTCGTTCTGATAGGGGTGATATTATAGGGAAATACAATATTCTTCAATATCCTGAATTAAAGAAGGCTGGGACAAACAGTCATTTATTTATTGATGGAAACACGGTTCGACTCGTTGCAGAAAAATACGAGGGTGGAGATGAAAAGGCGGTTGAGGGTATTGTGAATGCTGCAAATGGTACTGATATTTTTGACATGACTGCTGCCACTGAAGAAGGTGATGAGCAAAAGAAGGATTTAGATGATAAAGATATTGATGCAATCTAAGTGCGTGAATAATTTATAGATTCATTTGTCGTATCTTACAGATGGCTTCTGACTCAAATGGATTTGAACAAGGATATTCAGGACTATTATTTGCGCCTGCAGATTTCCCGGATGCTGATGGTTTTGATATAAGAAGTGTTAATTCTGTAGTCTCTAATTTGACACTTTATCACATTACAGATTCCACAGATAAGAATCAGCAGATGAAAGTCTGGAGAAGGAAGGTCCGAGAGATCATTCAGAATCATCAAGAACATATTATACAATTTTATACACACCCTTTGCCAACAGACCACCCATTGAAGTTAGCACATACATTACTGCAAAAATACGGCAGACCTAATAGTTCCCCCATATATGATATTACAAAGCCGCCTCCACAAAATTTCAAAGATATAATTGTGGATGTATCTGGAACAGCCTTACTTGAATTAAATCATTATATTGGAGAATTAGAAAAGACTAGGGTATCTGATACTCCGTTACAGAGATGGACAAATATTATACGCAACTTACTGGATTATTTGAGAGATACTGGAGACGAACTCATTCGCCTTGACCAAAAACTTCAGAATGAGTGTAAGCATCTTGATGCAGTTGCTGAAAAGGTTATTCAACTTACGAGTCTTGACGATCCTGGTCTAGATGGATTTCAAGAAATGATGGAATCATATATAAAGAAGCAGTTTGAAAAGCATCCGATTGAATCTCTTTACTGGGACTATATCAAGACAGTTCAAAAATATACAGTCTTAAGAGAGATTCTTACGACACAGAGAATAATGAATAGTGTTGAACCATTATGCTGTGTATGTATGACTGAGCCTGTAATCATGGCATTTACGCCATGCGGACACACATTCTGCACAAATTGTTCAAAAAGAACACATACCTGTCATGTATGTAGGCAGGTTGTATTATCTCGTGTAAAGCTCTTTTTTACGTGAGACTTACACAATAGTCACCCCGTTTAAGAAAGATTATCTTAATCTCATTTGCCTTTTCTTCATCAAGACCATATATTTCGATTGCTTTATCAACGATTTTGCATGCATACGAGTACCAAAGAGTCTCTATAAAGCTAGTGCCAACTTCAAGAGCAGTTGGCATTTGCTTTTATTAGGTTAAAGTTCGAGGCAATTTTATGACGAGGCCTAAACTTTATACCCTATATAAATATAGAATGTCTCATCATAGCGTGAGTTCAACAGATACTGAAATTAAAATGACGAATGAAGAGCACCAGGAGTTTCAGAATTTACCGACTTTGCTCACTCAGTGGAAACGAATTCAGGAGGAGAAAAAGAAGCTTTTGGATGCTAAGCGAGTTATCCTAGAGCAGATAAGTGAGCATAATAAGAGATCGAGTGTGATGGAAACGATGATTATGGGAACAATGAAGAAGCATAGTATTGGTGCTTTAGATTTGAAGTCGTCTAATGCACGGGTTCTTTATAAGAAGAGTACGAGAAAGACGGCGATTGCAAAAAAGGAGCTAGCTAAGTTAATGGCTGAGCATTTGAAGTCTGAGACGGCAGCTAAAGAGCTTCAGGCATTTATAGATTCAAAGCGAACAACAACAGTTAAGGAGTCTCTAATCTATGAGAAAAATGAGCCTGTTGATACAGTAGTCTAATGATAGCAATACATGCAGGCACTATATGGTAGAGCATGAGGGCATCGAACTTCCATCTTTGAGTTTTGGGCAGAAATGTCTATTTTAGAGACTCTAATCATATCTAGATTATCAAGATATGACTTGAGTGAATCTTGCCAGCTATTAATTTCTTGAGTATTATTTTGTAGGCGAGTTGGAAAGAATGTTCCAAGTCGCCTCCATCCACATGCATGGTCTGATATATTTTCTATATTAACTGGTGAACTCATGAATACTTTCCAGACTTGGTCGACCTTACATGCATGTCCATTCGCCCAAGCACTATTTACAATATTATGCGGGCATTCTGATTTTTCACCATCTTTATTACGATGACAATTAGATATAATCCAGTCATTTTCTAATGAGCCACATGTCCTCTTTACTGTATAGGACTCCTTAGTATAATGGTTAATGTCTGTAAGTGAAACACATGATGATTGAGAAATACCCATTTATGAATATAAAATTGACATAATAGGTCAATTTTATAGGTTCATCTCGCCGGTCTAAAAAAATCATATAATTTACATATAAATGATGCAAGTTCTAGAAAATTATATCAAGAGGGTTTGTATAAAGCTAGGTATAGATGAAAGTCATGGTTTAAAACATTCTATACAGACAGTTCGGTATGCTGAGCTGATAATGAAGGGTTACCCCTATATATCTGAAGAAGAGCGGCATATGACTATCTTCGTTGCAGCTCTTCATGACTTATGTGATAGCAAATATACAGATATTGATGTGGCATCTCAGGAAATACGAATGTGGTTGATTGAGGATTTATGGTGGGAAAAGTCTGCTGCAGACGCTCTTATTTCGATTGTGACTTCGATGTCGTATTCTAAGCTAAAAAAATCCGTAGATATGAATGGTGTTCCAGTATTTCCGAATCATGGTAAGTGGCAATTGGCCTATGAAATTGGACGGCATGCTGACCTTCTTGAGGCTTATGTTCCTGCAAGATGTATCCTTTATAATAGGCATTTATATCCTGAGAAGACTGATGATGAACATTGGGCTCGAGCTTTAGAGTTATTTGAGATTAGGGTATTTAATTACGTAAAAGATGGCTGGATTACTTTACCAGCGGCTCTTAAATTAGTGCCTGATTTGGAAAGGGCTGCGAGGAGGTGCCTAGAAGAGCGGTCTGAAGAATGGCCGATGGATTTGAATAACGGCTGCAAAAATTGAGTCGCTAAGCTGCTGACTTGAATGGTGTGTCCCAGTAGCGCAATGGATAACGCGTCAGCCTTCTAAGCTGAAGATTGTGGGTTCGATCCCCACTTGGGATATTTTTTAACAGTCTTATTTTTTGCATTAGAAATACAAAAAATAAGATTATTAATTCTGGCTAGATTAGAATATTAGACTGAATCAAGACCATTGAGATTCGGGTTAAATCCACTCTTAGTACGCCTCGTGTTATTCTTCTTCTTCTTCTTGTAGGTCACATAGGTCCAATTCTCCAAATTATTATCAGTTTGTATGAATCGGAAACGGTGATCGGGAATATTGCTAAAGAATGGAGGTTTGATAGGGTATTCTGATTTACAACAGATTGCCGTGCAGGTCACAGGTGCATTACGATACATGCGCTTGTAATCATTCTGAGATGACATGATGGGATTATATAGTTTCTAGATGTAGAGTCACAGCTCAATTTTACAGCCTGTCTATGGGTGAATGAAGGCCACGAATATCATCAAACCGAGTATCTGGAATATTGACTTCGCCGGGCGTGCAAATTCAAATAGAGGTACTACACTGTAGTTCCAGAGCCAAAGACCAATAAATGACACAATAATTAATGATATAATGAGAGCTAGAATTGCAGCGAGAGCCTCAGAATACGCAGGCGGAGGCTTGTATGCCTCAGTACCTCCTGGATTCGTATATCCCTCAACTGCTGCACTTACCATTTTATTCAAGAGTCCCATTTCTATGAATGGTTCAGATTTTATTTTTATTAAATTAATAAGTATTCTCGTATTATATCTGATATATTATCTGACAATTTACAAATGGCAGAACCATCGCTATCACCACTCCTTAGTTTTTCTATATATCCCATACTTTTAACTTCATATCCGCTATTCCAATCGATAATAACTTCAAGAAAATCAATCGGTAGCCCATTACAGATTGCATAATTATATGCATATGTTGAAAGATATAATTCTTCAGTCGCATATTTAAGTTGAAGATGTAGATTTGAAGAATCAAGTTCTGATAAATCTTCTACAAGCATTCTAGAGACCTCATATGGCCATATTTGACCAGACCATTGTGCGCCTCTTAGATATTTGAATTGCCGATTCTTAATCAATTTATGAAATTCTAGATCTGAATCACCACCAAATCCGTATTGCCAGCCAAAAGACCCTACTGATTTCAGATACTCTGCACATTTACCTAGATGTGACACATCTATTTCTTGAATATGTGCGTAACACTTACTAGGGTCAATCTTGACTTCATGTGATATTAAAGATACCTTTGATACAGTTGGCACAATAAAATCTCTAAAAAAGGCAGAACCTGATGATAGAGTCATTACATTTGTTGAAGACACATTGATTAAAGAGAATTTCAGAGCTTGATTAATTGCCATAAGGAGTAATCTTGATGGGCGTGCTGTTTGAATCGTATCACGAACTAGCCAGGCCCAAGATGGTAATGTATTCTCGTCTATGGGTTGCTCATTATTGTAATGAACTACCCATAAGAACTTGCCCTTTACATATTTTGCAAGATTATTAGCCATGTATTCGACCATTTCTGGCCCTTGATGCACCAAACTTATTATTACTAGATCATAGTGACCAAAGGGTAAATAATCCCTATAGATTCTGCTATAATTAGTAAACTGGATTGGCATCTTTAATATAATTAATATATAGTATTTAAATGGAGATACTCACCATTTTATTCAAGAGTCCCATTTCTATGAATGATTCAGGTTTTATTTTCTAATAAATATTCAGTTATACTCTATATATATATTTATATTTTTCAGGATCAGCGCGAAGCAATCTAAGCCTATCTTTTTCACTATTATATTCTTCATCGGGGTGTTTAATAAATAGTGCTTTTACCCGCTTGTTTTCATCAGTCATACTATCGCTTAAATATGATATAGTGATAAATACCCTTTTTGAATCATCCTCACCTGATACCGGTGTAGGGTTTCCATGCCATGAATACTCATTATTAGTAAATATTATAGCTCTATTGAACTGTGGAGATATACTATATACTTTATCTAATAGTTTTGGCTCTTTATTAGCATTAGTTCCACTCCATACCTCTAAATGACACCCATAAGATTCTTTCCAATTATAGCTTAAGTATAGACCAAATGTTAATTGCTTTTTCTGTTTAGTTACTGGATGTAAGTCAGCGTCAACATGTATATCAAGCCTATCTCCATTCTTATATTTATGAATGCCCCAGAAATTACGTGTAGGATCGATTATTAGTTTATACCCACATATTTCTGATAAATGTTCCATGAATCGCTCAGACTGCAGTTCTTCAAATAGTCTATTAGCTAACGGTGGAAAACTATATTTATCACGGAGGGTATATTTTTGCTCAAACGGATTGTCATATCTATCCCACTCACTATCTGGTAAATTTAATATTTCTTCTTGTATACCCTTAGCCAGACTATTTGGTAAAAATGCGTCTTGATAGTGAAAAGGGAATGGACTCTTTTCTATATATTCTCTATTTGTAATATTAAATATACTTAACATTATATTTAATATTATTTTATATTCTTTATATATAATTCTTAATATTAAAGGGTATTTAAATATAATATGTTTTTATTATATATGTATTATTCTCAATCAAAAGAAGATAAAATTTTAAATGATAGATATTTTAAAAATAAAAAATGTGGAGTGTATGTTGAACTAGGAGCATTAGATGGAGTTTTGTATTCTAATACCAAATTTTTTGAAGATACATTAGAGTGGACTGGTATATTAATTGAACCACAATTAAAACAGTTTCAATCTTTAAGTAAAAATAGACCAAATAATTATTTATTTAATGAGTTAGTAAGTTGTAAGAAAGAAAAACTAAAATTTAATTTACCATGTGAAAGCCATGCAGCTGTTGCACATATAGACTATACAGCACCACATAATAATTGGTTTATAAATAAATTTAGTAATGAAAATATAATATATATGACTCCAATGTCATTAACTGATATAATTAAAACTACTGGTATTTCGCATATTGACTTTTTATCATTAGATGTAGAGGGACATGAATTAGAAGTTTTACAATCTTGGGATTTTTCTATACCTATTGACTTAATATTAATTGAATTACTCGGATTTAATATTATAAGGGAAGAACAATGTAAAAAACTACTTATAGATAATGGTTACCGATTTATTGAAACGATTGGTGGTAATAATGATATATATATTCTAAATACATCCCCACTAATAATCCTTTAAGAATGCACTGGTAATATTTATTTCATATATTTTAGAAATATATAAATTAAAGTCATTAGTATAGGTATATTTATCCCATTCTACATCAGTCCCTTCATACCATCCATCTATATTTTTTGTGGGTATGCTACTATCAATTAGAATATTAGTACCAGACTTCTTTACTCTGAATAAAAAATTACCCCTTTCAGTCGAGTCTTCGAAATACATTATGTCTGATATATGTTTAATGGTATCTAAAACATTATATAAAGCCTTCCATACATCACCAGTCTGTGATCCAGATTTTCTTAAGTTTAATCTTTCCTGCTCATATTCACAATGTGGGAATACGTCATCCAGTATTATCCACCCACCATCATTTAAATTATTGATGGAATTATAAATATCCTTTGTTACTTGATATGCTGTGTGTAAGCCATCTATAAAAATAATATCATACTTCTTTTGAATATGATTACTAAAAAACTCATCTGATGTCATCTTATAATTAACAAGACTGCAATCACAGTATTGCCCCGGATCTACGCCATCCTTATTATTAGAATTTATATGCTTAAATGTTTCACCCGTCCATACACCAATCTCAAGATAACTAGGATTAATTAAATTATAATTTTTAATTATTCCATTTATTACACTCTGTCTTGGAATCATAATATAATAATAACTTATAACATCTTTAAACTATAATATCATTTAATCTAATATTTATTTTATCTGGAAAATCTTTTCTTGATATAATTTTTATATGACTACTATCTTGTACATGAGCATCTTTACCAATATGTTTGCAAAATCCTGTTTTATGTAATCTTGAAATAACAGAGTATTTACCCATTTTATTTAAATGTAATTGTATTGTATATTCATCATCCCATAATTCATATGGCATTCTTAGTTTATGTGTTTTAATAGTTTTTAGAGATGGTCTCCAACTATATGGCGATAAAGGGCCATCCCCATTATTTTGATTATTAATGCTTCCATCACTTGTCATGCATTTTAAACATAATGGATTATTAATATCTATTGTTGGAAAATTATATTGTTCATCCTCTAGTAATAGTTGTGTTATATTAGGATCTGATTCTAATATTTTAAATGACAGTTCGATAAATCCACTAATAAAGAATTCATAATCATCCTCTAAATGGAATACATATTGTGTAGTTATTAGCGGCGTATATTTTTGAATAGTCTTCATTTGTCCTATACGTTCATCATTATAGAAAATGATTGTATGATATGGTAAAATACTGCGAGCAAAATCTGCTATACCTTTTATTCCGGAATCTTCACATAGAATTGCCAGTTTTATTGGATATGTATTGAATTTAACAAAGCTTTCTAAAGTGCGTCTAAGTAATTCAGGCCTTCCGCATGACGTAATAAAAAGTGTTACTTCTTCCATAGTAATATCTATTCATAAATAATATATATTTATACATAAAAATATACGCAATATATATTACTATAATAATACAGCATCAACCTTTTTTCCTAATGCTTCTAATGTACAATTATTATTCCAAAACTCTAAATTGTCTGAATTAAATGCAGGGCGATTAATAAATTCTAGATATTTTTCATCATCATTATCAAGCTCTATAATTCTCTCTATTAGCTTATTAAATGACTCATCGCTTTCACCCTCTAAGAATAACATTGAATCTGGATTAAATATATTTTTTATATTATGTGTACCCCAGTAAATAGGTATAGTCTGTGCAATATATGGATTTACAATCTTTTCTGTTGAGTATGTAGTCATCTTAGTATTTTCACAGCATATCATAAACTTGTGACTACCAATTACGTTAAAATATTGCTCGCTCCAATATGGGTAATGTAAATTATACCCAATATTATTTGCATATCTGCCCATAGAATGAACCATTTTATAAGAATTTAATCTTTCAAATATTCTATTGCGTATTTCACACTTTGGGTTAGACACTATAAATGTACAGAATGAAGTAGCGGGTGATAGTATTTTAGGTCTACTTAATAGTCTTGGTAAAAAATTATTACAGTGTATATACATTACAGCCAGAGGGAGATCCACTATATTTTTATTATTATTTACTGATGTCAAGACTAGGTCATAATTTTCTTCTACTGGCAAAGCTGGTTCACCTATAAAGTTTATTTTATATTTCCATTTCTTTATATTTCTCATCGTTCCATCTGGATTACCTGCTTCTAATAGGATATTTGCCTTATCTATATTATTTGTTATTTCATGATTCTTTAGTTTACTATTCAAAAATAGCATTTCAAAGAAACCTACGTGATTTGCATCTGTTCTATTTTCAAAACCTCCCCACCAATTATAAAGATATACATAATATTTATCTTGTTCCATTCTTAATATAGGATGGATATTAAGCTTTAAATTACTTGGTATAAAGAATATATAATTATATTAGTTATTATGAAAATTATTGATAGTTTTATATTTTATAATGAATTAGATCTGCTATATTATCGATTAAGTATACTAGAACCGTATGTGCATAAGTTTATATTAGTTGAATCTAGATATACATTCTCAGGCCACGAGAAACCATTATACTATAATGAAAATATAGACCGATTTACACAGTTTAATCATAAAATTATTCATGTGGTTCTAGAAGATATTCCGTATAAGTTTCCAGCTATAAATTATCAGGCTAGTGAACAATGGGAAAATGAATATTATCAGCGAAATTCAATTAAGAGGGGTATAGATTCTATACTAGATACACTAGAAAATACAGACATTATTCTTACATCTGATGTAGATGAAATACCAAATCCTAATATCCTAATTAATGCGCATAATGGAACGTTGTTGTATAATAAGAGTATATTAAATAAGTTAGCACTAGATATGTACTATTATAATTTGTATTATAGGATTGGTGAAGGGAGTAATTGGCATGGTATTAAATTACTAACAGTTGAAGCATATAAGACAATAAATCTATCATTTCAACAAATGCGACTGCATGAGCATTCGAACTATGTTCCAGTCGTAGAAAATGGTGGATGGCACTTAAGCTATTTTGGTGATGTTGACTTTATTGTAAAGAAAATTGGTAGCTTTTCTCATCAAGAATATAATAATGATAGATTTATTAATAAAGAGATTCTAGAAGAAAAGATAAAGTCTGGTATTAATCTATTAAATAATTCTGAGTTACATTATATTCCAATTGAATCTAACTCAAATCTGCCATATTTATATAATATATATCTTAAGAATTATATTTAAAACTGTCATAGTTTTCACATATATTGATTAATTTACCCTCTATTAAGCAACGAAGGGTCGTATTTTTTCTATCTAAATGTGTTAAATCTGGATCTATTACTGTTAAATCTAATTTATCATCTTTAGAAATGATTCCATATATATCAAAAAATGGGATACCTTCTACATTACATATTATTTTTAAGATTTCATTCATATATTTAGTATATATTATTCTATCATTATCTGAACCTATAATTGTATCATTCACTAATAATGGTATAGGATATACGCAACTTATAATTGGTTTTATATTATATAAGGTTCCATCTGAGTAGTTCTTAATCAAATTGATATACTTATGAACCATTAGATCTATCATGTTTGTATAATCTTCATTATTAGAATATTTATTAATATTTTTTTGTACATCATTCCATCCATAACTGAATAGTACATAATCTCCTTCTTTGATATTTATTTTACATGTATCACCTGGCGGCAACTTATCAGCTATAGAATATAATGGAAGCCCTTCCTCTATTAGCCTAAACATTGTTACTGGCATTCCACCCCAACCAACCCAGTGATTCTTAATAATTAAAGAGTCATAATAGAATATGGAATGACTATCTCCAATTGCAAATATGGTCATATAATATTATACATACACTTATTTAAATGGATTAAACTTTGAATTATGATGTACCATAAAAATATCTGCAACATGATCTGGTAGTTTAATATATCCCTTATTTATCAAAAAATTAATCGGCTCAGATTCAATATCTTTATAATTATTTTCAAATCCAATAACATCAATAAATACCTTATTATAATTTATTGATTCTAATACTTTCATCTCACCGCCTTCTACATCTATAGATAGATAATTTATTTGATTAATATTATATTGATCACATATACTTTCTACACGTCTTGTCTCTACTGTTATAGATTCACTAGTTCCACCCATCTGTTTAATCTCGTCATTAATACGATTAATGTGTCTAAAATCAAGCTCGCTTTTTAATCCTGAAAGCATCTCAGTATAACCAGTATTATATATAAATTCGGATATACCATCTGTATTAGTTACTGCACAATTAATATTAATATTGTTTGGACGGTTTGTTTTCAGTCTATCATATACGGAACTTATAGGTTCAACATTAATACCTGTCCAATTATTAGTTAGTTCAAAATATAATGTATTATTTAAATCTACACCATCATGAGCTCCAATATCCATAAATATCCCATTTTTATACCCTTTAAAAATACAAGTCTCTAATGATCTATCTTGACTATATTGACTATAAAAAGTATTTATAGTACCTTTGAAATATGATTGAGATTCGTATCTTCTAGAATCAATTTGGTTATTCCAAGTATACATATAATAAGATATTATCGTACGTATTCTTTAAATATTATAAGATTTAAAGAATATTATTTTATTATATAGTAATATGAAATTATGCATCCTTGATCCAGCATGTCATGTGCCAGGATTGAAGCTACTCTTCCCAGAAGCTGAATATTTTTCACATGAACCTGATTCCTTTTTTAATTTTGTTGCAACGAAGCACTATAGTAAACAAGAAAATCTACATTATACTGGTATAGAGTATGATACAGATTGGACAAAAATTAATAGTAGTAATTACGATACATTATTTATTGTTGTACCTCTTGCAGACTATTTTGATCCACTGAATAAAGAATTTGGTAATTCATTAATTCCAATGCGTAATCGTATAAAAGATATTATATATAATAATAGTTTCTCTAATATATCTCTTTTTGATATATATGACTATGATTACGATCCAAGTACAATGAATACCCTCTGGCCTGTATCGCATTATTTCAAACGAAACTATAATAAGACTAAAACATACAATTCAAATGTATATCCATTTCCTTATATAATGTTTACAAAGCCTTGTGTATTAACAATGTGTTTGAATCATGATTTAAATGAGTACTACCTTAAAAATAGTGCAGCTATTTGGTGTGGAGGTCTCTATAATCATATAGACGAAATACGAAGTATAAGGCGAAATCGGTTAGATATGTATAATAATATTAAAGATAATATTATTACATTACATAATGTACCGCGTGAAGATTGGATAAGGTGTATAAAGTCAAGTAAGATAATTGTAGATCTTATAGGTGTAGGTGAACCAAATCACAGGACATTTGAAGTACTTACAAACGGCACCCTTATATTATCAATGAATCATGATCTAGAATGGGGATTTGATAGTTGTGATAGATTCCATGAATTTACATTTTTTAAGACTGCAGATGAATTTAAGTATAAGTTACATTTGCTATTAAATGATGAGACTGTATATAAGGAGTGTTTAGAACAACAAAATATGATTGTAAAGAAATACTTTAATACAGAATTTTTTAGGGGATATATTTTAAAGAATATGAGGCTGGTCTAAACATTCATATTTATTATAGTCTAATGAAGATAATAATACTTGGCTCAAATGGTATGCTAGGTTCTATGTTATCATTTATAGGTAAGAGATATAATAAAGATATTATATCTCTTAGTCGTAAAGACTTTGATGTAGAGAAGGATAATATAAATAAATTGGCAAACTATATTCAGGACGACTCTTGTATAGTTAATTGCATAGGTGCTATACCCCAAAAAAAGTATTCTGATAATAGCTATAAACAACTAAATACAGAATTTCCTTTAAACTTGGCTAAATTATGTAATAAGTACTCGATACCACTTATTCATATAAGCACAAATTGTGTATTTTCAGGAAATAATCCAAACTGTATTGAGACAGATATACCTGATGCAAATGATTTATATGGGCGAACTAAATATGAAGGAGAACCGATACACTGTACAGTTTTAAGATGTAGTATTATTGGACCAGAACGTAATACATCTTGTGGTTTAATGGAATGGTTTTTATCTAAGGATGGCATAGTAAATGGGTATGTAGATCATTATTGGAATGGATTAACAACATTAGAACTATCTAATGTAATCTTAAATATAATAGATGAAAATAAATTTATAAATGGTATTCAGCATTTATATTCTCAGAATAGTCTATCAAAATTTGAACTCTTAAAGCTAATATCTGAGAAATTTTCTAGTAAATGCACGATAGTACCCATTAGTGCTGGAATTAAATATTATACATTAAAATCAACAATTAACCCTCCTAGAATATCGCTAGAACAGCAAATAACTGATCTATTTGATATATTAAATAATTATAAATTATCAAATTAAGCTCTATATAATTCATTTTGTGTTACAGCTACAAAGCCCTCTACACCAAGAGTCTCTATAAATACATAATTACCTTGTAAAATACGTTTAAAAAGTATTTCTATACCAATATCATAATTATCTCTTTCAATATTACACATATTTAAAACTACTGCATAGTCATCTATTTTACAAATTGGTACTGAATATATTACAGTAGTTACCATGTGCTCATAATTTTTAAATGTCATATAATCTAGTGAATAACTGTCCAAATTAAATAAACTATTTAACCAATATCTACCTGAAATCTTGAATATTCTCCTTATATTTTTAATATCATCTCGTAATTTAAGTTGCTCTACACCTCTTATTAATTTTCTAACCTCACCCAGACCCTTTTTAGGCGAATCAATTGCCTCTAGTACCCACGTATCATCTTTAAAATTCATATAAATATCTGTTAATGCAATCAATTGATTTTCCTTTTCTTGATCTAACGACTTTCCTTCTAAAAACATAATTATAGAATTAGGCACCTTTTCACGTATAGTATTTATAGTTTTTAATGTATCTTTAAAACGTTCATCTGGGCTATATGTACTTCTATTAGGGGTATATCCCCAACCAATACTATTATTAGTATTTATTACACTTGTTATTATAAAACAGTCCATATGATACTATATAATATCGACTGTTTAGACTATTATTTAATTAAATATACTCGTATAACTTAAGATATTCCATTAAATCATCTTTACTAATAACTACATGATTACTAGATAAGGGAGATATGCTAGTAGATTGAAATTTAGATGTTATATGAATATACTTATCCACTATTCCATTATATGCACAATCTGCTTCATATTTAGAAATTAGATCCTCATTAATCTTTTCAACGCATCTTAGTCCAGTAATAATAACTCCCTTATTATATATTTCTGAAAATACATCAATAAGATCACTAATACTAAAAGCTCTTATCTTAGGTACAATAATCTCGTTATTTTTACCATGTTCTATAGCATATTCTATTAAATCAACACTTTCTTCTAGACGCATAATAAACCTTGTCATTTTTATATCGGTTATAGAAAAATGGGAATAATCAGGTGATTTTCCAATATTGTGAAGTAATGGTAATATAGAACCACTTGAATTTAGTACATTGCCATATCTTACTGCAACAAATTTTATACCTGATACAAGTGTATTTTGAATAATCTTTTCAGATGTTGATTTAGAATACCCATATATTGTAATTGGTAAACATGCCTTATCAGTAGATACAAATAAAAGTGTTTCTAGCGATCGATAGCTTACTCTATTATTTATAATATCATTAACTATATTATGTAAACCATTTACGTTTACTTGAAATGTTTTAATTGGTTGCTTTTCACAAATATCTATATGCTTCAATGCACAAACATATAATATTAAGTGTGGATCAAATAAATACACTGAGCTACGCACTTCATCATAATATGTTACATCACCAATTATCTGTTTTAGATTTTCTGATTTTATTAGTGTTCTAAGATTCCACTGTTTTTCTTCATTCCGAGATATATTCATTACTTGATTATCTTTAATAAATTTAGTTGTTAATGAAATTCCAAGTGACCCTGATGCCCCTACTATTAATACTCTCTTATTTTGCATCTATATTTTACTTAGTTTATATAGTTTAAGTGATACCGTCTAGTATTTAATTTAAGTGGTATAAATAATTAGTTAGTATCTAAAAAAGATGAAATTCGTACAAGTTGGAGACTCGCATCCTAGAAATGAAGAATCATTCGTACGTGGCTGTCTACTTTTTAATATTGAATATCAAAAGGTAGATAGTGCAGATCAGCTTGATAGAACTCCAGATTTAATATGGTCTATAAGCACATGGATAGACCCAGCTCTATTCCCAGATTCTAAGTTCCTATTTGGGCCTCAGTTTTTCATTTTTCCTTCTAAAGATGGCCCCCTCGCTAGTTGCACAACACCTAATATTGCATCAAGATGCTTTTATAATTGTCTATCTGACTGGAATATTAAAATTCATAATATATTTGCACCAAATCCAACAATACCATATATTTGTCTACCTTTTGGTATTGATAAAGATAATCTTAAGCCAAATATATCAATACCAAAAAAAGATACTATTCTTGTCTACTGGAAGCAGCGTAATATACAAGATTTACAGCGTATACTATATATATTAACAAGTAATGACTTGGCATATACACTTGTAAAGTATGGCAACTATGATAGTAAAGAGTATCATAGACTTCTTCAAGAGTCTAATCTATGTATTTGGTTAGGGCGTCATGAATCGCAGGGATTTGCTTTTCAAGAGGCACTCTCTTTAGATGTCCCTCTATTAGTCTACGATGTTGTTGATATGAAACAAGAAATAAATCAGTATAATCAGTCTGAATATGCTAATTATAATATAGCTCTTCCAGCATCTGCTGCATCATACTGGGATTCTAGATGTGGTGAAAAAACTACGGATCCGAATAAATTAGATGGACTCCTTAATAAGATGCTTAATAATTTAAATACTTATAGGCCAAGAGAATTTATTGAAAATGAATTATCAGATAAAGTGTGTTTCAAAAGGCTACTAGATGCCTTTAATTTTAAGTCTCCTATTTAGATAGGGCCACATGTCAGTCCTCCCCTACTTATTTGCTCTATACCTCGCAGGCATTGATGCGATTATGATGCCACTGTTGAAGGCAAAAAAGTTAGGGATGCTTACGGGCACATGGATGTTGCCTTTAGCATCTATTATTTACGCAATGCAGCCTCTCGTATTCTTTCAATCGCTCTCACTCGAATCAATGACAATTATGAATATTTTGTGGGATGTTATGAGTGATTTACTTGTTGCAATTATCGGTATCTATGTATTCGGTGAATCATTATCAAAAATACAGGTAATTGGCCTTATATTATCATTATCCGGTATAACTTTACTTGGATTTAAGGATGATAACTAATTTACTCGTCATAGAACGTGTGTCGCCCCGAATACTCTGGAACTGCATCCGTCTGACGAGCCCGGTTGTAGCTACGCAGGGTAGAGGCATATGTGTCCTCACGGCTTAGCTCACCATTGTCGAGATTCTCCAGAGCTGCCGTCATCAGCTCACAGATATGCTCCCGATAGTAGAGGTCAGACATGCTGGATGCATCCAGCAGAATGCGAGGCATCGCCGGCACATCAAACTGAATCTGACTAAATCCCTGCACATCCAGATACTGGTTCTTCAAGAGGAGGTAGACGTGTCTCAGAACACGCTCGTGACCCATGCCCATCAAGAGGTGCATCACTGGAGCATGCATCTTAGTTGAGACGCCGTCATTCACGTCCTTGTAACGAACATCAAAGTCACCCGTCGTCAAGTTCTTGCGAATGGTCAGAGTGTCATCGGTGTTGGGCTTTCCCTCACTGTTGTTGCGGATGAATCGGATGGTGATAGAAAGGCGGGAATACATGGACATCTTATTGGGTATACTAACATACCTGGCGAGTAGCCATTCAATTTTTGTTCGAAAAATAGTGAGCACGAAGCGCTTCTGGATCCTGTTTTTTTGATGCATTATATGCAGATGCACTATGTATGCGATGAAGAGTCAAGGTATCGTCCAAATTATAGAATCTGTGACCCTCCAATGCAAGTCTGCACCATAAATCATAGTCGTCTAAATAAAATCGGTCAGTGAAATTTATCAGTTCTTTCCTCATAAGAATTGACGAATTTATCATTGGATTACACTTCTTAAAATCATCCAGAGTGATTTCGCCGACTGGAATCTGTGGAGATCCCTTCATCAGACCAAAATATCTGCAATATGTCCCTATTACGTCCAAGTGAGGATACAAATCTCTTATATGGATTTGCTTGAGGAGCTTAGTTTCTAACCACATGTCATCCACATCTAAGAAGGCTACCCAAGCAGCCTTAGCATCTTCAGCAAGAAGATTCATCACCTCAGCTCCTCCATTCGCATAAGGATAATTTATTACACGAATCTGATCCTTATATCTATTTTGCTTTACGATCTCATTCGCTTTTTTATGCACATCATTTCCATCTGGACCGTGACCATTCACACCTATGAGAAGTTCCCAGTCATCATATGATTGTTGGCATACTGAGGCCAAAGATTCATGCAGAAATTCTATTCCGTTGTATAAGCGTATAAGGACACTCACAGAAGGGTTCATTACATATATTAAGTGATTTGTCTTTAATATGCAAACATTGTGGTACCTCGACCACCATAGATTCTTAAGATATTATATGTTTCAGCGAAGACTCGTACCCAGAAACGTTCAACATAGACATCTGTAGGGTCGCCGGTTTTGCCGTGAAATCCTAGCGACAGAGTTAGACGTTTCACCTTATCTAGATTTGCCTCGCCAAGTGGTGTTGAAAATGGATTCAGACCATTCTGCAATCCGAGAGGCATATTGTAGTAATAGCGGTTGATCCAAGGAGCCTTTCTCTGTTCTATAGATGGAAATAACGATCTGAATACTGCAACATTCTCAGTTGAATATCGGGTCAGCGTCTCATTATAGTTCAAGGCCAACCAGCGAATTGGCTCTGAGCCACTTCTTGAGAATCCTGGTCTGAGATTTCCATAGAGCCGTGCATCTAGCCCTGACGCATCTGGCCACCAGAGTGCATATGGTTTATTGACACCCTTATAGAGGTCTTTCGTCGCTAAAAAGTGTGCATTGAGTGATGGGGCCTCATACCTCTGACAAAAGAAAAAGAGATCTCGTGTTGGATTCGGTATATCCAGATAGAGTCTGGCGTAGGTCGTGCCTTGCGTATCTTGTGGATTTAAGATATAATGTTGAACAATCGGGACTTGTATATCTGCTATACGCAATCTATTTGCTTCGGCCTTGTCTAGATAGATATATTCTACTATTAAATACGACTCCTGTATGGCCAGATTAGACGTCATATTCAGCTTGGGAAATGCTAATAAGCGATTATTAATAGGCCTGTTCGGCTCAATATTGGGCATCAGATTACCTGAAGAGTCTTCATAATAGAAGGGCGAATTTGCCATAGGTTGAAGAGACCCACCTTCAACTCCTAGAACTGGTGTCGCTGCACGAGAATCTGTATAATAAAGACTGGTGACTGGCTTGAAATTTACTGTCAGACGGACTTCATCGACATTGAGTGCGTCAATTGGTAATGCGCATCCTGGATCTCCTCTACTGAACCAGAAAGGTAGATGAGTTGTCACAGTCTGATTTACGTTACTGTATCCATATGTAGTCTGAGTAAATCCATTGTCAGACCTACAGAGTTGGCGATTCTTCTCATTGACCTTTTCTAGGGGTGTCTGAAATTCGTCTATGACCTCCATAAGTTGTCCAGATAGTGTCTCAACTAGATTACCGCCTATTGTCAAGCTAGTCGTATCTACGATGCTGTGACCCAAGTTATTTGTCCAGCCGAAATGCGGTCCCACTAAATCAGTATTGAACACTGGCTTTTCTGGAGATATTTTATTGAGTGTAATTGTTACGGGTGTTGTTGTATTATAATATGTTCCGAAGGTGAGCCATTGTGTTCTCTGGGTTGCTGTAAACGTTAGCGTTGTATTTTGATTCTGCATATATTGTGATCCAGTTCCGTATATTGGGTTTCTCAACCACGATAATCGGTAATTACCTGGAGAAGATGGTTCTTGATACACAGATAACGTGGGATCAAATGTCTGGGGATTCGTGTATGGCAGAGAGCGTTTTGTAACGACTGTAAGGATACCTACCACATCAGAATTTATAATATGGGACCATGTAATACCATCTTCTGACCTCATAATGATACCATTCGTTATTTCTTCATTTTCATCCACTGTTACAAATCCAGTTGCAATAAATATGGTTCCATTCCACGTGATTGAAAATAGATTTGCATCTGTATATGTAGAAGGGTTTATTGGATTTGACCATACTATACCATCTGTTGATGTTGATATTATTAGTTTATTGGAATCATTGTCTATCCATTGTCCAACAGCTACCCAGATATATCCATTCCATGCAACATCTCTTGCAATAGATTGACTTGAAATCATTACATTTTGTGGAGATATAGGCTGTGTCCAATTGATTCCATCAGTTGATGTAGTTATTGTTGCAGTATCTTCTCCTAAAGACCATGTTCCTACAATAACCCATAGATAACCATTCCATGCAACTCCGTATCCAGTATTTTCTAGTTGTGCATCATTTTGTGCAGTTATACTTGCAATCTCTCTTATTGTCCAATCTATACCATTCGGTGAAGTGATGATTTGT
>Ga0209500_10001015_pt1 | contig 22081 bp, 26 predicted proteins | sample S_140212_EF_Meta_FD_187323 | JGI IMG/M metagenome (GOLD analysis project Ga0209500, IMG submission 187323) | Freshwater microbial communities from Lake Simoncouche, Canada to study carbon cycling - S_140212_EF_MetaG (SPAdes) (version 2) | ecosystem: Environmental > Aquatic > Freshwater > Lake ... | reverse complement strand
AGTGCTTATGCCTGTAACCCAATTGGGCACTCCTTATTCAGGAGTACACCAATACAGGCTTGTTTGCTCACCATCCTGGTTCACAATAGGATCACCAATGAGTTTGTAAGGGAGTTTATCCCCTACTTTCATTTCACCTATCTCTTGATCACCCACAGCGATGACCCCAAATTTAAGGTCTGCTACTTGGATGCGTGACTCAATTTTCTTTCCATTAGGTAAGGTCACAGTCTTAGTTCCCAATGTTTCTGTTGTGCAAATAATTGCTTTGTCGGTTTTCTTATAAAAGTACATCATGTTGGTAGTTCACGGGGGTTAGTCCCCGCTAAAAGTAAGGAGGGGAGTTGATAGCTTATACCCACTCACCATGCCACCCATAAAACAATCCCAATATACGGGGGGTATTATACCGGGGGGTATAAAAAGGGGGGTATTATTTGTATATTTGTTTTATGTATATAGATTTTTTAAAAGAGCATGAGCTTATACAGGGATTGCTTAAGAGGTTACCCAGGGTAGATCCTAATGACACCCTTGTTATTAATGTGTCCCCGGACTATTCTTCTATAGTGTCTATGCAGATAGCACACCATCTTTCAGCTCATGGGAAAATGTTAGATATGTTTCCTTTGGATGTCCCGTATCCTGATGAGAGTAAAGATAATTATCAATATGAGTTTAAGAGGAGTGGACAGATTATTCCTTATAGGTATAATAAGGTTATCTTAGTTGAGGCTGCAGTGCTTTCCGGGAATAACTATACTTGGATAAAAGAAATGCTTTTAGATATGGGGTATGAGAATGATGATATTATTACCGTTGCTCTTATAGAGATGAACACTAGTATATTTAAATGTGAATATGTACAAGCTTACACAGATACTATTCCTGAGTTTTATTGGGAGAGATACAATAAGCATTGGGATTAATTGTTAGTAACTTGTTAGTTCAAATAAATATATAATGTGTAAACTTGTATATTATGCCAGAGAATGAGGAAGTTACAAAGCCAATTATTTGTATTAGGTGCGGTAAACCAATGCCCCCTGAAGAACCCTGTGATTGTAATGAGCTGGTATATGTGTACTGGGAAATGTAAATTATAAAACCAATGGAAGAAAATAAAGAAGTGCTCACACCTGAAGAGGTAAAAGACCGTAAAGAAAAACTAACTCAGTACTATACTGAGCAAGTAGAGTTCTTAACTGTACAGTTACAGTATGAAACATTAGTCACTGATATTGAGGAACAGAGAGCCAAGCGCTTACAGTTCCAAGTTATGGTGGCTAATATGTTGGCCCCGGATGATGATGAAGAGGAGGAGGTTGAAGAAAAACCAAGAGGACTTAAAAGATCATGATTGTAAATCAAGTTAGTAAGAAGGTTAAGATGGAGAGGCAGGATATTGTAAAGTATCAGCTCCTCACCCATTGCTACCTAGAGAAGATCAATGTTAGTAACGCTGACTTGGATTGTCTTACTATGCTTGCTTTTAATGAAGAGGTGGAACTCACAGAATTTTGTAACAATGCTTCAGATGAGGGGATATTCAAAACCCCTCAGTCTGTGCGTAACGCTGTTATTAAATTTGAGAGGAAGGGTATGATTGAAAAGAATGGTAAGGGTAGGAAGATGATTAAGTTAGCTTCAACACTTAATGTACAAGCTAAGGGTAATGTTTTTCTGGATTATAAATTTGTAAGTATTGAATCCTAAGAAATATAAAGATATCTTAAAGGAGACATCTATAGAGTTGAATATGGAACAGAAGGTTATTAAAGCTGTGACAGACTTCTACTGGGATAAAGCCAGGAAATCTCTATCTTCCTTAGAAGACCCCCATGTATTTATAGATGGTCTTGGCACTTTTAATATTAAGTGGGATATACTTCAAACCAATATACGTAGATATTCTGAATACTTAGAGAATAGGGAGAACCTTGTATTTTCTAGGTATCATGTATACAAGAGTACCGTGGATAAGCTAGAGAAGATGCAAGGACTAGAAATCAAAATGAAAGAAGAGTATGAAAAAAAGAAAGATCATAGAAAAAATAAAAAACAACAAAGTGACAAGACTTTGGAATAACTATCCTTTGATACTTGAGGGTATTAGGAATTATTTATTCACCACTGATAGTATAGAGCAGATTGCTCTAGAGCGTTACACTATTTGTCAAGCTTGCCCACAATTAGATTTAGTGGGTAAGGATTGTTTAGCACCCGGAACACAACCTTGTTGTTCTGAGTGTGGGTGTTCTTTGAAATTTAAAACTCGGAGTTTATCCTCCTCTTGTCCTTTAGGTAAGTGGGATTCATTTATGTCTTCGGAGGAAGAGGATAAATTATTAGCTAAGTTATGAGTGTAATATTTAAATCACAAAACCATAAGTATGAGTCTATAGATTCATCTGAGTTAATAGAGTGGACTAGTGTTACCTCGTTTATATCTAAGTATAAGAAACCTTTTGACGCCCAGACTATAGCTGAGAAATCTTCTAAGTCTAAGAAATCTAAATGGTATGGTATGTCTGTAACAGATATTTTACAGGCTTGGGAGAATGAATCTAATAGGGCTATTGATCAAGGTAACTGGTATCACAATCAACGTGAGGCTGATCTCCTTGAATTGAATACTGTTGAAAGACATGGTTGTATTCTCCCTATTATTAGGCCCCTTATTACAGATGATATAAAGTATGCTCCACCACAGAAATTAGTGGAGGGTATGTACCCAGAGCATTTTGTATACCTTAAGTCTGCTGGTATATGTGGGCAATCAGATCTAGTAGAGGTAGCAAAAGGCCAAGTTAACATAACAGACTACAAGACTAATAAAGAGATTAAAAAAGAATCATATATAAATTGGGAGGGTGTAAGTCAGAAGATGCTAACGCCCGTTAGTCACCTAGATGACTGTAATTTCTGGCATTATGCACTACAGTTGTCAACATATATGTATATTATATTGAAGCATAACCCTAAACTTAGACCCGGTAAAATAACAATTCACCATGTTTTGTTTTATACGGATGGTGCAGATAAGTTTGGAAACCCAATTACTAAGTTAGATGATCAGGGGGAACCATTAGTTAGAAAAATCGTACCCTATGATTTACCTTACCTTAAGGTTGAGGTAGTTAACTTAATTAAACACAAGCAAGATGCTAATTAAACTATTTGATATAGTGAATAATAAAGTAGTGCCTACAGAGCATTGCTATACAATCTCCTCTTTAAATGATATAATGACGGAATACCCAGATGATTATTTAAAAGTATATACCTACCTGTTTTATATGACTTGTCCTAACCCAGATCTTAACCCATTCTTTAATGTTCCTGAACATGAGAAGGAAGAGATTATTATGTCTGAGATTGATATGGATATATCTACTGAGGATGAACTTATTATCCGGGGTATGAGTACGTGTAAGAAATTATATGAGACTCCTACGTATAGAACGTATGTAGGTATCAAGTCTATGTTGGATAGATTGGCACATTATATGGAGACAACAGAGATTCATCATGGTAGAGATGGTAACATTACAGCATTAGTGAATGCCGCTGCTAAGTTTGAGCAGATTAGACAATCATTTAAAGGGGCATATAAAGATTTAGCTGAAGAACAGCAAAGTCAAGTAAGAGGAAATATAGGGTTAGCATACGATCAATAATTATGGAACATAGCTTATACGGATGGTTGTTTACATACAACACCTACACAAAACATTGGCACGCTTTTAAGTCTGAAGATAAAGAGGCGTATTTTAATAACTCAGAATGTAAATCTAAAATTACGTCTAAGACAATAGATACATTACTTTATATGATTATTACTACAAATGGTAAACCAGAGGAATCTGATATAAAGGGGGATGAGTGAAATTATTGAAATCCCGACTTGGGAGAATGGTGTATGGAGTGTTTCTACCTTCTCCTCTAATGAGGAATGGAGAAGCTATCTTCTATTACTATTTAAAGAACCAGGTCAATATGATTTCAATGAAGTAGCCCTCCTCTTTAATAAAGAGGCTAGAACTTTTAATAAATTAGGTTTTTATACACTAGCACCATTTAAATCCAAAGACTATATCTATTATTGGGATGACCAAAAGAAGAAGTGTAGGAATGGGGTGTTGTATAAAGATAGTAAACACATCTGGTATCTAACTAGGGATTATTACATGTGGTTAAACTTTCTCCCTATCTATGATAAGGAAGAGAAGAAGTTTGGATTTGCTAAAGTCCGGGATGCTCAGTACCACATGGCTCTGTACGAGATATTGGCTGAACTATATTACAAACATGTAGCTATCCTAAAGAAACGTCAGATTGCATCCTCATACTTTCATGCTGGTAAGTTAATTAATTCATTATGGTTTGAAGAGGGTGTTACCCTTAAGATAGGTGCTTCCCTTAAGGATTATATAAATGATAAAGGTACTTGGAAATTCCTAGATGAGTATTCATCTTTTTTAAATGAACATACTGCATGGTATAGACCTATGAATCCAGATAAGGTTATGCTATGGCAGCAAAAGATTGAGGTAAGAAAAGGGAATAAGAAAACTGAGGTGGGATTAAAAGGTACTATACAAGGTATGTCTTTTGAGAAGTCTGCAACATCTGGTGTGGGTGGTCCTTGTCAATATTTCTTTCATGAGGAAGCAGGTATTGCTCCTAAGATGGGGGAAACCTATGAATACTTACGTCCTGCTATGGCCTCTGGTATGATTACTACCGGTGTATTTATTGCAGCTGGATCTGTGGGTGACCTGGATCAGTGTGAACCATTGAAGAATTTAATTATGAATCCAGAGGCTAATGATATTTATGCTGTAGAAACTAATCTATTAGATGCTAAAGGAAGCATAGGTACAGCAGGATTATTTATTCCAGAACAATGGTCAATGATGCCATATGTAGATGAATATGGTAACTCATTAGTAGTTGAAGCATTAGCAGCTATTAAAGAGGAGAGGCTTAGGTGGAAGAAAGAGATTGAACCAGATAAATATCAGTTACGCATATCTCAGAAACCTACAAACATTGAAGAGGCATTTGCATTTAGAAGGGAGTCTGTATTTTCTGTACACTTGCTTGCTGCACAGTTAAGAAAGATTGAGGACAAAGAATATCCTTATGAATTACTAGAGTTATATAGAGATGAGCATGGTAAATTAGAGGTTAAAAACTCTAACAAATTGCCTATCAATGAGTTCCCCATCTCTAAAAAGACGGAGGACAAAACGGGTTGTTTAGTAGTATGGGAAAGACCTAAAAAAGATCCTACCTTTGGAATGTATTATGCAAGTATTGACCCGGTTTCTGAAGGAAAGACTACTACCTCTGACTCTCTTTGTTCTATTTTTGTTTATAAAGCCCCTGTTGAAGTATCTAGAGAAGAGGGTGGAGAGCAGAAAACTCATATAGAGCAGGATAAAATTGTAGCTGCATGGTGTGGTCGTTTTGATGATATTAAAAAGACACATGAGAGATTAGAGTTAATTATTGAGTGGTATAATGCTTGGACATTAGTGGAGAATAACGTTTCTTTGTTTATTCAATATATGATCTCTCAAAGAAAGCAGCGTTACCTTGTAACTAAAGATCAGATATTATTTTTAAAAGATATTGGTAGTAATGCTAGTGTATATCAACAGTATGGTTGGAGGAACACAGGGACATTATTTAAAGCTCACCTTCTCTCTTATGCTATTGAATTTTTAAGGGAGGAAACCGATCATGATTATAAGACTGATGGCACTGTGGTAAAGACAACATATGGTGTATCTAGAATACCAGATCCTATGTTAATTAAAGAGATGTTAGCTTACAGAGATGGCTTAAACGTGGATAGACTTGTAGCATTTGCAGCTCTAGTTGCCTTTGCTAAAATACAACAATCAAACCGTGGATATTTAAAACGTAGAGAAGTAACTCCTGAAAGTTTGGATAAGTCAAAAGATTTGTATAAATTAAAAGTAGGAGCGTTTAGACATATTGGCAAAAGTGCCTCTTCAAATGGTATGCAAAGACCAAAACGAGCATTTAAAAATTTAAGATGATAAATTGGTGTATGAGTACAACGGCTATGGAAAATGTAACAATTAATATTACATATATTAGTTACTATAGTGATGAAGATGAGGAGATTATAGAGTTTAATTTAAATGATACAATAGAACAATTTAACACAACAATTACAGACTATGCAATTATATAATGCTATGCAGCTCAAAAATGGGGCTAAAGCAGAATACAATAAAATGAGTACCCTTACTCAACCCATTCAATTTATTCCTAGAAAAGAGAAGGATGATGATTGGGCTGCGCATAATCTTGATTGGTTAGAATGGCAGGGTATGAAGCAGTTACGTAGAAATGCTAGAAGGCTTTCTAAGAACTATAAGCTTGCCAAAGGAATTATAGATAAGACAGACTATGTTGTTGAAGAGGATGTTGAGTATGCTGAATTAATTGATGTACTTACAAAAGAAGATCAGTCAGCATTAGAGTTAAAATTTTACCCAATTATTCCTAACGTAATTAATGTATTAGTAGCAGAATTTGCTAAAAGAAATACAAGGGTTAGTTTTAGGACTGTAGATGAAATCTCTTATAATGAATTACTAGAACAGAAAAGAGCCATGATTGAGCAAAGATTATTATCTGATGCTGAACGTAAAATGGTTATGAGTATGATTGAACAGGGTGCTGATATGGAAGACCCTGAAATTCAGAAAGCTTTAGCTCCAGAAAATCTTAAATCATTACCAGAGATTGAGCAATTCTTTAAGAAAGACTATAGGTCTATGTTAGAGGAATGGGCTGAACATCAGATGCGTGTGGATGAGGAGAGATTTAAAATGGATGAATTAGAGGAGAGAGCTTTTCGTGATATGTTAATTACAGATAGAGAGTTCTGGCACTTTAAGATGAATGAGGATGATTATGAAGTAGAGTTATGGAATCCATTAGTTACTTTCTACCATAAATCTCCTGATATAAGGTATATTTCTCAGGGTAACTGGGTAGGTAAAATTGAATTACTTACTGTAGCTGGAATTATTGACAAGTATGGATATTTATTAACTGACGTAGAATTAGAATCTTTAGAGGCTGTTTATCCAACAAGAGCAGCTGGATATCCATTACAGGGTATGCAGAATGATGGTTCATACTATGATGCTACTAAATCACATGAATGGAATACTAATATGCCTTCTCTACAATACAGACAGTTTATGTCAGTATGGGAGCAGAATAGTACAGCCGGTAATGATATTGTAAGTTACATCATGTCTGAATCAGAGGATTACACTGATTATCAAAATACAGATATGTTACGTGTCTCTCATATTTATTGGAAGTCACAACGTAAGGTAGGTCATTTAACTAAAATTGATGAGGTTGGTCAGGTTATACAAGATGTTGTAGATGAGTCATATAAGATTACTCAAAAGCCTATATACGATACTACATTATTTAAGAATAAAACTAAAGAGAATTTAATTGCTGGTGAGCATGTTGATTGGATTTGGATTAATGAAGTGTGGGGTGGTGTAAAAATTGGGCCTAATAATCCTGCATACTTTGGCATGAATAATAATGCTAGTGGTATTAACCCTATTTATATTGGTATTAACAAAGCTAATGTAGGTCGTGTACCTTTTCAATTTAAAGGGGATGCTACTTTGTATGGTTGTAAATTACCAGTGGAAGGATCTGTATTCTCTGATAGAAATACTAAGTCTACATCTTTAGTAGATTTAATGAAACCATACCAGATAGGTTATAACATTGTTAATAACCAGATTGCGGATATTCTTGTAGATGAATTAGGTACAGTGATCATGTTAGATCAGAATGCTTTACCTAGACACTCATTGGGGGAAGATTGGGGAAAGAACAACTTGGCAAAAGCTTATGTTGCAATGAAGAACTTCCAGATGTTACCTTTAGATACTTCTATTACTAACACTGAAAATGCTCTTAACTTCCAACATTACCAGGTATTAAACTTAGAACAGACACAACGTTTGATGTCTAGAACTCAATTAGCTAACTATTTTAAACAGCAAGCATTTGAGGTCATAGGGATTACACCACAGCGTTTGGGAGAGCAAGTGGAACAAGCTACCGCTACAGGCGTAAGAATAGCTGTATCAAACTCCTATGCACAAACAGAGACATATTTTATTAATCACTGTGATTACTTAATGCCTCGTGTGCACCAGATGCGTACAGACTTAGCTCAATACTATCATTCAACTAAACCATCCATCAGATTGCAGTACATTACTACAAATGATGAGAAGGTTAATTTTGAAATGAATGGTACAGATTTATTACTTAGAGATTTTAATATTTTCTGTACTACTAAAACTAATCATAGAGCTACATTAGAACAGTTAAAGCAATTGGCACTTACAAACAATACTGCCGGTGCTTCTATCTATGACTTAGGTAATATCATGAAGGCAGAGTCTATCTCTGAAGTTACACACATCCTTAAGTCTTCTGAAGAAAAACAACAAGCAGTACGTCAACAAGAAATGCAGCAACAGCAGTCAATGCAAGAGCAAGCATTACAAGCTAAGAATCAAGAAGCTATGATGAAGATGCAATTTGAAGCAGATGAGAATGAGAAGAATAGACAGAATGATATTGTTATTGCTGAAATTAGGTCTGCCGGTTTTGGGTCTACTGTAGATATTAATCAGAATCAACAATCTGATTATCAAGATGCACTGAAAGATATCCGTAAAAGTGACGAGTTTAACCAACAGATGGATTTAAAGAAAGAATCTGCTGCTACACAAAAAGCAGTTAACATGGATAAGATGTCAATTGAGCGTGAAAAGCTAGCCTCTCAAAGAGAAATTGCTAATAAACAATTAGAAATTGCTAGAACAAATAAAAATAAATACGACAAGCCAGACAATAAGAAAAAGTAATAGCCTTATATTAGAGGAAATACAGATTTAATAACAAATTTTTAAAGTTTATACAAACTAATATATTATATTTTTAATGTACAGTACAAATAAAAACAAACCAACTATATGAGTGATGCAAAACCAAATGAGCAAACCACCGTACAACAAGTAGATATCAATATTGATGATATCTTCGGTGGAGCTCCGGGAGCCGATAGTATCGTGCTACCAACAGAAGCAGAGAAGAAACCCAATTTTTTCTCTACTCCTAAAACTGATTTAACGTTCTTAGATAAAGAGGATGAAAAAGATGAGGATGGAAATTCAGTTCTTTCTACTCAGACTGCTGATGATGTTCTTAAAGAATTAACAACTGATGTTGATGATTTAATTGATCAAGAAGGTGAGTTACCAAAAGGTGGCAGACCTAAAGTAGATAAGAGTGGGATGGTGGAAACCTTCTCTAAGTTAATTGAAGAGGGTGTTTTAATTGGTTTTGAAGATGAGAAACCAATGGAAGACTACTCTCTTAAAGATTGGAAGGAACTCTTGCAAGCAAATTTTGAAGAAAAAGAGCGGGCAATTAAAGAGCAAACTCCGAAAGAGTTCTTTGAAGCACTTCCTGAAGAGCTCCAGTATGCTGCACAGTATGTAGCAAACGGGGGTAATGACCTTAAAGGTCTATTCAGTGCATTAGCTCAAGTAGAAGAGGTACGTAGTTTAGATCCAACAGATGAGATGGATCAAGAACAAATTGTACGTTCATACTTGCGTGCCACTGGATTTGGCAATGATGAGGACATTGATGAGGAGATTGTAACTTGGAAAGACTTGGGTAAATTAGAGCAACAAGCTAATAAATTTAAACCAAAGTTGGACAAGATGCAAGAGTCTATTGTAGCGCAGAAGATTGCTGAACAAGAGCAAATGAAAGCACAACAAGAGCAAGCAGCATCAGCATACATGGATAATGTATATGAGGCCCTCAAACCTTCAGAGTTAGCTGGTATTAAGTTAGACAAGAAGACCCAAGCAATGTTATATGCTGGTCTTGTACAACCTAACTACCCATCTATCTCAGGAAGAAATACAAACTTATTGGGACACCTGTTAGAGAAACATCAATTTGTAGAACCTAACTACCCATTAGTAGCTGAAGCATTGTGGTTATTGGCTGATCCAGACGGATACAAGACAAAGATCATGGAGCAAGGCAAAAATAAAGTGGTTGAAAACACTGTAAGACAACTTAAAACAGAGCAGGGTAGAAAGATTTCTAGTACAATGCCTGAAGATAGAGAGGAAGAACCTAAACAGCGTAAGATCCCAAGACAAGCAAATATTTTTAAAAGATTTTAACAATACAAACAAACAAATAAATAAAATAAATAATTATGGCAACTCCAGTTTTAAACAATGGTATATTTCTACGTGATACCAGCTACCAAGCTAGCTCAAACGTAGATTCATATCACCTCGTAAACATGCTGAAAAGCAGTGAACCTATGGACATGGGTCCAGTAGATTTATGGGCTATGGCTCAGAAAGTTGAAATGCCCTTGTATCAATTCTCTAGTTTTGGTGGAAAAAACATCATCTCTGTAGACAATGCTCGTGGAGAGTACAAGTGGCAGGTTCCTGTTGCTCAAGATCTTCCTTACATTGTAGAAGATATTGAATCTTCAAATGCTACTAAAGGTGTTGATGGTACTACATTCAAACTTAAATTAAACAAGCGTTCTTTTGGACATGGTGATATCATCACTTATGATAAGTACAATGGTTTAGAAATGTATGTAACTGTTAGTGATATTCTTCCTACAGGTGATGGTTTCATTTACACTGTTCAGTTAGTAAACAATGACAATGCAAAATATTTGGATAACAAATACTTAGCAGCTGGTACTAAAGTTTTCCGTAAAGGTTCTGCTCGTGGTGAATACGGTGAGCGTTTCTCTGATATTGGACAATATGGTGCTGGTTTCCGTGAATTCTACAATTTCGTAGGTGGTGCTGAAGCTCACGTATCTTACTCTATCTCTAGTCGTGCTGACTTGATGTTAAAGGGTGGAATGAAAGCTGATGGTACTGTACCTGTTGTAGAAATCTGGCGTAACTTTGAAAAATCTATGGATCCTTCTATTACTAGTTTGGAGTCTATGGTACAGACTATGGGTAAAGATGCAGTTAAACGTGCATTTGACAATGGTCAGTTAAGTAAGACTTTCTTAACTACTATGGAAGCTGCTCACTTGAGCAAAATTGCTAATGACATTGAGACCTACTTAATGTGGGGACAAGGTGGACGTATTAAGCAAGATGGTCCAGATGATATCCGTTTGTCAGTAGGTCTTTGGAAGCAGTTGGATAACAGCTTCAAACGTATCTATAACAAATCTAGTTTCACTTTGGAAATGTTCCGTGCTGAGTTGTACAACTTCTACGTAGGTAAAGTTGACTTCCAAGGTCCAGATCCTAAGCGTCAGTTGATTGTTCAAACTGGTTTGGGTGGTATGAAGTTGGTTAACGAGGCTATTAAGAAAGAAGCGGTTAACAGTGGTTTGGTTATTAATGCATCTGAAGTAGGAGCTATTACTGGTAAAGGAATGGACTTGAACTTTGGATTTGCTTACACCAGCTATGTAATTCCTTTCTTGGCTAACGTTAAGTTTGTGCTTAACCCTGCATTTGACAACTTGCACACTAACGATATTGAAAACCCCTTGATTGATGGTCATCCTTTAAGTTCATATAATTTCATTATCTTTGACATTACAGATAACGTAAACGAGAATATTTACTTGTTAAAATTATCTTGGGATAATCAATTGAAGTGGTTCTACCAAAACGGAACTATGGATTATATGGGCCGTAGCCAAGGATTCCAGTCTTCTGGTAACTTCAACGGATACCGTGTAATGATGTCTCAAACAATGCCTGCAGTTTGGGTTAAAGATCCAACTAAAGTATTGAAAATTGTTATGCGTAACCCTATTACTGGCGGAAGCTTCTAATAAATAACATATCAACCCAGAGTCACTTCGTTGCTGGCTCTGGGTTCTAATTAAAAAAATATAAATAAAATGGCAATCTCTACATTTTCTCCCGCTTCTCCGGATTCTTTTATTATAAAAGAAGCTGATATGTCCTTAGCTAAATTTGGACATCTTAATGCTGTTGTAACTGAATTAAATACAAAAGCTACTATTGTTACTAGCGCTAATGTAACTCAAGCTACTAGTATCACTACAGGTGTTACTGCTAGTGCTGATGCAGGTGTTATTACTACAGTATCTAGTACTTTAGCTGCCTCTGCTTCTGCTGTTTTTGTAGTAACAAATACTAAAGTTTTGGCTACATCAAAAGTTTTATTATCTGTATTATATGCAGGAACTGGTATTGCATACGCAACTATTTCAGCTATTGCAGATGGTAACTTTACAGTAAAACTTTACAATGTGCATGCTTCTGCGGCATTGAATGCTGTAGTAAATGTACATTTTTCAGTAATTAACTAAACTATAGGGGAGTTAATAGCTCCCCAATATTATTAAACCAACAAAAACCATGAGTATAACAATTGTAGAAAAGTATTCACAAAACAAAAAAAGTAGTGTGAGTGTACGCCCTTATTTTGATGCACAAATCAATAATATGGGTCTTGAGAAATATGGTCTATCCCTGTTTGATGGGGTATTCCATGAGGAACAACTAGCTTGTCTTGAAATTAATGGGATTAAGCGTTATGTAACTGGGCTAAATGAATTTGCTCCTGAAGTAAAATTCTTACCAGATGATGAACGTGAAGCCAAAATTAAAGAGATTAGAAGAACTGTTTCCCAATTAGAGAAAGAATTAGCAGCTAACGTTGTTAATCCTGAAGACCCAGATTTTTGGAATAAGATAAAACTTCTTAAACCAGACAATGATGAATTTTGGAGTAGGATTGCATTAAGATGTGGAAATGATCCTTTATTCTTAGAGCCAAGTAAAGATCCTTATGATCTTATTAAGCTTTATGCAATTGAGGCAAATGGTTTTACTATTGTATCTAAAAATTATGATGATGCAAGACGTAGAGCAGTACCACCAAAGTTTTATTTAGATAGAGCTGAAGAGACTGTAACCATTAAAACAGAGAGTAAAAAATTACGTAACAAAGCATTGTCTGAGTTACAAAAAATGTTTGATAAGAACCAAGGCAAATTATTTTATGTTGCTAAAGTTTTAGATGTTGACAGCGCACAGTATAAAAAGTCTACACCTAATGATATTGTTTATGATAACATGGATAAATACATTAATGGTGAGACAGTTGAGACAGATAAAACTAAAACAGCAGAAAAGTTTTTATCATTAGCTAATGAGGATATGACAAACCTTAAACTCAGAGCTGTTGTTAAAGATGCCTCTTTTTATAAATATATAATCAGTAAGAGTGACGGATTTATCTATCACCTTGAATCTAGTACAATGCTTGGAAGAACACCAGCTGATATAATTGAGTATATGAAAAATCCTTTAAACCAGGATATTTCTGACAAAATTATAGAGAAGGTAGAAAAACATTGGAAAGATTAACCTAATATGAAGTAGTATTATGGGGATATAACACAGTATCCCCATAATTAATTAGATATGAATAACGATATACTTCAGTTAAAAATTAAGCAGCGACTTAATAAGTTAGCCTCTAATGATTATGATAATCTTGAGGCCTGGCAAATTATTGAAGCTTTTAACAAAGCTCAATTAGAATGGGTTAGAAGACAACTACATGGTAGTAATGTTTTTCGTGAGGGTGATGAAGGATCTAAAAGACGTATAGATGATATACAGATTTTATTATTAGATCTCCCAATTACTGGAATAAATAAAAAAGGGTATTTTGAATCTAATTTGCTACCAGCTGATTATCTACAATATAAAAGGATATCAACTGATGCATTATCTAAATGTTGTCCTGCTGATTCAATGACTGTATATTTAGCTGAAGAAGCTAACATAGCTAGTTTATTAAGTGATGAGTTTAGGAAACCTAGTTTTGAATGGGGTGAAACTTTTTGTACAATAATGGGTAACAGGATAAAAATTTATCATGATGACCTTTTTACTATTGTTGACCCAATTCTTACATATTATAGAAAACCTATTTATATACAAATTGCTGGTGCAATAGACCCATACACTGGACTTACCTCTGCAACTAATGTTATCTGTGAGTTTAAAGATGATATTGTAGAGTTACTAATAGATGAGACTGCAAGTATTCTTGCTGGAGATATTGAATCTGTAAATCAGTTTTCACGTGGCACACAAAATGCTGAAAGAAATAATTAAAGAAAATGATACAAAAATTACAACGCCCTTCTAATGGCTCTGAAAATAATTTAGATAAAGCAACATCTGACTTAGTAGTTGAGATGATGAATGCAGGAACTAAATTACATATTGCACATTTGTTAGTAACTGGTGTAGGTTCTTTTGCTGCTCATACTGCTTTAAATGTAATTTATGATGCATTACCAGAGCATGCTGATATTATTGCAGAAGCTTATCAAGGTGCCTCAGAAAAATTACTTTCATATGGAGATGTAAGTTTACCAACTATTAAAACAAAAGATGAGGCAGTCTCTTATCTACGTTCTTTATATAATAAGGTAAATAACTTGCAAGCTATTATGCCTTATTCAGAAATCATTAATGAATTAGATAATGTTAAGTCTAGCATTAATTCTGCTAAGTATAAATTAATTTTCTTGCAATAATCAAAAATATTCACTATTATATTAGTGTATCTATTTATAAACAAATAAAAAAATAAAATTATGTATTTTAATCATGCCTTCAAAAAAGTATTCCTAGGAACTGGTACTTACCAAAAGTCCGGTGCAGGAACTACTGCGGGTGAATTGACCACAGTTGGTAACTTTGGTCTTTACAACGCCTCAACTTTCGTAAACTTAAATGCAACAACTGGAACCAATTTCATTATTGCTGCTTCTAGTTTAAATCCTACAAATGATAAGATTGGTCCTTATCATGGTGGTTATGCTGAGTCTACAAAATCTAAAACTATTAATCCTAAGTACATCAGTTCATTTGTTAAAGTTGTTCCAAAAACAGCTACAAATAGTATTGTTGCTGTTGGTTTAACTGCTGGTTTAAACAATGTACCTTATGCTGCTTGTAGTAACAAAACTTATAAGTGTGATAAAACCTACTATCTACGTGTAGATATTAAAGGTTCTCCAGCTATGCGTTTATTTAGTCGTAATGCTTATTATGTTGCTGATTACTATACTGGCTGTTGTACTACTGGTCAAACTAGTATTGATCCAGGTGTTGTTATGGTTGGTTGGGCTAAAAGTTTAGCTGAAGATCCTCGTATTAATCAATTTATTAACCCTGTAGTTTATGTAAGTACTAACACTGGTGCTAGTTACACTGCATATGTTAACCCTACCTCTACTAACATTGGTAAAGTTATTGAAGTTAAAATCACTAATGGTGGAACTGGTTATTCCTCTGCTCCAACTGTAGTTATAGGTACTCAGTTTGCTGCAACTACTGCTTATGCATTAAATGACCAAGTAGCTTATTTAGGTAATTTATATACTGTAACTGTAGCTGGAACTAGTGGTGGATCTGGTACTGCTCCTGTACATACTAATAGTACTCCTGTTGCTTCTGGCACAGTAACATTTGCTTATGCTGGTTCTTCTGCAACTGCAACTGCAACTCTTACTAGTACTGTTGTTACAGGTATTACAATTACTACATCTGGTTCAGGTTATACTGCATCTGGTAATGTTGCTGTTACATTCTCTGGTGGTTCTGGATCTGGTGCTGCTGCTTATGCAGTTAAAGCTATGTCTTGGACTTCTTTTGTAGAAGATACTACTCCTGATGCTTCTAACAAAGCTGGTTTAGTTATTAATGGTGCTTATGTTGATACTAAGTTTGGTGATTGTTCTTTCCAACCAACTGATCATTTTGATAAAGAGCCAATTAAAGTTATTGCTGCTGAAGTTGATCAAATTGGAGAGGTTTGTACTTTTTCTGGAACTTGTGTAACTGAATTACAAGCTGCTAAGCAAGGTGAAGGTTTTGGTGAAACTGTATTACGTGATTTGATTTTATCTGAGCGTTACATGCAGAATCATTGGAATGATGATCCACGTATTCGTGAGATTTTAAATGGTAATGCTGTATTTGGTGTTAACCGTAACAATTCTTACTACCGTTACATGGTTGTACATAATGTACCACGTTTTAACAATCCATCTAGCATGTTTGATAATGATCAATATGTATGTGAAGTAATTACTAGTGCAGTTTCTGCTACTTTTGAAAGTGATATGGCTGCAATTTTGTCTGCTGCCGGAAACGGTGTTTCTTTGCAAACATTATAATATTAGCGTATTATCATATAAAAGGGGGAGGAGCAATCTTTCCCCTTTTTTTATTTAGATTTATTTAGTAAATTATATATGAGTAGATATACTGTCTACAACAAAACTTATGGCACAAAAACACATTCTCAGTTTAGATATTCCAGAAACCCTTAATACAAAAATTTTTAGGGTTGTTGACACTAGTACATACAGTACTGATTTAGGGATAACATGTAATAGATTACAAATTTTACTTCCTGGATATTTAGAGGAAGTGATTCTTGAGATTTTACCAAATAGTGAAAACGTATTTAATGCTTGTACACTACATTTGCAAGACACCAATTGTGATACTGCATTAAGTGAATTACCTGATGGCATTTACACAATACGTTATAGTGTAGCACCTAATGATAAAGTTTGGATAGAGTATAATTATTTACGTATAGCCCAGACTTTAAATACATACTACAATATTTTATGTAGTATAAACCTAACAGGAGCTGAGCCTTTAGCTACTGAAAAAGAAAAATTAAATAAATTGCGTATGTTAAAGATGATGTTAGAAGGAGCTAAAGCAAAAGTAGAATTTTGTAATAATCCTGAACAAGGTCAATTAATTTTTAACTATGCTAAAAAACAGATTGATAAGCTGAACTGTACTTATTGCAACTAACTAAATATAAACCAATATGAATTGTCAAAATTGTGGAACAAGATTAAATTGTGGTTGTCAAAAAAAAACTGCATCTGATGGTAAACAAGTCTGTGCTAATTGCATAGATGGGTATGAACAAAGTTTAAAACAAAAAAATGGGTAAATGTACTAATTGCGATGAAGCAAAAGTTTCACTAAAATTTGGTGAAGCAATGTATTCAGAATTTAGAGAGAAAAAGTATGGTATTGAAATATGTTGTAATGATACATCAGAGGTAGATATATATAATAAAGAAGTGTTTGATCTAATGAAATTGATTGATGCTAAATATACTGCAACTGAAGTAGTGGATTACGGACCACAATACCTATTAACACAAGCAGGAAATAGATTTGTTGTATAATGAGGAACTACGATCCAACTATAACACAATTACCACCTTATTTTTCTCAGGAGGTAAACATATATTATGATGTTATACCTATTGTTGACGTAGTAAATAATCTTACAAAGAAAATAACTCTTGATAATCTATCAGCTGTATTATCTCAAAAAGGTAATCAGGCTTATGATGAGAGTATAACTTCAATTGTTTTAACTGGAGATTTAGTAAAGACTATTGTTTTTAATAGAAGAAATGCAGCAGCATTAAACTTATCATACGTTGATACATATGTCCATAATCAAACTACACCAAATATTGAATGGACTGTCACTCATACTATGAATAAATTTCCATCAGTTACAATTGTAGATTCTGCTGGTAGTATTGTTGAAGGTGCTGTTGATTATATAAATCTTAATAGTTGTAAAATTACATTTTGTGGTGCGTTCAGTGGTAAAGCTTACTTTAACTAAAATAAAATAAAATAAAATAAATAATCATGGCAAAAAAATTCTTAACAGCGATAGACCTCAATAAATGCGAACTGCAGAATGCGGTCATCCAGAATCTAGCAACAGCACCTGGATCACCAGGGCAAGGTCAAGTTTACTTCAACTCTACAGCTGGAGATAAATCTATTTACTTCTATGACGGAACATCATGGGTAGACGTAGGAGGTGATATAAGATCACTTGTAGCAGGTAATGCTATCTCCGTATCAGGAACTCGTGATATTACAATTAACGTTCTTTATGACAACTCTTCTATTGGATTAAACGTATCTAATCAGCTTATTGTTAAAGCAGGTGGTGTAACTAACGCAATGTTGGTTAACTCTTCTGTTTCTGTAGTAGCTGGAACAGGTCTTACTGATGGAGGTTCTGTTGCTTTAGGAGCTTCTATTACCCTTAACATTGGAGCAGGTACAGGTATTATTGTAAATGCAGACAGTGTTCAGTTGAACACAGCTTCTACCCTTAACACAGACCACGCTTCTGTAACTCTTACAGCAGGTGCAGGTTTAACTGGAGGCGGAGATATTACAGCTTCTCGTACTTTCAACGTAGGTGCTGGAACAGGTATCACAGTTAACGCTGATGATATTGCTATCACAGGAGCTGGTTCTTTAACTACTAACTACTTAACTAAGTGGAACGGAACAGGACTTTCTAACTCAACTATCACGGATGACGGAACTACAGTAACTATTGGCGGTAACTTAACAGTTAACGGAACAGTTACTTATGTTAACTCAAACACTGTAGAGATTGGTGATAACATCCTTCTTCTTAACAGAGATGAAGTAAGTGCTCCTTCTCAGAATGCGGGTATTGAGATAGAACGTGGAACAAGTGCTAACGTTTCTTTCATCTGGAATGAGACTAGTGACTACTGGTCTACTGTAACTGAGCCTTTGCACGTAGGTTCTATTGCTGACGCTACCTCTGGTTACACAGGTAACAAATACTTGGTCGGTGACTCAGGAGTAATTAAGTATTTGACTGCTGCTGATTTAGCTACTGATGTTATTGCAGGAATTACAATCACAGGTTCTAGTGGAGTTGCAGTTTCTGGTTCAGGAACTACCTCTATTGGTATCTCTGGTACAAACGCTACTACAAGTGCTGTAGGTGTTGTTGAGTTGGCTACAAGTGCAGAGACTTTGGCTATGTCAAGTTCTACCTTAGTAGTTACTCCTTCTGGATTAGCTGCTTTGCGTTATGCGGTAACAGGTCCAGCTTCTCTTGCTTCTTCTTTGGTTGTTACTCACTCTTTGGGTACAAGCGATGTTATAGTTCAAGTTTATGAGCTAGCAACAGGAGATACAGTAGAGTGTGATGTAACTCGTACATCAGGTAACGTTGTTACTTTAGGATTCTGTACTCCTCAAGCAATCAATACTTTGAGAGTATTGGTAATCAAGATTGCTTAATTTTTATTAAACCCTTATATTTGCTAGGGGCCTAAGAACCCCTAGCTTTTTTACATTACAAGAAAACATGAAGTCACTCAGCAGCAAAACCTATCAATGTGGTGTAACTATACAAGGGTTAACCACTCTTTCAGGGACTGTTTATTTAACAGGAATAACTAACACAGCTAGCTGGGACCATGTCATTGTAGGAACAACCGCACAAGGTCAGATCTACACTAGGACTTACGCTCAGTTCATGGGTGATGTAGCTACAGGAATAAGTTTAAGTAGTTATGTAACGGGTTCAGGAACAACTAATTATCTTCCTAAGTTTACAGGAACTAGTGCTTTAGGTAACTCTAGTTTTTTTGATAATGGTACACCTACTATTTGGGTAAACTCACTTAATGCAGGATCTAAGTTTTACTTTTCTCCTGTTCACGCTGATGGACGTATTAACCTTAATGCTGTAGCAAATACCAATGATATTACCCTTTTAAGAGTATGGCATGATGCTCCTAAAATAGGAATCGGTAGTGGTTCTTCTTCTGGAGAAGGAGCACTAAGTACGTATTATGATTCAGTTCTGATAGGAACTAGTGGTGCTCTTTACTTTATGGCAGGTACTTTTGGTCCACTGAACGTTCCTTATCGTTTAGGAATAACCACAAGTGCAACAGTTACCTACTTTACTTCGGGAGTAAGTAACAACTTAACTAACATTGAGTCTAATGCTTTTCAATTTACAGCTAAGTCTCATACTTTTTACACTGGAACTACTGCAGGTAACCAATCTAACCCTAATCAATTCACGCCCCTCTTTCTTTCTGCAGCAGGTCTTGTCGGTATTGGTACAACTAACCCTGGAGCAGAATTAGCAATTAATAGCGCAAATAGTAACACTCGTATTTTTTTACAAAATGCAGCGTCTACTAAACTTGAAGTTGGCTATGGTCCAACTGGATATGGATTTGCACACCCAACTGGTGAGTTTATTGCACATAGTGATAATTTATACTTTGGTCAACTTAGCGCATCTACAAATGTAACTTTTACTACTACAGGTCTTGTCGGTATTGGAACTAATAGTCCTGGATACAAGCTAGAAGTAAGCGGAATTATTAAATCTGGTATAGCAGGAAACTCTTCAGCAAACTATGCTGCTTTAGTAGTAGCATCTGCAGGAACTACTACTTCTCAGGCTGCTATTGCAATTCAACAACTTACCTCAGAAGGAGATACTATAATCTTTGGGGACTACGAGCCTTATGTAGAATATAACTTTATGCATGAAAATGCATCAAACGTATTCCATATACATTCAGGTGAAAGTACAAACAGTTTAGGAAGCAATATTTTTTACAACAGATCTGGAGATCCTAGAACTGGTTATATTAAGTGGTCTTTATATCAAGGTAATGGAGACATGCATGTTGGGGGTAGCGTAGGCATTGGTAATACTTCACCTTCAACTAAATTAGATGTAAGCGGAGTTATCACAGCAACAGGCGGTAACAGTACTAATTGGAATACTGCGTATGGCTGGGGTAATCATGCTTCAGCAAGTTATGTTCCTCAAGCAAGAACGCTTACTATTAACGGAACTACTTATGACCTAAGCGCAAATAGAAGTTGGACTATAGCAACAACAACTCCAGGAGGATCTGATACACAATTCCAATACAACAGTTCTGGAACATTGGCAGGAGCTTCTGCGCTTACCTACAACTCTGCTACTAACAGAGTAGGTATTAACCAAGCATCCCCAGGATATGACTTAGATGTAAACGGTCAAGTAAGAGTACAAGATAAACTAAGAGTAGGAACTGTAAACTCTGGTAACGGAGTAGTACACATGTCTTCTACTGCTACTATTAATCCTAGTGCTACTACTATTGTTTGGTCTCAAAACGTAAGTGTAGGTATGTGTGCCTTTATTGAATATTACATAATTAACAATAACACAGGTACAGATCAAAGAGCAGGTAAAATTATAGTTACTTGGAATCAGTCAGGAACGCCTACAATTGCTCACACTGAAACAACTACACCTGATATAGGGTCAACTGTCACTGTAAACTTTACAAGCTCTCTAGTGGGCTCAGATGCACGAATTAACGCAGTAAGCTCAAGTCCTCATCCTTACACGATGGTAATGAGTTATAAATATTTTTAATGAACATTGTTGGATAGTGAAAACAATAAAAAATGGCAAACGAATTTAAAGTCAAAAATGGTCTTATAGTAATAGGAGACCTAACCACATCGGGAACTATTACTATTAATGGAGCTCTTGCAGCTACACAATCTTGGGTTACATCTCAAGCTTATCTAACTTCTTCTAGTTTAACTAGTTATGCTACACAGTCTTATGTGACTAGTGCCATAGCTTCTCTAGTAGACTCAGCTCCTGGAGCATTAGATACGCTTAGAGAACTAGCAACAGCTTTAGGCAATGATGCCAGTTTCTCAACAACTATTACAAACAGTATAGCCGCTAAACTTCCACTAGCAGGGGGTACTCTTACAGGAGCATTATTAATGGGCAATGGGGTTGCTGCTGCTGCAAACTCCCAACCAACTGCTTTATCTTATGGATTGCTTCAAGCTTATGGAACTTTTACTCTAGCTGCTGACACAGATGGTTCTCAATCTGAATTTGCAATTATTACAGCTGGATATGGTGTAGCTAGTGCATCAGCTGCTAATGGATTAGCAATTGGTTTTAATACACTAACTTGGAAGAACAATACAGTTTGGCATGCTGGTAATTTAAC
>Ga0209500_10001014_pt1 | contig 22094 bp, 18 predicted proteins | sample S_140212_EF_Meta_FD_187323 | JGI IMG/M metagenome (GOLD analysis project Ga0209500, IMG submission 187323) | Freshwater microbial communities from Lake Simoncouche, Canada to study carbon cycling - S_140212_EF_MetaG (SPAdes) (version 2) | ecosystem: Environmental > Aquatic > Freshwater > Lake ... | reverse complement strand
CAGCGGTAATCGGCATCACTCGCCAGAGCCCGCCGAATCGCCGCATGTCGATCACACCTCCCATCGAGTGCATGACGGAGCCTGCCCCGAGGAACAAGAGGGCCTTGAAGAAGGCATGCGTCACAAGGTGGAAGATCGCGGCAGTGAAGCCGAGGATGGTGCCGGTGCCGAGGCTTGCAAACATATAGCCTAGTTGGCTAATGGTGGAATAGGCGAGCACTCGCTTGAGATCATTTTGCACCACCGCAATCAGGGCCGCGACGAGCGCCGTGGTGGCCCCAACAATTGACACCATCGCGAGCGCTCCGGGGCAGGCCATAAAAAGTGGTGCCGAACGCGTGATCAGATAAATCCCCGCTGTCACCATTGTGGCTGCATGAATGAGCGCGCTGGCGGGTGTCGGGCCCTCCATTGCGTCGGGGAGCCAGACGTGCAGCGGCAGTTGCGCGCTCTTGCCGCAGGCGGCCAGCAGCAAGAGCAAGCAGATCGCCGTGCCCACCGCACCGCCTACGATGCCACCGGCATCGGCCAAGCGAGTCTGGCCGAGGATACCGGGAAGAATGGTGCCATCGAGCGAAAGCGTGTCGTGAAAATCGAGCGTACCGTACGTCATCCACAATAAAAAGACCGCAATCGCCAAGCCAAAATCCCCAACGCGGTTGACGAGAAATGCTTTTTTTGCAGCGCGGGCCGCCTCCGGCTTGCGAAACCAAAAACCAATGAGCAGATAGCTGCACGCTCCCACCGCCTCCCAGAAGACATAGACGATCAAAAAGTTGCTCGCCGCGACCAGCATTGACATTGAGAAAACAAATAGTGCAAAGAGCGCGAAGAAGCGCGCGTAGCCCGGATCACCGTGCAGGTAGCCGATAGAGTAGATCGCCACAAGAAGACCGACGCAGGTGATGATCGAAAGCATTGTGGCGGTGAGCGGGTCGAGTCGCAGCGCAACGGGAATTGAGAGCGATCGTACGCTGGATGTGTCGCGGGCCAGCACGATCCCCGGGATGACGGCCTCGCTCCCGGGAGGAGGCGAGTAAGCATCCTCGACGGTGGCCCACTGCCAGAGTGTGGTGATCATCTCGACTGGCCGCACGGGTTCGGGATGGGCATCGCTGGGGTTGCCAACCTGCGCGGCGGTGGCCGCGAGCAAGACAAGCGACACGCCAGCGGCCGCAGCGATGCCGACAACAGCCGGGAGGTGCGCACGGGACCGAAGCGATCGTCCAAGGAGCATCGTGAGGAGTGCGCCGACCAAGGGCAGAGCCGGCACAAGCACGAGGAGCACTGATGGGGAGAGTTGCTGCATGAGATGGAATCACAAAACGAATAACAAAGGAAGTAACGGCACTATGAAGGACAGAGCAGGGCAGGGCGGTTAGACGTGCTCTCGCTGGAGGGGTTCGTTCTCGTCGGCTTTGGGCAAAACACCGGCCGGTGCGAGCGTGGGCCAGAGCGGGGGAACGGTGTCTGAGGCGGGAAGTTCTCGGTCAACCACCCGCGACAGATTGCTCTCTCGCAGGGATTGCCACGCCGATGCATCCAGCCTGCCGGTGCGGCCAAAGGCCTGCAAAACAAAGACGAGTGCCACGGCGGCCTCGCAGGCGGCAACGGCTAGGATGAAAATAACAAGCACGTGCCCGCCGTAGTCGCCGTGGTAGCGGCTCCACGCCACGAGGCTTACCGAGATTCCTTGCAGCATCAATTCGGCCGAAAGAAACATCACGATCAAATTTCGTCGCGTGAGGATTCCCACGAGTCCAAGCGTGAACAGAATCGCGCCGACAATGAGGGCGTTGTGCAGGACAGACAGGGATGCTGACGGCGATGTCACGGAGAGCAGGCTTGTCATGGCACAGCCCTCCTCTGGTGGGCTCTGTCTTCGTCTGCTGCGGCAGCCTCGCCGCGAGAGACAACCGCAATCGCTCCGATGAGCGAGATCAACAGAAGCGTGCCGACCGCTTCGACTGCCACAAGGTGCCGACCAAAGAGCTCAGCACCCAGCCTCGCCACCTGATCGGCGGCGAGCGAATCAGATGCCAGTGCGCCATCAGTCGGCGCGTCAGTCGTGGGTGCGGATTCTGGGCCGGCCGAAAGCCTCCCGATTGCCAGCGTGAGCAGGCCCAAGAGCATGGCCCCGGCCACGGCCGATAAGAGCGGTTCGCTCGACACGCGGTCGTAAGAGGCCATGCCAGTCGGCTGCGCGAGCATGAGCACAAAGAGAAACATCACGAGAATTGCGCCAGCGTACACAACGATTGTGGCCACTCCCAGAAACTGCGCACCCAGCACCAGCAGCACGCCGGCAACCCCGGCCAGTGACAGAGCAAACCAGATCGCGCAGTAGACAGGTGACCGCGTCAGGATTGTGGCTGCGGCAGAAATCACGGCGACCAGCGATACCGTGAGGAAGACAGCCTCCTCACCAATGCCACCCAAGCGTCGGCCAGTGGCCACAAAACCAGCCAGCGACAAGCCGCCCAGCGCGAGCCCCAGCCAGCCAGTGATCTTGTTTTCGCGGCCCCGTGGCAGCAGCAACCAGAGGCTTGCGGCGCCGGCAGTAACGGCGGCTGCCAGCAGCAGGCCAGGAGCGGAGAGCGGGCCGACATCAGAGAGCGGGTCGGCACCAGAGAAAAAGCTCAGTGGGTTCATAGCGTGCCTCCCAGCGACGCCGACTTCATCGGCTCGGCGTCCTTAGTCATGTCGTACACGCTGAGGAGTTTTTCCTTATCAAAGATCATTTCTTCGCGGCTTTTTCCGGTGAGGTCGAGCAGGCTTGTGAGTTCGATAGCATCCACGGGGCAGGCCTCTTCGCACATACCACAGAAGATGCATCGCAGTTCGTCGATCGCAAAGCTTTCTGGATATTTCTCGCGGTCGGGCCACGGGCTTTCGGTGGCTACGATGTCGATGCAGTGGGCTGGGCAGGCGGTCGCACACAGAAAACACGCCACGCACTTCACTCGCCCCTGGTCGTCGCGGTTGAGCCTGTGCACACCCCGATAAATCAGTGGGTTACCCACGGTCGGTCTGGTTTCTGGAAAGTTGACCGTAACCTTCGTACTCACCATGTGCTTGGCTGTGGTCGAAAGCCCTTGGATAAAGAGGGGTAGGTAGAGGCGCTCCCCAAGGCTCAGCGGCTTGTCTTCGAGCCATGTCACGGCGGGATCGGTGGGCTTCATCGTGTGCCTGCCAGTTCGTGTGAGGCGAGAGATTGTGACGGAAGGTCGCAGCTGCCATCCAGCGGGCGAGTTGTGCGAATCGGTCTGTTGTCGGTGCCGGAAGGCGTGAGTATGCCGGCGGTGATCCAGCCGACGAAAAATAGAACCCACGGGCCGGCAATTGCGGTCCATGTGGCCCCAGTGTGTCCGATTGCCTCCACCAACTGTGGGCGAAATTCCTCCACCGTGGCAACGACCACGAGGTTGGCAATTCCCAAGGGCAGCATCACTTTCCATGCCAGGCTCATGAGTTGGTCGAACCGAAATCGCGGCCAACTCCATCGCACGAGCATGAAAAACACGATTACTCCCAGCACTTTTCCGCTCAACACCCCGCAGCGGATGAAGGCGCCAACCCAACTCACTTCCTGTCCCGAGCCGGTCAGGCCCCACAGATGCCAGCCACCCAGAAACATGATCACGATTAAAAATGATGCCGTGATCATGTGTAGGAATTCAGACACAAGAAAGAGCAGCAATCGAATCCCGGAATACTCGGTGTGGTAGCCGCCCACGAGTTCTTGTTCGGCTTCGGGGAGATCGAATGGCAGGCGTGCGGCCTCGGCGAAGCTCGCAACCATAAACACAACGAACCCTAGAGGTTGCGAGAACGCATACCAAATGCCGCTCTGGGCCTGTGCGTTCATAATCACGTCGAGTTTGAGGCTGCCAGCAGCCAGTACGACGCCCAGCAGGCCCAGACCCAGTGGAATCTCGTAGGCCAGAAGTTGCGCACTGGAACGAAGGCCGCCCAAGAATCCGTATTTATTGTTGCTTGCCCAGCCACCCAAGAGCACGCCATACACAGCAATGCTGGAGAGCGCAAATACCCACAACACGCCGACATCCAGCCCGGGGGCCACGAGAAACGGCACGGGATCAGGGAGGCCTGGGATATTCAGTGGCGGTAGCACGCTGCCAAAAGGAATGGCCGCAAAGATCGCCAGCGAAGCGGCTAGGATCAAGAGCGGAGCGGCGTTGTAGAGCACCTTGTCGACGTGCTTGGGCGTGAAATCCTCTTTTAGAATGATCTTCAGTCCGTCAGCCAGTGGCTGTCCCAAACCAAACAGGCGGATTTTCGTGAGCGGGATGCCGACCCGATTGGGGCCGCGGCGATCCTGCACCCACGCTGCGATCCACCGCTCCAGCAGCACCAAGTAGGCCGCCGCCGTCATCAGGCCGCCGACGAGCAGGCCGATCTTTACAAGCGAGGCAATCGTCTCGAGGGATGGAAGGAGTGCGTTCATGAGTGGGAATGAGTCGCCTTCGTATGGATTGAGTCGATTGATGCCAGTTGGTTGATGCGTAGATCGACGCCCGTGGCCGGCATGTTGCCAGCCAGTGCCGCCAAGCTGGCGGATGATTCAGCGATCTGGTGTCGAACTGCCGTATGATCGTAGAGACCCCGGCGGCCGAGCATATTCCAGTAGAGTCGCCCTTCCGGCCAGACGCCTGCTGGCGGCCGGATCGCCTGCTCAAAACTCTGAGCATGCATGGCGATATTCACCCATGTGCCCGCGCGTTCGGCAAAACCAGCAGCTGGCAGCCGCCACGTGGCCAGTGCGGAGAGCGGCGAATCGAAGAGATCTTGCACCACCAGACAGTTCAAGCTGTCAAAGGTGGCAGCGGTGGCCGCATCGATCCACGGGCTGTGCGGCGGTGCTGTCGGGTAGCCGGCTGTGATCCAAGCGGCATCGGCATGGCCAGCCTGTACGTGCTCCAAGAGATCGGTCCACGTATGCCCGGCAGGGTCAAACAGCGCGATCACTGCCTCCACGCCGAGCCGGTTGGGGCATTTCTCGGCGCGGATCGTGAATCCACCTGGGAATGTTTCATCGCCCTCGTCGCGGGGCACGAATCCCACGGCAAGATAGGCTTGCGGATCGATCGACTTTGCGATGGCGCAGAGCATCCACGCCTCTTCGACCGTGAGCATGGGGGACACGGCCACGGCTAGCCTGCCCGCCGACGGACTTGCCGTTTTGAGATCGCTTCGCAGGCGCGTCACCACATCGGCCCACTCGACGGTATTGAATCCACTTGCATCAGCGGCTGTCGTGGCACGGCCATGTGCTTCCAGCCGCCGTCTCGCCTCGAGCACGCGCGACGGATCATGGATGTGGTGCCAGCCATAGCGGCCCTCGTCGCAGATCCACCATTTGTTGACGTGTGGATTCTCGCGAGGCTTGAGTCGGTAGATGGTGTCTTGGTTATGTTCGGTGTGGATGGAACAGCCAGCCGCACAGCCGCCGCAGACATTGGCTTCTCGCTTTAGAAACCAGACGCGCTGCTGGTAGAGAAAATCCTTGTCTCCAAGCGCTCCCACCGGGCAGAGATCGACGACATTGCCGGCCAACTTGTTATCGAGCGGGAAGCCTGGAAAAATGTCGATCTCTTCGGTCGCGCCGCGGTTGATTACCATCAGCTCGCTGGTGCCCGAAACCTCGCGGGCAAAACGCACGCAGCGAGTGCACATGATGCAGCGATCCACAAAGAGCGTGACCGTTGGTCCTACATCGCGGCGGCGGCTGGTGAATGGATGGATGTCGGCGCGACGCTCCGACTGCCCGTGTTCGAAGTGGTAATCTTGCAGCAGACACTCGCCGGCCTTGTCGCAGATTGGGCAGTCAATCGGGTGGTCGATCAGCAAAGCCTCCTCGACTCTCGCCCGGCTGTCTTTCACCAGATCGCTGGTGGTCACGATCACAGTGCCATCCTTGGCTGGTGTCTGGCACGCCGGCACGAGCTTCGGCATCATCGATACTTTGCCGGTAGCTGCGTCGCGAGTGCCCGTTTCGATGAGACACATCCGGCAACTCGCCACTACGGATAGCCCTGGGTGCCAGCAGTAGTGTGGGATTTCCGCGCCGGCCCGCCTAGCAGCCTCGATGCAGTTCAGGCGCTCATTGGCGCCAATCTCGATGTCTTTTCCGTCAACGATGACTGTGGGCATGAAGGCGATGTCCTCAAAAACGCGGTGTGTTTTGTTTTTTTGTTTCGTTCGAGCAGACGCTAAGACGCATGGGAGCCGAGGATGGCCAAGGCGGGTACAGGCTCGGTGACCATCCAGCCGTCGGGATTGGTGCGCCGAATAAAATCAGCAAACTCACCATGGAATTTCTTGATGGCGTTTTTAATCGGCCAGGCAGCGCCGTCGGCCAAACCGCATATCGTTGAGCCGGGCATCATGCCCATCGTGTTGCCGATCTCAAGCAACAAGTCGAGGTCGATGAGGCGGCCCTTGCCCTGTTTGATTCGTTCCAACATTCGCAGCGACCAACTCGTGCCCTCGCGGCAGGGCGTGCACTGCCCGCACGACTCGTGCGCAAAAAAGCGGCACGAATTGTGCAGAAAATCGATCATACTCACTGTCTCATCGAGCACCACCACCGCGGCAGTGCCGAGGCCGAGGCAACCGACTTTGCTGGGCCCGGAAAAGTCGAGCGGGGTATCGAACTCGGCCTCTGTCAGCAGACCCATGGAAATGCCGCCGGGAATCGCCGCCTTCGCACGGCGTCCTTTCCAGACGCCGCCTCCGAAGTGGTCTACGAGTTCGCGCACAGTGATGCCCAGCGGGGCCTCGTAGCAGCCCGGTTTTTCAACATGGCCGGAAAGACAGTAGAGCTTGGGGCCGTAGCTGCCAGGATCCCTTGGGTTTTTCGGATCGGCTGGCACGCCGATCGAGCGAAACCACTCCACGCCGCGTCTGGCGATCTGCGCCACGCAGGCCATTGTCTCGATATTGTTGACCACAGTGGGCTGCTTAAAGAGGCCCTCGACGGCCGGGAACGGCGGCTTGATGCGGGGCCAGGCGCGTTTGCCTTCCAGGCTTTCGATGAGGCCTGTTTCCTCTCCGCAGATGTAGGCCGCGGCGCCGCGGTGTAGATAGATGTCCAGCGAGAAGCCGCTGCCCTGAATGTTTGGACCGAGATACCCGGCAGCGTACGCCTCATCGATCGCCGCCTGCAGGCGATCCCAACTCCTAGGATACTCGTAGCGGAGATAGATGTAGGCAGTGCTCGCCCGCGTGGCGAACGCCGAGAGGATGATGCCCTCGATGACCTGATGAGGGTCGTCTTCCATCAGGATTCGATTGTTGAACGTGCCCGGTTCGCTTTCATCGGCATTGATGCACAAGTAGATCGGACCGGTGTGGTCTTTGGGGAGGAACGTCCACTTCAGTCCGGTCGAAAACCCCGCGCCGCCGCGGCCTCTCAGGCCAGAGGCCTTCACCAACTCCACCACATCGGCAGGCTTTTTTTCGGCGAGCAATCGCTTGAGTGGCGCATAACCGCCTCGGGCCAGATAGCTGGCCAACGTGTGGCCGTTGGGCACGCCAACGGCTTCGAGGAGAACGGGCTGGAAGGTTTCCATCGGCTGTTTCAGTCTGCTGTGACGCGCGATCGCACGTCGCGAAGGAATGCGGCGGCCGTTTCGGGCGTGAGGTTCTTATAAAGATCTTTGTTGGCAAGCATGCACGGTGCGAAGTCGCAGGCCCCCAAGCACTCGGCAGCTTCAACGGTGATGGCCCCGTCGGCGCTGGTGCCGCCTGGTTCGATACCGGCAGCCTGGCACAGGTGCTCCAGCACCTGCTCGCCGCCCCGCAACGCACAGGAGATAGAACGGCAGACCCAAGCCCGCACTTCACCGGCCGGTTTGTCTTGCGGAAAGAAGGCGTAAAACGAGAGGGTGTCTTGTACGTCGGCGGGGGCCAGTCCCAGCACGTCGGCAATCTCAATCACAGCCTCCAGCGGCACGTAGCGAAGCGCATCGTTGACGATGTGAAGCGCTGGAAGCGTGAGGGCGCGGCGGTTGGGATACCGAGGTGCGAGGGCCTCGATCTGGGCGATCATCTCGGGAGTGAGAAAGTTTTTGGTGGCGATCATAGTGTCACGAGCGGTTCGCGCTGAAGCCATCGAATGTCTGTCGGTGTTTCTAGCGGTCGAGTTCCGCTGCGATGATGTTGAGGCTGCCCAGTACGGCCACCACATCGGAAAGCGTGTGGCCTCGGATCAGTTGTGGAAAGAGCGAAAAGTGGAGGAGCGAGGGGGGCCTGCAGCGGGCCCTGTAGGCCGACTCGCTGCCATCGCCCACAATGTAAAAACCCAGTTCGCCGTTGGGTGCTTCGGTGCCCATATAGGATTCCTCGCAAGGCACCTCGAAGCCACGATTGGCCATGGAGAGTTCAAAGTGGGAGATCGTGCCCTCGATCGTCGAGTAGACCTGCTTTTTTGTCGGGAGCGAGGTGCGTTGGTCGATGCCAATATGAACGTCGCCGGCCGGCAGGTTTTCGATGGCCTGAGCAACAATCTTCAAGCTCTCTCGCATTTCCTGCATCCGCACGAGATAGCGGGCGTAGCAGTCGCCCGCCGCCGCACAGCACACCTGAAATTGAAAGTCGGCGTAGGCGAGGTAGGGTTCGTCTTTGCGAAGGTCGCGAGGCACGCCGCTGGCCCGGGCAACCGGCCCGCTGGCGCCACCGTTAATCGCTGCCTCTTTTGAGAGCACTCCCACTCCCTTCGTGCGGTCGACAAAGATGCGATTGCGAGTGAGCAATCGTTCCATGTCGGCGAGCGTCTTTGGGAAGGTTTTGACAAAGTCGCGAATCTTTTGAACCACTAGCGGGGTGAAGTCGTGCGAGACACCGCCGACTCGCGTGTAGCTATTGGTAAACCTCGCCCCGCAGAGTGTCTCAAAGATGTCGTAGATTACTTCCCGCTGATAGAAGGCATAGAGGAAGAACGTAAAGGCCCCAACATCCAAGCCAACGGCTCCATTGCTCAGGAGGTGATCGCTGATTCGTGCCAGTTCCGCGATGATTGTGCGGATGTATTGGCAGCGGGGCGTGAGTTGAATGCCCATCAGCTTTTCAACCGCGCAGTGCCAGGCCACATTGTTGGCCATTGGAGAGATGTAATTCATTCGGTCGGTGACGGTCACATACTGATTGAACGTGAGGTGTTCACCGAGCTTTTCGAAGCCTGAGTGGAGGTAGCCCATCTCTGGCAGGGCATCCACCACGCGCTCGCCATCCAGCGTGAGCACCAATCGCAGGGTGGTGTGTGTGGCCGGGTGTTGCGGCCCGAAGTTGAGCGTCCAGAGATAGTCTTCCGAACGCGTGCGGTCGGAAGCGGGGAACTCCGAGTCGGAGGTCCGTACATCGTGATCGTATTGTGAGGGGGCGATCGGCATAGTGTGTCAGAAAGTGCGTGGAGTTGGTCAGCCGTCGTCGCGGGTGAGGATTGGGAAATTGTGTCGCTCACCGCGGCCTTGCAGCGGATAGTCTTTGCGGAGCGGGTGGGCGGTAAAGGCATCCGGCATCACCAGTCGCCGCAGGTCGGGGTGCCCGAGAAAGCGGACACCAAACAAATCAAAAACTTCCCGTTCCAGCCAGTTGGCCGCTGCCCAAAGCGGCACCGCGCTGCGAACAGTCGGCATCGGTTTGTCGGTCGGCGCAGGCCCATCGGATAAGGCCGTGTGTTCATCCACCACCGGGTCATCTACAAAAATGCGGATGGTGAGCCGCTGGTTGGTGAGCGTGGAGGCCAGTAGGTAGACGAGGCCGTAGCGACGCTTTGCGCCGCGGTATTCGAGATAGTCGACGCAGGTCAGATCCACGAGCATGTCGAAGCCCGAGTCCTTCAGGAATGCCAGCACTTCCAGCGACTCGGATTCCGGCACGACGATGCGAGTCTGGTCGCGGAAAGAAGATGTGTCCAGAGCCCCAAAGCGGTCGGCAAGCAACTGGAGTACGTCGCTGGTGTCGGTGGTGAGGGAAGGTGTGCTGGGCATCGGGGTTGGGGTTTGCATGGGGGGAGGCGGTATGGTGAGGAGGTGCGGCGAATTGAGCGAGGCGAATCAGTTCGTCGGCATCCTGCAGATGGCGGATCGGTCAGACATGGCGCGTTGAATGTTTGGATTGCGGGAGGCATCCACGGTGAGCAGATCGGCCGATTCCACGAGGGCCCGTTTGCGGAGCTGTCGCTCGACGGTGTTGAACTCGCGGCCGGTGATCGTGCCCTCGCGTTGGATCTTGTCCTGCAGATCGATAATGGCCTGAATGAGCTGCTCGGGCCGCGGCGGACAGCCGGGCACATACATGTCCACAGGCAAAAATCGATCGATTCCCTGCACGACGGCATAGGTGTCGAATACGCCCCCTGTGCTGGCACAGGCCCCCATTGAGATACACCACTTGGGCTCGTGCATCTGCAGCCAGATTCGCTGTAAGACAGGCAGCATCTTCATGACCACGCGGCCAGCCACAATCATCAGATCGCACTGCCGCGGACTGAACCGAAACACCTCAGCCCCAAACCGGGCTAGATCATGCTTGGCAGCGCCAGTGGCCATGAGTTCTATGCCGCAGCAGGCTGTGGCAAACGGCATCGGCCAGAGGCTGTTTTTGCGGCACCAGTTGGCAAGTTCGTCGAGCTTGCTCACGACTACATTCTCGGGCAATTCTAACGCCATTGAAACACTCCCTTTTTCCAGTCGTAGGCAAACCCCACCACCACCAACGCCAGAAAAAGCATCGCGCCGCCGAACACCAGTCCCCGCGAGGAAACTAGCCCGCCAGCAACGGCCGCATCCACGCCAGTTGACGCGCGGCTGGCAACGGCCCACGGGTAGAGAAACAGCAATTCCACGTCGAAGACGAGAAACGTGATCGCGACCAGATGAAAGCGGACATCGAATCGGCGGCGCGTGTCGTGCACCGGATCCATACCACTTTCGTAGGGCATCTCCTTGACGGCACTGGATCGCTTGGGGCCGACGAGTCCGGCTGCAACGACCAGTCCCACCGATACGGCCACCCCGATGGCGACAAACAGCAAAACTGGGAGAATGGAATCCATAAGAAATTAGGTTGGCGCTAAACAGGTGTCTCAGGCTCTTGAAATCGATGGAATCGGCTGCTGCAGGCCACTTCGTGAAATTTGTCACGAAGTCGGCGACAAAAAAACAGCGGGTCGATTCACCCGCCGGCTTCTGCCGGTTCGGCCTCAATGACCGGGAGAGTTATACAGCAGCGACTCGCTGCCGACGAGAAGAGGATCGTTTTTGGGGGTTTTCTCAGCGGTCGCATCGGGCTGAAAGAAATGCCACAATCGTTCAGAAACTCCCGATATTCATCGACACGGAGGCGCCGAAAACGCCCGAAGTCAGCGTCATGCCGCTGCCTTTGGAGTCGGCGAAAGGCAGTTTTCCGCCGGCCCCGCCCCCACCTTGGCTGCGGTACGGAGAATACGAGGGAGAAGAGTTCATCTGGGCCACCGCCGCCGCTGCGGCCTGTGCCGTCTGTTGCCGTGAAATCTGTGCCTGATCGACGAGCGTTTGTCGCCCTTGGTCAAACGCACTTTGCCGCTGCTGTAACTGTGATCGCTTCTGTTCGATTTTTTCGATTTCCTGCGAGAGCTGTCCGGCCGTCATGTTAACGACATCGGGAAGGTCCTTGAGTACCTCGTGTCGCTTTCTGTCAGACATGGCCGACATATACTGCCCGACCCAAGCCCTCGCCTCCTGCGCCTCGGGTGAGTCGATGACCTTAAATTTTGTTTCGAGGTCTTCGAGGAGATACTCCACGTCATACGATGACATCTTTTCAACGCGGCGATTGAAGTCAGATTTGATTCGTGAGACTTCCTTAGGGGAATAGATTTCCTGGCTGGAGAGCCATTCACTCAGTTCAAAGATGGCCCGCCGCCAGCGACTGCTGTGCATGACCTCGGTCTTGCGGGCCAGATCGCTCTCGCCAGTTGCAACGGCTTCTTTTTTTTCTGCACCAGATTGACTGGTGGGCTTTTGAGGAGCAGGAACTTTGTTAGCAGAAGGTGACTGCCCGGCGGCGGGGGCTACCAGCAGTGCGCACTGCAGTGCGCAGGCGACAATGAGGCGAGGGGCTGTTGGCTGCACTGTGAACCTGTTCATTTCAAGGGTTTCTCCGGTATGCGGATCATCGTCATATTGACTTGCGGGAGATGGTCGCTGCCCGCATGCGTGTGAAACGATTTCCAGAGGCACTGATTTCCTCCATTGTAGGTGTAGACGTTGAGCGAGGAAGTCTGGCTGCCGTCGAGCAGCACGGCCGTGGTGCGGGCAATCCAGGAATCGCCGTCCTTGCTCCATACCGCCTCGCTGCGCCCACCGTCAGAGCCGAATGACCACGAGCAGATCTGCCGCGACAGGGGATCCCAGCCGATGCGTTGTGTAATATGGGAAGCATGGGCACTTCCCTTTGAAGCACTTCCTTTGGGATCGCTACGGTCAGTCGAGTTGCCGGTGTCGTGCGGGATTTTCATATCGCGGAGGAGATATGTATGCGTGGCATTCCACCGAACCGACACTTCAATCAGCGGCTTGTCGTGGGCGGGTTGCTCGGGCAAGGCTGTGCCAGAGGGCTTCTGGCTCGGTGCATTCGGAACCGATGTATTGTCCACAACCCGCCAATCGCCCACCATCCAGTCGAGGTCTTTGAGTCGTTCGCTGCCTGTTTGGGAAGTGATGGGTGATTCGCGAAGGGCGGCGAGTTTCCACTCGCCGTTGTGCCGCAGCCACGTGGCGGAGAAGCGACCGGCCAGCGGCGTCGACGATCCGTTGGGTGTTACCTCGACCGTGCCATCCTCCAGGGCCACATCGGCGGACAGAAAACGCAGGTTCGTTTCGTGGATTCGAAAATCTGGCCGCCGTTCGCCGTCGGTTGGCATTGCGGTGAGCGAAACGGTTTCGCGTCCGTGCATCACCCGCCCATCGCCGTCGATGATATCTCCATCAGCCGTCCAGAGATCGGCCATCGCCTTGCCATCCCACCGATCGAGCGCCTGCTGGTAGGCGGCGGTGGCAGCACGGATTGCCTGCTCATCTGTCGCTCGCGGGGAAGGGGCCGCAGCCAGAGGCTTTCCAGCTCCAGCCACCTGCCCGCACACCGGCAGCGAGGCGGCCCATGCCAGACAACCAACGAAACAGCCGACAAGGCAGCGACTGAAAACACAACCCATACCCATCTGGCACCCCTTGCTCCAACGGATCATCGAAAAACAAAAACTAAAACAACACACCGCTAAAATTCTACCACGCCTCGGTCGCTCAGGATAGAAAACGAGGTGGCCCGGATTCCAATGTGCCTGACGGCTTGGACTGTTCTTGAGCCCATGCTGGCCCAGCCGCAACAAATGCTACTGCTTGCTGTGTGATCGGGTGAACAAACCGCAGCAGCGACGATTGCAACAAAAGAGGCGGGTCCCCAACGGCGTGGGTTTGGGGAGTGCCGAGTTGTCGATCTTGCAGATATGCCTGCTCGCCGCAAATGGGCCAGCCAAGCTGCCAGAGGTGCACGCGGATTTGATTGGTGCGTCCTGTCAGCGGACGGACTTCGAGGATCGCAGTGCCATCCTCCAGGCGTTGAAGCACCTTGAATTCCGTCGTGGCGGTGCGGCCCGCTGTTTCGTCGATGGTTCGAAAACCAAAATCGCCGGCGGTGTCGCTGATCGGGCAATCGCAGCGAAAGGCATCTTCCGGCGGATGCCCATGAACCCGTGCGATGTAGACCTTCTCGACCTCGCCGCGGGCAAATTGCGGTTGGATCAAGCCCGCAAAATGGCGTGTGCGGGTAAACAGAACAAGGCCGCTCGTGTTTGCATCAAGCCGATGGGCCGGGCGAGGCACTTGTGGAGCATAAACTGCTCGCAAAATGGACTGCAGCGTGTTGCGATTGAACCGGCCGCTGGGGTGGAGCGGCAGCGGCGACGGTTTGTCGATAACGAGCAGGGCTTCGTCTTCGTACACGATCCGGATTGCCGCATTCACGTCGGGCTCTCGCGTGCCTGGAAAGAGCTGCAGATACCGCTCGCCTGCGCGTACGATGCGATCGCCAGTCACTGGGAATGCATCGCGATCGAGCATTCGTCCCGCTGCAAAAACAGCCACCCACTCGTCGCGAGGCACCTGCTTTAAAATGGTGCAAACAAAATCGATGAGCGACAGGCCGTCGCACCGTGCGGGAACAATCAGCGGCCGTTGGTTGTTGTACGGTTGGCTGCCGGGAAGCGGTTGCGTGGCTTTTGCCAAGTGCGAGTGCCGTTTTTCCAAAGTGCGTGCCTGCTGTTCGGCGTCGGTTGCAAAGCAATAGGGGCACGACACCGACTTTTGAAATCGCGGATCGAGCAGATCGTCGGCCGTCAGCGGCGTGAGGCAGGCATAGCATTGATCGCTGGCCGTTTCGCTCAAGCTCGGATCCAATCCGACCCGTTGATCAAAAACAAAACACTCCCCCCGATAGTGATCACCGCCAACGTCCTCGAAATATTTGAGGATGCCGCCATCGAGTTGATAGACCTGCTCGTATCCCTGGCGCTGCATAAACGGCCCCGCCTTTTCGCAGCGAATGCCGCCGGTGCAAAACATCACGACTGGCTGCTGTTTCATGGCATCTGGCAACCGGGCGACCGCGTCTGGGAATTCGCGAAAATGATCGATGCCGAGGCTCATCGCATTCTGGAACGTGCCCAGCTTGATTTCGTACGCGTTGCGCGTGTCCAAGAGCGTGATCGGCCGCCCTTCGTCGAGCCATTGCTTGAGTTGTCGCGGCGAAAGCTTTGGCGACGGCGATCTTGCCGGATCAATCCCTTCAACTCCAAATGCAATGATCTCGCGTTTAATTCGAACCAGCATCCGGGTGAAGGGCTGTCGATTGCTCTGGCTGACCTTCACGGGCAATTGTTCCAGGCCGCGAATGCGCCGCAGTTCAGCCAGCAACCATTCGACGTGCGCCGGTTGGCCCGCCACAAACAGGTTGACCCCCTCTGTGCTCAGCAGAATCGTTCCTTTGAGTTGCCGGGCCTTGCACTTTCGCGAAAGTTCATCGCGGAGCGGCTTGAGGTCGGCCAGCGGTGCGAACTGGTAGCCGGCGATGTTTGTGATGGAAGTCATGCTCTCTATTCTATAGGAGGTAGGGACTGTCTCATTTTCCGTAGGAAATACGTCAGCTTCCGTTGCGGCCGACTTCACAAACTGTGAGTAGCCGGGCTATCCTTCGTGTCTGAAACGTTGGCGGCGAGGATACTCACGCCCGACGCGCACCTAGGAAGAAAGCGATCTGCCGCACTCACCTTGAACATTCAGACTCAAAAATGGGTAGACCGTTGGCTCGGTATTCCATGCTGCGCCGCCCTCTCGGCCTGGCATGGGACCTGGAACTTCTTTCAGCACAATCCGTCTCCGAAGCCACAACCAAAGCGTATTCTTGTGATCCTCCTGAGCGAACTCGGGAGCCTTGTCCTGTCAGAACCGATGCTCGGTCGCTTGCGAAAACGGTATCCCGACGCAGATATCTACATGCTCCTGTTTGCCAGGAACCGGCAGGTGCTCGATTTGCTTTCGGTCGTGAAGCCAGAGCATGTCCTTGCGATTCGGGACGATTCAGCAATGCATCTGCTCATCGATCTGTGGCACTCGATTCGACGCATGCGATCCATCGGTATCGATACCGTTATCGACTGCGAACTTTTTGCGCGTTGCAGTGCCCTCATCAGTGGCTGCAGTGGCGCCATGCGTCGCATCGGATTCCACCGCCATTCTCAGGAAGGGCTCTATCGCGGTTCATTCCATACGTCGCCCGTGCCGTACAACCCGTATCGCCATCTTTCCTTGCAACTCATCTCGCTGGTCGATGCCATTGAGTCGAGCGAAACTCCACGTGCCAAAAGCGATCTTGTAACAGGTCCCTTTGCGCCCCCCACCTTCATTCCAGGCTTGGGTGAGGTTGATCGCGAAATTGATCAACTGCACGGGGACTACCCGCAGATTATCGGCAAGAAATTAGTACTTCTTTATCCCAGCGGCGGTCTGCTTCCAATCCGCACGTGGCCGCTTGAGTATTTCGTCGCTGTCGCGAAAGCACTTCTTCAGGATGGATGCGCAATTGGCGTGATCGGACTACCAGACGATCGCATGCTTGCAGAATCACTCCTGCGCGCCTGCGAAAACAACGACCACTGCATCAATCTTGCGGGATATACCCGATCCATTCGTCATCTCCTGTGCATTTTTGAGCGTTCCGATCTGCTCATCACAAACGATGGCGGCCCAGGGCAGGTGGCTGCGATGACACATATCCCCACAATCGTTTTCTTTGGCCCGGAGACTCCCTTGCTCTACGGAAGTTGGAGTCCCTTTGCGCATGTTTTTTATACTCCGCTGCCCTGTTCTCCGTGTCTCACGGCCTACAACCATCGCACATCCCCCTGCGATGGAGATAACCAGTGCCTCAAACGTATTGCTCCGGAGAGTGTGCTTGCCAAAGCTCGCGAATTGCTAATCATTCGCTGAGCACAGTTCGTACCCGTGAGCCCGCTTTTTTAGGCGTTGTTTTAAAAGGTCGTATCGATGAGCGCGGTAAACGCCCGACAGCGAAACCATTCAGGAAGTGATCCGGCTAGCGTTTCGGACATCCCCGATTCACTGATGTCGCGAGCAACAGCGGTCGCCGTGCTTCTGCTGGCTTTTGTCACCTTCCTGCACGGACTAGGTTCGCTGCACATCATGGGCAATGGCGACGAGATGGTGTACGCCCAAATCACGCGGGCAACGGCAGCCAGCGGGCACTGGCTGCCGTTGGCCTCCGAAATGCCAGACATGGTCAACACCAAGCCACCCCTGCTCTTCTGGCAGGGAATGCTCTCCACGGACTGGGGGCGTCAGTGGACGCTTGTCTCACTGCGATGGCCCAGCCTCGTCTGGACGTTTCTTGCGGCTCTTCTTGCCGGACTCGTGGCGTGGCAAACCACTCGCCAGAACCTCACCGCCGGACTGCTTGCCGCCTCGCTCTATCTGGGATTTCTCAGTACGTATCGATACGGCCGGCCCTTCCTGACCAATCCGCCGGAAACGTTCTGGGTATTTCTCTGCTTCTTCGTGATGCTCACGTGGCGCCCTCGGTCGTTTTCGTCGCGATTACTTTTCCCTACATTGATTGGGTCGATTGCGGGTTTCGCGCTGCTTACAAAATCATTTGCGCAGTTGCTGCCGATCGGTGTTGCGCTCACATGGTGGCACCTTTACGAATGCAAGTGGAACTGGAGAACGTTTCTTTTTCAACGAGTGCCGTCTCTTGCCTGGACGGCGGTGCTCGCACTCGGAATCTTTTCGCTCTGGTTTGTGCTCGATACCGACCCCGTTGCAATCTGGAAAGAATTCGTTGTTGGCGAAAACATCGGCAAGATGTCGACGGCCGAGTCGAGCTACGTGGCGGCAATGCTTTGGGGCCGCACCAGCATTTGGGGTTTCTGCATGGGATGGTTTTTGAATGCCGGTCTTTTGGCATTTCCACTCCTTGGAACGATGATTCGCGCCTGGCAGCGCAGATCTGAAGCAACAGAGGACGAAAAACTTCTTTGGATTCTGGCGATCTCTTTTTTTCTCGTGTTCTGCATCCCAACACAGCGATCAGGGCGTTATCTCTTGGAAGTGATGCCTGCGATCGCGGTGCTGATGGTCATTCACTGGCGACGCCTTCTGCCGCAGGCTTTTCTCACCACACTCATTGCAGCAGGAGTGATTTCGACAGCAGTGGCATGGGGTTCGTTGGCTCTTGCAAGAGAAACTTCTGGAGACATTTTCAGCTGGTGGCACTGGCCGATTCTGATTGGGTCGATCGCCCTGCCAGTCGTGGCCCTCTTCGATCGACTCCACCTGGCTCGCTATGCGGTGCCGTCGACGCTGTGCGCGTATCTGTCACTTTCAAGTTTTGTCGGGATCTTTGATGGCCCGATGGGCAGGTTTTCGCCCGCTGTGATTGCAACTGCTGCCAACCGAGTGGTGTGGGTTCCTGAAAACTTTCGAGCGGCCGCAGAATTGGAACGCATGCTGCTTCCAGGCGCTCGAGTCCGGGGCTATAACACCGCACTGAGTCACAGACGGCCGGAGAATATGGCCGCAGACGATCTTGTCCTGCTGATTCTTCCGCTCCGCGAAGCCGCTCCGAACGGGGCAATTGGCAGTCGCATCGAACTCACTAGCCGCCATTCGCGAGAGCAGATTTTCGAATTGGCACAGGGACGCGTGGAAGAACATCTCTTTTGTAGGCATTGGCTGCTCCCGGCTCAGTCGATTGAAAGGATTCCCCCGTGACGCTTACGGCGACCGTTGCGATAGGAACGGGCACTTTTCCTTATGAAAAACGTGACGGTTTTCGGCTTCTGCCTCTGCAGGAAAGAAAGTCGCGGCTGTGATACGCTGTCGCCAATGTCCGACCCCATCTCAACTCTTGCCGATCTCGTACGACGCCCCAGCGTGAATCCAATGGGCCGCGACGTGTCTGGACCCGAGTATCTGGAAGGACGCGTGACAGATTATCTGGTCCAGCGATTCTCTACAGCAGGCATTCCATGGGCCAGGCAGCAGGTCGTGCCAGGCCGCGATAATGTGATTGCGAGATTGGAGGCGACGGTTCCCAACGCCCCGATCGTGCTGTGGGATGCACATCAAGACACCGTTCCTGGCGACGGCATGACGGTTGAGCCCTTTGCACCGCTGGTGCGAGACGGCCGACTCTACGGGCGAGGCGCCTGCGACGTGAAGGGCGGCATGGCGGCGATGCTCGTGGCAATCGATCGGCTGCGGGCTTCCAGCCAGCCCCGCCATGCCACCGTTGTTTTTTCGGCGACAGTCAACGAGGAGTTTGGATTTACTGGAATCAAGGCAATCGCCCGGCTCTGGGCAACGGCTGCCGATGAACGAGTGCCGGGAGATACACCAGCTCATGCTCTGCTGGCTGGACAGAGGCCCACGGCGGCCATCGTTGCCGAACCCACCGAACTGGATGTCGTGACGCAGCACAAAGGGGCCGTGCGGTGGCGGGTGCGGATTCACGGCCGGGCCTGCCACAGCGCATTTCCGGAGCGAGGAGACAATGCGATCTATCCGACGGGTCGCGCGATTCTGGCGATCGAGCAACTCGCAAGAGAGTTGCTCAGGCGGCATCCTGATCATCCGTGTGGTCCGCCGACGTTGAGCCTTGGCACAGTTCACGGCGGCACAGGCGTAAACCTCGTGCCCGATTTGGTTGTCTTGGAAATCGATCGCCGCGTGATGCCTGGGGAATCGCCACAGGAGGCCAGAGAGGAAGTGATCCGGCGGATTGCCGAGGCCACGCCCGGTGCGAGGATCGAGCACGACGAGCCGTTTCTGGAGAGCGTGGGGCTGTCCGATGAGGCGTCGCAATCTTGGGCCAAAGCGATTGTTTGTGCGGGTCGCCGGATGGGCCACACGCCGCAGTGCGTTGCAGCGCGTTACGGCACCAACGCTAGCGTGTTGGCCGCGGCAGGTGTGCCGAGTGTTGTCTTTGGGCCAGGCTCAATCGCACAGGCGCATACCGCCGACGAGTGGATCGAACTGGATCAGGTCGCCGCGGCCGCCGTCATCCTCATGGATTGCGTGACGACCTCCGTGGCAACCGGGACGCCGCTTGCTTTTGATCCAGACGCGACTCGCTCGAGCGTGGCGGGCTCGTGACACCCCTCAAAGCCCAGCGTTTCTGAGAGGTTTGGTTGAAGATCAAAAAGCCGGCCGAGCGTCGACGTGCACGCTGAAAATCCCAAGCGGCACTTTCGCAATCGGCTGCCGTTTGACCGGTGGTGCCCGACTCGGACTGCCGCAACGCGAACGCAATCTGCTCATCGGAAAACTGTTTCTTCCCTATCGAAAAGCAGTTCTTTCCTCAGATGTTCAATGCGCATAAATCGAACATCCAGGATGGATTATGAAACGGAGAGAACGTCACTCTGCGTAGCCGTTTTCTCAAGGACCCGCCTTCTGGTACCCGTGCTCATTTTTATCTCGTGGGCCAATTGCTTAAAGACCTCGCCGGTCTTGCGCCGCCAGTTGTTAGTACTTGGGAACAAAAGGCACGTTCGGCTTGTGCGATGCAGGATGCAGATAGATCGCATCTCGAACGACCTCAGCGTCGCTGCGCAGTGTCTGCGAGCAAGCGACGTTTCCGAGATGATCCAACGGTCACTGTTAAGGGCTCAAAAATCAGGGGCTATTTCGTGAGAATGCCCGTCGCATACCAGATGCCGTTGGGACCACGGCGGATGTCGTAGCCGTACGCCGACTGCACGCCCTTGACCGCATTCCAGTGGCCGGACGACTGCCGCCAACTCGCCACGCAATCCACGCACGAGTCGAGGAGGTCTTGGTTTTCCCAACTCTCGGCACAGACTTCCTGCGGAGAGCCGCTGAAGCCTTGGTTTCCAAGGATCCGTTGCGAACGAGTCTGCCAGTTGTGGTGGCCTTGTTTGCCAATGCGTGCTTGATGCGCTGAGTGGGAGGCTGCCTCGCGTGCCAGCATCGGATCACGCATACCCGACACGCTCTGTGGCCGCTCTGGGTGAACCCGCACGGCAAGCACCATCGATCGTTGCGTGAGCGTGCCCGGTGGCAGCGTGGCAAGTTCGTCGATATGCGAAGGGCTGAATTGGTAATACTTGCCCGGCGTGCGCGGCAGGATCGACACGATGCGTCCTTGGAGTCCATCTTCGGCGTGGGCGTAATCGACGACAAAGATCCCAGGTCCGTGCCGAAGTTCAACGAGCGACGGATGATTCACCAGCCTTGTTGGGGCACCGTCGATGGCATTGGTGTCGTTGATTCCGAGTCGGCAAAAAACCCACGGCGTGTCGCTGTCTTTGAACCGCTGCCCAACCGCCTGGGTTTCCAGTCGCTGGCCGACGCTGTCAGTTCCGTTGGCCGATGGGGCGTTTGGTTCCAGTGACACCAGCAGCATGGCTTGGAGTTGCTTGGCCAATGCGGTGGCCTCGGAGTAGTTGTTTTCCTGCCGCACATCCTGCTGCCCTTCGGCGGCCATGGCGTGTGGAGTCGCTGCCAGCAGAGCCGTGGCGCATGTAAACGTCCCGGCCGCGATCCAGTTGAGCCTCTGTTGCGCAAGTGTTTGACGAGGGACGTTAATCAGTGCGGAAATCAGCAACATGGAAGACCTCTCTTTGAATAGGCTGAATGGTGTCGAGCGATCGGGGGGTGGGTGGTCGTGTCGTTACGCAACCATCGAGGGACCCGATTGAATGCCCGACGGCCCATATTGGCAAGGGGTGTGGGTTGCGCAAGGGGTGTGGGTTGCAACGATTTTACAGCACTTACGTCGAGGGCTCTGCGTCACAACGTGAGTCGCTTCAGTTCTTTGCGGCCGATGTCAAAAAATTCGATTTTCAGCAAAGAAATGATACCTGACCCGCTCTCGGAAGGCCTGCTGTGGAGGAAATTTACTCAATCAGACTAAACTCGGCCGCTTCTGTCCCCCCCTCCCACACCGATCGCAACAGACAGGCAACCCATTCATGGACGTACGGCTTTTCAAACGATTTCAAACCGTGGTTGTACTGTGCGGCATGGGCCTTGTCGCCACGCTTGAGTGTGCTGCACACGCTACTGATCTGGCCTCGCTAGCCCAGCATCCGCTCGGCGCAGTCGAAGCGTTTCGGCCTGTTTCGGAGGCTTCGCTTAACTCGGCGGCCTCCAAACTTCGGGGTGCGATTGGGCCGCTGGAAAAACTGCTGGGCCACAGTCCCAGTGGGGCCGACTGGAAACGATACCTCGATTGGCCCTCGCTGACGGCCCAGGCCTCGCCAGGAAAAAAAGCCGACCCAGCCATTCTGCGCAGGCTCCAATCGCTGTTTGAATCCGGAAGCAACGGCCTCGATATGCATCAATTTGTGGCGGTGCGTCGTGCTGTGGCTGCGTATGCAGAAGCCGCCGATGCGGCGCAGAATCCTGCGGCGCAAGCGGTCTACGCTCAGCGGATTGAAAAGCTTGCAGCGGCTGTAGCCGCCGGTGCTGCCACCGGAACGACGGAGGCCCTGG
>Ga0209500_10001013_pt1 | contig 22102 bp, 26 predicted proteins | sample S_140212_EF_Meta_FD_187323 | JGI IMG/M metagenome (GOLD analysis project Ga0209500, IMG submission 187323) | Freshwater microbial communities from Lake Simoncouche, Canada to study carbon cycling - S_140212_EF_MetaG (SPAdes) (version 2) | ecosystem: Environmental > Aquatic > Freshwater > Lake ... | reverse complement strand
TACGTGGAAGCATTTTGGCGTTGGTGGCCGGAATTATATAAAAATTTAAAACATTTCCGCATGACCGGTGGAGAACCCATGATGGATGTGAACACCTATCGAGTGTTTGACTACATCATAGATCATCCTAAAAAAGATTTGCACTTGAATGTCACATCTAATATGTGTCCTCCTGATGTTAAATTAAAAAACCGGTACTTTGATCAAGTCAAAAGGATATGCTTAGATGAAAAAGTGGAACATTTCATGCAATTTGTATCTGTAGATGCTCATGGAGCACCAGCAGAGTACATAAGGAACGGATTAAATTATAATCAATTCATGGACAATGTGAATGAATTCCTACACAGAATACCTGTGCGTAATTCTGTCACATTTATTATTACCTATAATAATTTAAGCGTTACTTCTCTGGATAGATTGCTCAAGGACATACGTTTATTGAGATCAGAACATTCAAAAACTTATCAGCGAGTGTGGTTTGATATTCCTCTGCTGCGTCAGCCCTTGTGGCAACAGATTACTCTACTGCCAGAATCATATCAACGCATACACGAAGACAATATCAAATGGATGATGGAGCATCAAGAGCAGATTGGCCCTAAACAAGAGACAGGAACTAGATTAGATTTTTCATTGTTCAAAGATTTTGAGATACAAAAGATGCAGCGCAATCTTGCTTACTGGCGCAAGCATGCAGAACAAGATAATACGCAAAAAAAGAATTTTTACGCATTTTTTGCAGAACATGATCGCAGACGTGGTACAAGTTTTGAACAAACATTTCCTGAGATGCAGGAATTTTGGCAGGAGTGTAAAAATTTATAATGAATAAAGATCTTGAATATCGTAAACAAGTATTAGATTCTCTGTCTCCCAGTTTCTGTGGAGCAAAATGGTACAATGCCACTATATGGTTGGGATCTGGCATGAGTACTAGTTGTCATCATCCACCTGCGCATCAAGTGGATGTAAAAAAATTAAAAGATAATCCTCGATTGTTGCACAACACCCCTCAAAAGAAACAGGATCGTGCCAAAATGATCGCAGGCGAAAGACCCACAGGTTGCGAATACTGCTGGAAGATAGAAGACATGGGCAGAGATGCTGTGAGTGATAGAGTATACAAAAGTAAAATTTATCCAGATGCAGACCTACAACGAGCATTCAATACACCCATTACAGAAGATGTAAATCTTAAAACTCTAGAGATTGCCTTTGATAAAACATGTAATTTTGCTTGTTCCTATTGTAATCCTGCATTCAGTACCACATGGGCAAAAGATATAAAACAAAACGGTCCTTATACGAATTTAATATCAGATGGTAGAAATCATTTCACTCATTCACATGATAGTGCTCAATTATACAAATTAGAAGAGACTAATCCATACGTGGAAGCATTTTTCAAATGGTGGGAGACAGATCTACACAAGACCTTAGATGAATTGAGGATCACAGGCGGAGAGCCCATGATGTCACCTTCTCTGTGGAGATTATTGGATTGGTTTGAAACACAGGGAGAACGAATTAATCCCAATATGCGATTGGCTATTAACTCTAATCTAGTACCCAAAGCAGAATTATTTGAAAAATTTATAGACAAGTGTAAACGAATAAAAAATTTGCATATCTATACTTCTAATGAATCAATGTATGCTCATTCAGATTATATTCGAGATGGTATGGATTATACTAATTGGTATGTAAATTTTGCTAATGTTATTAATCAAATACGACCTGCGGGATTGCACAACATGTGTACAGTAAATGCTCTATGTCTAGAATCATTGCCTCAATTCCTGGATGTTATTATAAGAAATAAATTAGACGCCAAAAGAGTTTATGGAGCAGATGTAAACTTTACTTTAAATATATTGAGATTTCCTAGTTTTCAATCTCCCTTAGTATTGCCAGACTATCTAAGAACAGAATTTCGAGACAATCTATCCAAATGGTTGGATACAAATATAGAGCATTGCGAGCTTATGGAAGTATCTCATGTGCAAAGATTAATAGATTATCTAGATGTGGTCAAAACACCTCATGCTGAAGCATTTGATTTACCAAGACTAAGGTCTGATTTTAAAAATTTCTATAAACAATACGATGAGAGAAGAGGCAAAGATTTTGCAAAAACATTCGCAAGAATAGGAGAGTGGTACTGTGGCTTATGAGTATGGGGCTAAAGAGCCTGAAAAATTAAAAATAAAAGATATGACTCCTAAACAGAAAGAATTGCTGTTGGATAGCGATACTTTTTGTATGATGCCGTGGCTACATCTACATGCTTTTCCAGATGGTAGGGCCTATCCTTGTTGTTTTGGACTTGATCAACATCCTGTGGGTGATCTTAATAAAAATTCCATGGAAGAAGTATTCAACGGCAAAGACATGCGAGAGATGAGACTTAACATGTTGTCTAACAAAACTTCTCGTCAATGTGGCAAATGTTATGACCAAGAAAAATCAGGATTTTTTAGCCTACGTTTAAGTTCTAATAAACATTTTGGACATAATATAGACATGGTCGATAACACACAAGCAGATGGCACTGCTAATTTCGTAATCAAATATTGGGACATAAGATTTAGTAATCTTTGTAATTTTGCCTGTCGTAGTTGTGGCACATGGTTTAGTTCTAATTGGTATGAAGATCATAAAAAATTAACTGGCAAACCACCTGAACATGCCAAAATAATGAGGGTAGGCCGAACAGCAGATGACATTTGGAATCAAATGTTAACACAGTTTGATCATGTGGAGCAATTCTATTTTGCAGGAGGAGAACCTCTTATAATGGAAGAACATTATAAAATTTTAAAAGAACTAGATCGTAGGAAGATGTATCACGTGAGATTAATTTATAATACTAATTTTTCTAAATTAACTTTTAAAGACATGGATGTGTTAGAATTATGGAACAAGTTTGATTCAGTTTCTGTAGGTGCTAGTCTAGATGCAATGGGGCCAAGAGCAGAATACATGAGAAAAGGCACTGTGTGGTCAGATATAGAAGCAAATAGAAGAAGAATGCAACAGGTTTGTCCACAAGTGGATTTTTATATCAGTGCTACTGTGGGATTAATTAATGCCCTACATGTAACAGATTTTCATAGAACGTGGTCAGAGCAAGGTTACATAAAACCGCAAGATTTTAATTTTAATCTACTACAATTTCCTTTTTGGCAAAGAATTGATCTATTGCCAGAGTCAATGAAACAACAAGTAAAAGAAAAATATGAGTCACATATAGCATGGCTTAAACCACAAGATCATTTGACCAGAGCCACAAAAGGGTTTCAATCTGGATTAGATTATATGATGCGGAGAAATAACTTTAAAAATATAGAAGAATTTAAATCGGGGATGAAAAAAATAGATGATATAAGGAATGAAAATATATTAGAAACTTTTCCAGAACTAGCGGAACTATATGAAAAAAATTAAACCCGTAGAAGGCAATAGAACATTTTGTATGGCGCCTTGGACGCATACCTATCTCTCTCCACAAACAGAGAGGAGGATGTGTTGTGCTTCTAGAGAACCAGCCCAAAGTTTCCGTCAATATATCGACAGAGAAGGTGATTTAAAAGACTACAATCCTGAAACACTAGAGCAGCATTGGAACAACGAGCATATGCGGAGTGTGCGAAAAAGAATGATGGCAGGAGAAACACTGCCAGAATGTCAGGTATGCAATGATAAATTGCTTAATACCGATGTTTATAGAGAGTATTTTAATAATCTTTTTCGTCATAAGATAGATGATGCTTTTGAAAAGACCGACGATACGGGTTATACAGAAATGAAGACTGTGAGTTTTGACTATCGTTTCAATAATCTTTGTAATTTTAAATGCCGTCAATGCGGAGATATGTTAAGTTCTAGTTGGGAATCAGAACAAAGAAACAACGGTATGTGGTCTCCAGAACGTCAACCCTGGATGGCATCGCCATTGAGACAACAAATTTCTCTCTTTCAAGACAGCACCGTGGTCATGGAATTTATGAATGCTATAGAAGAAAAACGTATGGAAGAGATTTATTGGGTGGGCGGAGAACCTTTGATGTGGGACATACATTGGGACGCCATGGCTAGAATCATTGATTTAAAATTTAGCAATAAAGTCTATGTAAGATATAATACCAATTTAAGTCGTACAGAATTTAAAGGTAAAAAACTCTTTGAATTATTAAGACAATTCCGTGATTGGCAAGTGTGTGCTTCTATTGATGGCACAGGAGAGATTGGAGAGTACATTAGAACAGGATTAAACTACAAAAAATTTATAGAAAACTTTCGAGAAGGATTAGCCGTAGCTCGTAATAAAAGACAGATGCAGTTGGACTTTACAATCACAATGCCTGGTTTACAAGAAATTCGTAATATGTTTGATCTATCCCAACAATTGAATGCTAAACTTTTAACCAAAGTTACATTTGCATTTGATTCTCAGCAGATTATGTCACCGATGTGTCTGCCAAAAACACTATTAAATGAGATTATAGATGAAAACCTAGAATATATTCGACCAAGAGCAACTCCTCTACAACAGAGTTTAATAAATGTTCTAGAGAATATGAAAACTCGTCCTACATTTTGGGAAGAATATCCCAAAGCAGAAATAGGTATTCGTTCAGGCAAAACAAGATGTGAACGAATTGATGCTATCCGAGGCACAGATATTAAAAAAATATTAACGGATGAAAGATTATTGGAATGGTGGAAAAGTATATAAAATCTAACATGTGTGTGCTGCCATGGACGCATCTAGAAGTAGATGTTAATGGTTCAGCATCGCCTTGCTGCCTTTATAAAGGAGAAATAGCAGATTATAAAGTTTATCGAGATACTCTTGATACTATACAGAATTCAGAATATATGAACGAGTTGAGAACACAATTCCGCCATGGTGAACGTCCTGCAGGTTGCAGTAATTGTTGGCAGGAAGAAGATGCAGGCAAAACCAGTAAAAGAATGAATTCTATCTATAAAATGAAAAACAGTTTACGAGATTGGACTCCAGAAACAAAACCCACTTTAAAATTTATTGATTTTAAACTAGGTAATGTTTGTAATTTAAAATGTCGTATATGCGGCAGTTGGAGCAGCTCTAAATGGGCTCAGGAAGAGATTGCTTATGGACCAAATCCTCTAGCAAAGAAACAATTAGATGAAGGACAATGGCCTAAACGTAATCCTGCTTTCTTTGAAGACATTAAACCTGTATTACGAGATGTAGAATATTTTGAGTTTACAGGTGGAGAACCTTTCATGATAGAAAATCATTTTAAGATATTAGAACACTGTGTGGAACAAGGTTATGCTCGTAATCAAGATATACATTATAATACCAATGGCACACAATTGCCTGATAGAAGAGTGTTTTGGTTATGGAGCCAATTTAAACATGTAGAGATTGCATTCAGTATAGATGATACAGGAGCAGCATTTGAATATCAACGACATCCTGCCCAATGGGAGCAAGTTAAAGAGAATTTAAAAGAATTTAATATAAGATCCACGCTCACAGGTAATACCGATTTTCAAATTTGTTCCACAATTAGTATTTTTAACATATTAAATTTAGACACCTTAGTTGAATGGGTAAAAGAGTTTGATCCTAAATTCCTATATATTAATACTCTATTTGATCCTGAATATTTTAATGTACAAACTCTATCTGCGGAATTAAAAAAAATAGTGACAGCAAAATATAAAAATATAAAAGAATTAGCTTCCATAGTCAATTACATGAACAGTGCAGATCGATATTCTGATGCTATACACGAACAAAGAAAGAAAAGGATACTGCAAGCAGATCAATACAGAGAAGAAAATTTTGCCAAAATTTTTCCAGAGTTAAATAATTTTTTAAAGATATATGAATAGAACATTATTAGCAGGGGGTTGTAGTTTCACATTTGGGCATGAGTTATCTGATGATCAAAATGGTAAAAGTCCTTCTAAGAAGACTTGGTCTGCTCTACTAGCAAATGAAGTAGGAGCAAACTATTTTTCAGTAGCTTACCCCGGTACTGGCAATGCAGGCATAGCGAGACGAGTGTTTGAATATATCACAAATAATAAAGAAGAGAACATAATGGTTGCAATTATGTGGACATTTACTTCTCGTTATGATTGGGCTATGCCTCGTAATGCTGTATTAGAAAAAACTCGCTGGACCACAATCACACCATGGGACACATCAGATAATCAAGCAGAAGTTCAAAAAACATTAGCTACCAGTGAACCACAATTAGAAGTTTGGAAAAACAGAAGAGAAACTATGAGAGATACGGGCGTGGGTCCGTTTGCTGATAATCTATATCGATACGCTGCTAATCAATATCATGAAACCTATTTGAGTTGGAAAAATATCGTATGGTTGCAAAATATATTAGAAAAAAAGAAAATATCTTATTTTTTTACTCTTGCTGACAATACTCTATTTTGGGATGAATTTAAACCATTAAATGAGCTTGATTCTTTGCTTAATGGTCTATACAATGAAATAGATTTTGCAAATTGGCATACGTTTGGTGAACGGCAGATGGGATTTAATCAATGGGCACAGTTGAATGATTATCCACGTGGTACCACACATCCTTTGGATGCAGCTCATGAAGATGCTGCAAAATTAATGAAGAATAAATTTTTAGAACTTTATAACAAATAATGGGAGAGAACATGATACAATGGATAAAAAACCTAATAAACAAAGTGAGATTAGAAAGACAATATCGTAAGAGATTGAAAGAATTAAAAAAGAAAGATCCTTTCATCTACAAATAAAATGAGAATACTAGGAATCAACTGTCTAAACCACGATGCTGCCATGGCTGTGGTTGAAGACGGAGAAATTCTATGGGCAGCACATGCAGAAAGATACAGCAAAGATAAGAATGATCATTATCTCAATTGGCAAATAGTAAATGAGGCTCGCGAATATGGACCATGGGACCGAGTGGTTTATTATGAGAGACCTCTACTAAAAAAAACTCGACAAGCCTATGCCGGGCAATGGGATGAAGTTTTTTCTCGAACAAATATACCACAAAATTATTTAAATGCTTTTGGAATACAAATAGATGAATATGTAAGCCATCATGAATCACATGCTGCAGCAGGATTCTTTACATCTCCGTTCTATGATGCAATGATACTAACAGTGGACGCTATAGGAGAATGGGATACTACTTCAATATGGCAAGGCAAAGGCAATCGATTAGATCTATGCTACAAAATTAAATATCCTCATTCATTGGGTGTGCTCTACTCAGCATTTACACAACGAGTAGGACTTAAACCTGCTGAAGAAGAATATATTCTAATGGGTATGGCAGCATATGGAGAACCTAGGCATGTGGCAGAAATTTATAGAGATTTAGTATATCGAGATGGAGATTTCACTTTAAAGAAAAATTTACATAAAGGATTGGGTAACTGGCTACCAGAAGCTGATCCTATGGACCTAGCAGCTAGCATACAAAAAGTTATAGAGCAAGAATTAGAAAAATTATGGCGCAAAACTCGACAATACATACCCTCAGGGCAGATAGCAGTTAGTCAATATAGTAACAAAAGAAATCTAGTGTATGGCGGAGGTGTGGCTCTAAATTGTGTTGCAAACACGAAGTTAGCCAATTTAGGGTTGTTTGACAACATATGGATCATGCCCAATCCAGGAGATGCTGGCAGTTCTATAGGTTGCATTGCTGCTGCTGAACGAAGACATATCAACTGGAGACATCCTTTCTTAGGGCACAATATAGAAGGCGAATATCCTGTGGATCATTTGATAAAAGAATTAGAAAGCAATCGCATGGTAGGAGTGGCAAACGGTAGAGCTGAGTTTGGACCTAGAGCTCTTGGTAATAGATCACTGCTGGCAGATCCACGAGGAGAGGATATCAAAGATTTGGTAAATGGTATCAAGCAAAGACAAGAATTTCGACCATTTGCACCTGCTATACTAGAGGAGGATTTACACGAGTATTTTGAGGTGCCTAAGTGCGTTGTAAACACCCCTTATATGCAATTTATAGGCATTTGTAAGCATGGTAAAAACTTCCCTGCCATTGTGCATCATGACGGGACAAGTCGTGTGCAAACAGTGAATAAAACGCAGAATCCAGGCTTTTACCAACTGTTAAAAACATGGAAAGAAAAGACCGGATGTCCAATGCTGTTGAACACATCGCTGAATATCAAAGGTGAACCTATAGTGAATGACATCAAGGATGCGGAACGATTCCAAACCAAGTATAATATAAGAGTATGTTGAAAATATTAATAACAGGCGGAGAAGGTTTTATTGGTAGTTGGATTGTGGAGAAATTGTCTCAGATGGGGCACCAAATTACCACACTGGACAACAGTGATACCTATGGTGTGATTGAGAGACAAGAGCTAGATAGATTATGTCAATGGCGTCAAAGGAACTGGAAACAAGTTCGTAAAATATCCGGCAATGTGATTATGCCATTAGATCGCCAATGGCTAAGGAAACAAGACATAGTGATACATCTAGCATCCTATCCCAGAGCCAAAATAGTGCATGATCATCCAGAGATGGGCGTGGAAAATATTGTGGTAGGAACCACAGGCATGTTGCAAGATTGTGTGGAATATGGTGTGAAAAGATTTGTATATGTTTCTTCCAGCATGATATATGGAAATTTTGCAGATGGTACAAAAGAAGATTTTCGACCTAATCCAATAAACATTTATGGAGAAGCTAAATTAGCAGGAGAGCGATTAACACAACAATTTAATCGAGCAACAGGATTAGAATATGTAATAGCAAGACCCAGCGGTGTGTACGGGGCTGGTGATATACCAGACAGAGTGTTGAGTAAGTTTTTTGCAGCCGCTATGAATAATCGAGATATTAATGTGCATGATGCAAATAATCGAGTAGACTTTACCTATGTGGAAGATACAGCAGATGGTATTATTCGTTGTGCTCTAGAAAAAAAAGTAGCCAATAAAATATTTAATATCACCGCAGGCAGTGCAACCAGTTTAGGAGAAGCAGCAAAAAAAATTATTCAATTAACAAGGAGTAAGAGTCAAATTAAAGACACAGGGCAGAACAATTTGTATCCTGAAAGAGGCACTTTAGATATATCTCAAGCCAAAAAGTTATTAAATTATCAACCTCAACACAATTTTGATCAAGGAATAAAAAAATATTATGAGTGGCTACAAAATAAGATTTAATGGTTTAGACCGCTTATACGGTCATTATAAAACAGAATTTAATAAAGTTGCACAAAAGTCTTGGCAGCTAGGATCGGCTATATTAGGCAAAGAAACAGAGAAATTAGAAAGCAATATAGCTAAAAAATATTCTAGACAATATGCTGTAGCAGTGGGCAGTGCTACAGATGGTTTGTATTTTGCTCTTCGTGCTGCTGGGATTGGACCAGAACATAAAGTATTCTGTCCTGTATTAAGTTATGTGGCCACAGCAGGAGCAATACGAAGAGCCGGCAGTAAGATCAAATTTATAGACACAGACAACAACGGCAACATAGGCAGTTTCTTTCATGAAAAAACACCAGATGCTATAGTATATGTAAACTTATATGGTAACACTGCAGACTACGATAGAATACAAGCATACTGCCAAAAAAATCAAGTTGTTCTAATAGAAGATGCTGCTCAATCGCAAGGAGCATATTATAAAGATAGTCCTTCTGGCACATTAGGAGATGTGAGTGTGTTCTCTTTTGATCCAATGAAGAACATGCCAAGTTTTGGTTCTGGTGGTATGGTATTAACAGATAACAAAGATATATGTGAGCGTGTGATATCTTTGAGAAGACATGCCGTTAAAAGCACGGAGTTTGACCATGGTTATAACAGCGTGATATCAGAAGATCATGCAGCACAATTAAATGTACTGTTGGATCACTATGATGAGTTACAGAGAGATAGAGAGCGTGTGTCGCAAAGATATCACAGTAACCTATCCAACAAGACTTTTATTAAGTGCGATGAGAATAACCGAAGCAGCTACCACAAACAGGTAATGTTAACGGATAATAGAGATCAATTGAAAGAATATCTAGAAAAGCAAGGCATAGAAACCAAAATACATTACTCTCAAATATTAGATATAGTCAATACAGGATTATATCCTATAGCAGAAAATATTTGTCAACAAGCTATTAGTTTGCCAATCTATCCATTCTTACAGAATGAAGAAATAGATTATATTTGCGAACAGATAAAAGACTTTTATGGCATTTGATTGCATTTGCGTAGATTTTCAAAACAGCAAAGAAAACTTGAATATAATCAAGCAACGCATGCCTCATGCTAGAATAATACCTTTTGTACAGAGTTACATGGAGATTCTAAAATCTTTAGTAAATGATGCAAGAACTTCTCATGTGTGGATGATATCCTCACTGATAGATTATAGCACATTTGATTTTGATTATATTCCAGAACAACATCAAAGTCAGCAAATACATGTGTGGCACAACGTAGAGCAGAAAGAAGGAGACACCGTGTTAATTCCTTGTACAGAGTTTTTACAACAAGCAGAAAAATTAAAATTTTTAAGAGATTTTAAAAATATAAACTATCATTCTACTGTATTAAACTATTCAGCATGGCCTGTTAGATCTTTTGAATTTGACACATTAATAGAACAGGTTCAATCACAAAAAGAATTGTATGTGAATTATTATTATCGAGAACCCACTTATTATATTCCTTCTTTTTGGGAAGACGTTAAACTTTATTGCCTAGACGAAAATCGTTTAAATTTACTTTTACCAAGATTCTCTGTTAAAAAAGAGTTGCATGAATATTCTCCAAAGTTATTATTAAAAGATAAGTCAGCTCCCGTGCATTTTGATATAATTTTTATACACAATAATGAACCGCAACACGAAGAAAATTATCAAGCATTACTATCAGCCGTGGAAGGTAAACCCAACAGAGTAAAAGTGGTTGCCGGAGTGCAGGGTAGGAATCAAGCCTATAAGGCAGCAGCCAACATCAGTGACTCAGAATACTTTTATGCTGTGTTTGCTAAAATTAAAACAGATCCTAGTTTTGGTTTTGATTTTGTACCAGATACTCTAAAATCTCCTAGACATTATATATTTGATTGTTATAATCCTGTAATAGATTACACCTATGGACATCAAGCCATAATATTATACAATAAAAAGATGGTGTTGGAGAATACTGGCATGGGATTAGATTTTACTCTGTCTCAACAGCACGATCATGTTAAATTATTGAGTGCTGAAACCACGTTTTATCAAGATCCTCAAGTGTCATACAGGACTGCATTTAGAGAAGTGGTTAAATTATTGCACGCACAAAAAATCAAACCCACTGTAGAGGGCAATTATATCCTATTAAAATGGTACGCAGAATCTGATATGCAGAATGCCACTTATGTGCGTGATGCTTACGTAGATGCTGTAGAGTTTGTAAAAAAATATTCAGAAGATTTTGAGAAATTGTTTCAATCCTATGAGTGGGAATTTGTTGATAGTTTATATCAACATAGATATCTTTAGTTCTTAAAAGTTTTATCTAATAATATAGAAGTCTTTGATTCCATATCTCTTTTTAATTTGGGAATATCAAACTTAAGATCCACATGTTTAACGTTGGCGTAATTTGTATTAATGTATCTTTTCAGAGTGTCGGCAACGTGTGTCTCGGTTTTCTTTGATTCTAATTCTTTCTCTACATCATAATGAATTGTGACATTATTTTTTAAAGTAATGTCACACCATTTAACATAGCCTATGGGCATGTTGCTGTATTTGATGCCTTCCAGGACTTCAGGCCACTCTTTAACAAACTCCGATGTTAACTGTACCCAAGTCTGTTTAGTTCTTGGCAGTTTCCTTGGCATCAGATTTTTTATTTTTTTTTGCTGCTGCTTTAGTAGGAGTATTGTCTTTAACAGATAATTCTGCTACTGAAATTCCCATATCTTTAGCAATCATCTCATTCAGTTCATTCAACGCAATCTTGCCTTCTTTGCCTGAACCGTAAGTGACTACCACATTCGCAGTGGGTATTTTTTTAATATAATTGTCATTGTGTAACAATGCCAGCATATCGATACCATCTGGGAATTTTTGTCTAGCAAGATAAGAACCAAGTTCAAAACTAGCCTGACCTTCTGCACTTTCCACAGCTCTCATGAAAGCATTATGATATACATCTGATAGAAATTTAGGTCCTATCACCAAACAATTTTCTGGTTCTTCTGGTACAGTTCTAAATATGATTGCCACCTTAGCGCCATCATCTTTCAGTATGCCAATATGCTTGAAATTTTTTCTAGCTATTTTTGCTTCTATATCTGCTGAGGAAGCATCCATAACCATTTTATCGTATAGATTAAACATTATTTACTTTCCTGCGGCAGCTACTGGTGCTTCCGCTGTTTTGTTTTCTTCAGGTTTGGTCTCTGGAGCCACTTTAGCTAGGAACCCTTGAAGTTTATTATACATTAGTCCCACAGTTGCCATTTCATTAGCTCTGAATGCGCCTCTAGTCGAAGCCACATCAATAATGGTTGCTAAATTTTTAAGATCACCGATGCTGAGATCAGTCACTGCTTGTTGTGCAGGTGCTGCCTGTGTTGTTGGTGCCGATGGAGTTTCAGTCGCCTTTGGCGCTTTAACTTCAGCCTCTTTTTTTACTTTTTTTGTTGCCATTTTTTTCTCCTAATTGCAATTAGAATAATATTGTAACAAAATTAGTTAGCGAGGTCAATGCTTAAATTCCAGCATTCTGAGCCATACCACTTAGTACAAATAGAGTGAGATCACTGGGCTCTTCAAAAGCAATTGTGATCACAATATTCACTTGGTCATTTTGGTATCGTACATCATTTACCAATGCAAATCTGCCTGCACAGTGAGCATGAATCCAACGAGCTAATTTTTGAATTTGGTAATCGTGTTGATTTGGTAAAGAAATAGTTTTAAAATGTAGTGGTATTCGTTCTAGTCTTCTAGGATGAAAATTTTTTGCATTAATCCTCATAATTCACCGTCATCCCAAATGGTGCTTGTATATTTCTTTCGTAGGTATTATTAATTAAGAATATAGTATCGCAGTAGTCCTTGTCACCCCAACTGTCAAATGGCCAACCATCTGTGAACATAATGAATTTTTTGGGTTCAACACCTTCTTCTTTCATAAAATCCCAATTGCACATAAAATCAGTGCCACCACCCGAACCTATCACATAATCTCTTAATTCATCCATGTTGTCTGGGGTGAATATTTTAGGATTGAATACTTTGGTATCAAATGACCAAAGATGTATTTTAAAATCTTTGTATTGTTCCATTATGCCCTGTATCTCTCCTAGGAAATCTCTGCATTGTTGTTCAGATATAGAACCCGAAGCATCTATTGCAAGACATATATCAATAGTGTCTGTGTTGATCATGCCTGGAAGTATGGCATCCATATGCCAGCTTCTTCTGCTGGGTTTCATGAATGTATAATCACTCTTCATTGTGCTCATGATTTGTTGTTGTATAATTTCTCTCCAATCTAATTTAGGTTCTGTAAGATCGGAAATCATTCTTTGAATACTGCCTGGTAGATTGCCTGCACCTGTGGATTGTGCTGCTGACATCATGGCTTCTTTGATCTCATCTTTAATTTTTTTAAGTTCTTCTTTGGTATATACAGGTTTTCCGCTTTGTCCTTGACCCGACCCATCTTTGTTCTTGTCTTTGCCTTCTCCTTCGCCCTCGCCTTGTCCTTTACCCCAATCAATATGTTCGTCTAATAATTCGCCTAATTTTTTAAGATCCACTTTGTTCTTTTTAACCTGTTTCATTAGCTCATCATAGATCTTTTCAGAAGCCCAGTCTTTGTATTTGTCGTCTTGGAAACCTTTGTTTTCACCTTTTTTACCTTTGGGCATTTCACCAATTCTATAATCCACAAGTATTTGGTTTACAGCATAATCACAAGCAATGTTCCAAATTTGAGGATCTCTGCCTTCAGATCTCAACATCATGTGTTCAAATACATTGTGTAGAACTTCATGTCCAAATAAGAATTCAGTTTCTTTGGTAGTGAGACTGTCTATGAATTTAACGTTGTAAAAGAAATGTCTGCCATCTGTGGCTGCTGTAGGACACCAATCATCAGCATTGATTATTTTAAGTCGAGTAGCTAGATTGCCAAAGAAAGGATGTTTCAATAACAATGCAATTCTTGCAGTGACTAGTTTGTCTAAAATTCTTTGATCTGTTGCAGCCATTATTTAGACTCCATGGCAGTTATGACATACTTGCCAAACTTTTTATGGAATCTATCGAATGATTTTAATTTACTTGGATCGAATGGTAGTTTGTAGTTTGTAAGAGCAATCTTCGCACCCATAACCACTAACTCTGTTTCAAAGTTGTCCATCATGTAGTTGAAAAATCGATCTGCCATATCGTTCCAATTTTTTTCTTTATCAATGTGTGCCTGTTGTAATTCATAACACAGACTCACAGTCAAAGAATACATTGCTGATATTTCTTTAGTTTTAAGATCTTTAACTTTACCGCTCAGTATGTCGGATGGGTTAGGTAGCTGACCGCTAATTTTACGATGACTCATAAATTTAACGGCCAGACCTTCTCCTACTGCGCCTGCCACGAGGTCAGTGAGCGTACTTTCAGGCAAGCTGTCCGATAGAAGTTGGCTAACGAAACTCCATGATCTTGGAGTTGCGAAAGAACGTGATGATCCTTTGGGATCAAAATCATACAAATCTTGTTTAGCGAATGTTACGTAACCTACCACATCAGGATGTATTCTATTTAGAGTAGCCCACGCCATCCAATCTTCGTAGTCCACTCTTAATTCAATGTGGACGAATCTGTTCGCTAATGGTGCTGGCATTCTGTAAGTAACACCGCGGTCAGAATCTCTATTACCAGCTGCTACAATTGCAACACCCTTTGGTAGATAATATTGTCCTACTCTACGATTTAGGATCAACTGATAAGCCGCTGCCTGTACAGCAGGAGCAGCTGAATTTAATTCATCTAGAAATATAATTGCTGTGGATTCGGGATCGGTGGGTAATTCTGCTGGAGGAGCCCAAACCATGTTGTTTTCTTTGCTGTTGTAATAAGGAATACCTTTGATATCTGTGGGTTCCCATAATGGTAGTCGTATATCAATTACTGATCTTTTTTGTTCTTCTGCAACCTGTTTAACGATATCGGATTTACCAATACCAGGTGCACCCCACATCATTAGTGGTCTTTGTAATTGTAGACAATGTGCTAGTGCTGCCTTTGCTTCATTTGGAGTTACGGTTCTATTTTGAGAGCCGACCGCTGTGCCCTTTTCTTTTTTGCTCACCATTTTTAGACCTCTCTAAAATATTTGTTATACTATCATTATAACATAAAACCGTATAAGGTCAACTGGGTATAAGCTACTGATTTTATTGACTTTTTTTAAATATAATTTTCAAATTCTGGAATAAATTTTATGATTTGTGATTTTCTATGCATATCTAATTGCTTAACTGATTGTTTTAATTGATATAAAGCATCTTTATCAGTATTTGTTGCTTGTATTTTTTTTAAAAGCATCATAATCTCTGTTTTAAAATTACTGTTATGATTTAAATTTTCTTTTTTAAAAAATTCTGTTACATCATTAATGAATTTTTCTTTTAAAGATAATGGTGCTATAAAAGGACTGTACATAACAGGATTTGTAACTTTCATAGGCACAATTCCAAAATACCTATTCTTTTTTGAATAAATTTTCTCAATTTTTTTACACCAAAATAAAAAATCTTTGTAATTAAACATTGATAATATATTTAAAGAATTAAATATTTCTATTTTAACATTATTTTTTAAATCGCTCATTTTGATCAAATTCTTTTCTATTTGCTTAAAATTACTTGGCCATCTGATATAGTCATTAGCTCCTCCAAATGCATCAATACTAACGCTTAGACGTATGCTCTTAAAATTTTCTAAAAGATTATAAAATTTTTTATTAATATTAGTAGCATTTGTTATTATTTGTAAATTTATATTTTTTGTGATTCCTTGCTTATGCAACAATGTAAAATAGTGTTCATATTCCTTCATTATAGAGGGCTCTCCTCCTTGTATATTCATCTCAATAACATCACCGGATATTTTGAACAAATCATTGATCAAATCCGTGGATATAGCGGAGATGCCTTTGTTTTTTTTGTTTGTGTCTTTAGCCCATTCTGAACTTCTTATTGGATTGCACATTAAACACTTAAGGTTGCAAAAATTTGAGAAATCTAAATCTAACATAGTAGGCAAATTCTTATTAGGAATATCATCATACGAGTTATAAAATATTCTTGAGCTAGATAATTTCTTTTCTTCTTTATTGTAACAAACGTTACAACCTTCTACTTTTTGTGCTTTTTCTATGTTATCTAATGCATTTTTTCTTATATCACTATTCCAAAATTCAGATGGTTTCATTTGGTATTTGTTTGGATGTATACAACAAAGGCTAACTCCTTGGTGCGAAACAAACATACCTTTTTTTATAAAATTACAATAGGTTTTATTATGCATTTTTCTGTTCATCCATTTTGCTCATTGCACGAGCCAGGCCGTATTTGGTGACATCTCCTGCAAACATCATCAATTGTAGAGCCATTCTTTCCATTGTAACCACGATCTGCTTTTTATCCACATAATATGGACAATCCACATACTCATCTAACCATAAGAAAGTTTGGGGTGTAAAAATAATCTTGTCTGGGAATTTAATACTGTAGGTCTTGATTTCTAACTTTTTTAAAATTTCTAATCCCGATTTAGTCATCCTTAATGATCGAGCTTGGTAGCTTTCTCTTACATTCTGCCACCAGGTATAATAATAGATCTTTAGAGTTTCTTCATGATCAGGCTGATTTAACAGTTGCATGAAGGTGCGAGTATAGGCGGTCTTAACGTCCATACTGTTAATTATCTTTTGAATTTATCGCCGGTTTTTAATAGATACACACCAAACTTATCAGTCTTGTGCATGGTGTTGAGTTTTTTAGCTAGATTTTCTGCATGTCCTGGGTTGGAAAAAGAAACCTTCTTATACTTAGGACCCGGGTAATTAGAAACCAAACTGCTACTTTTAAGATTAATAGGTTTGCCATCGTAAAATACCGCCCAGATTCCTTCTGCAGCGAGCACTTCTTCCTGCTTATATGTCTCTTTATTGCTGATTGTTAACAGCACTGTGGGTTTTGGTCGTGACATAATCTATCACAATATTTACCAATTTTTTTCCAATTTATACTGTGCCGTGTATAAAAAAACTCTACCTAGCTGTGTCGCTGTAATCAATTTAAGCTACACTAGGTTTCTAAATAAAACTTACATTCTGCTGGGTTTTGAGGGCAATATTTCTTGACAAAATAATAAACGTAATGTCTTTAACATCAATCAATTATAATTTTTAAAAACTTTAAATTAGTTATATCTTCTGTGTGCTGTGCTATTGCTAATAACGGTGCAGAATATTCATCAATTTCGTCCCATTTTTCTATATCACAATGTGCAAGCCAATTTTTTTTAAATTGATCAAACCACTTAATAAACTCAACGTCAAATGTTTTAGGAATAATGTCTTTATGTGAAATAAAAAATTTAGCTCTAAGAGTTGTATGAGGCTTACATAACTCATTTACACGTGTCTGCGTATTGGGTTCCTTATTTTCCCAATAACCCAATGGTTTTTTTCCTAACTCTGCCCATGGTAGATATATATTATTTTTTTTAATTTCTTTTTCATAATAATCATTACATTTAAATACTTCAGTCAATGGTCCTTCTTTTATACCCCATCCTACATGCATATGTTCTTTATCGTTATCAGAATTATTAGAGTTATAATGAATGGAATTATGGAACTTATACAATATTAAATTATTTTTTTTTAAAGAAAGAGTTTGATGAAACTCCTCATATAGTTCGTGAAAATAATTGAGTAGTTCTTGATCAGCAATTTCAAAATCGATAGATTTGATATCTGCAAAAATGCAAAACTGTTTGTAAATTGTTTTTAAATCACTATATTCATCTTGTCGAGATTCTATTATGTCAATAGGAATATTTTTTAAATGTTTTATTTTTTTAAACCATTTTTTTGCTATAGCAGAATTGTGTACCTGGTAATCCAAACTAATTTCTTTATTGTCTTTATCGTTAAAAATTAATTTAAAAAATTTATTTCTCACTACCAAACACTCCACCATCCATTTCGATGTTGATAGTTTGCGCTTGTTGTGCTGTTTTCAGCGCCTCGATTATCTCTTCCTGCACAGATACTAATCTTGTCATGGTTTGACTCAAACTAGCTGCCAAACGATCGGCATCTTGCATAGTTAAAGTAATATTTTTATCCTGCTTTGCTTTAGCAGTTCTAACTCTTGCTATGAAGTCTTCAATGGGCTGTGTTTGTATTTTGTTCTTTGATTGCATTGTTCAATATCTGTTGCATTTCTATTTTGCTTTTAATAGGCCCTTTATAGGCATATCGCTGTAATGTAATTACCTTGGGGCAGTAGGCCTTCCTCCATCCTTTGGGAAAATCTATAATGTAATAGCCTGCACAAAATAGGCTTCTGCTTTTGGGTGTTTTGGTATAGATAGGCAGTTGTTTTTGCACATCAAACATGGCATTGTATGGCTGTTGTGAGCAAGGATATCCATGCACATGCCACTCGCTTTCTTCTGTCTTAATCTCGTTTTTAGGCACCGTGATATCTGATGCAAATATACCCGAACCAAATTTTTCATACAAGCTCTCCTGTGTAGGATACTCTTGTCTCTGGTCTTTTTTACCTAAAAAAATCCAACCATCATCGTCTTTCTTTTGCAGTGTGCCTAATTTTTGGCCATTTTCTTCTATAATCCAAAATTTATCTTTTATTAATATCTTTGCTCTTAATGTCATGTTAATCTTGCATTAAATGGTTCCACATATAATTGTGCTTGTTCCGTAATCTTTTGTAGATCATATTTGGCACAGAATTTCATAAATCTTATGCCCACTTGTGATATCTGTTTGTTTTCTGCTTTGGCATTATCGATAGTTTGATCCAATTCTTGTACAATAACTTCTGGTTGTGCATGTAAATCCACTAATAATTTATTTCGCTCATAATCATCTAAAACTCTGTGTTCTACACCTTCTGGATCTACCCATTTGCTCAGCATTAGATTATTCCAGGCATATCCTCGGCTATTTCTATCGTCAAATGCTTCCAATAATCCTATTTTGCTTTTGGTACCTTTTTTACGCACTCCTGGATATGCTGAAAATATATTATCAGATGGATCACCCCTCATAGCTTTTTCAAATATGGTCCATTCGGCACTTTCAGTTTTTCTATGTACTCTAGTCTTTTTATCTATTACAGGATTGCCTTTTTTATCAAAATAGCCATCCACAGTCATGGTTTCTTCTGCAATACCATTATACTGTCGCACATTGGGTGCTATCAATTGATTTAAATCTTTGTCAGTGCTAATAATCACATGTTGTTGATCTGGATGTCGATCAATCCAACGAGCTATTAAATCATCTGCCTCACATCTGCTGTTCTGTAGCACTGTAACATTGGTTTTAGTCTTAATAAAATCAACAAAATCATCATAACACTCCCAAAATAATTTGTTCTCATCCTGTTCTATTGCACTCATCGCATCTGCTAATTCTTTTCGATTTCTTTTATAAGGAGCATAGTGGTCTTTCCTCCAACTGCGACCTTCTAAACAAAATACCACATGAGAGCCATCAAAATCATTCCAGGCCTTTTTAATAGAATTTAAAGTGATGTGTATAGCCATACCAATTTTTTCCGAAGCATTGCCACGTATCACGTGTCTTGCTCTAAAAAAAGTATTAGCAGTATCGACTAATATGTGAGTCATTGATTAATTTTAACACAATTATGTTAGAGAGTCAATGTATGCTTGTTGTATAACATCCAATTTTATTGATTTATCCCCATTTAAATACAAATCTACATCTCCATGACTTTGTAAAATTTTATTTTTTTCGTAAAATTGATCATAAACTTCTTTTAAGTTGGTAATATCTAGTTCTATTAGAAATTTCTTTGCTATATCATTTAATCCTAATTCAAACGATTGTAAATTAAAAAAATTAGAAATTGGAAAAAATAAGACATCGTTATTTTTTAATTCTGTTATATTTTGTCTTTTATTATTATGTGCAATTACACCATTTTCTTTTAAATATTTAAAACCAAATTTATAACCGTCTTTTAATGAAATATTTTTTTCTTTACAATATTTAGGAAATGTTGAACCAACTTTTTTTAAAGTATTAGATATAGCTTGTTCTGAATATAAATCTGTATTTGTATTTCCGGCTCTACTCAACCAAATTCTTTCAAAATATAATAATTCATTGTTTACAGTAATTAAAATTAAATTTTTATTTTTAGAATTTTTAACAAAAGTTTCAACATTAGGATCTTCAACAAAATTAAAAATTCCACTTTTCTTATAAAAATTATGACTATTGCCTAATGAATCAAATGGATTTTCTTCTATAGCAGGAGTTTCTTTACAAAATTTATCTAATACAAAAGTTAAAAAATTTCCGTGCCCTCCACTAATGTTTAAAATATAAATCTTATTAAGCATTAAATTTTTAAATGTTTGTAAAATTTATTTATTTTTTTTTCAATCTCTTGCTTTAAAAAGATATTATTAATTTTTTTTGCTAATTCAATTTGATAATAGACATTTGGTGGTATTATAGGAGAGCTATGATTGTAATGAGTACTCTGTTTGTAATCTTCAATAATTGAGTAATTTTGATCTATATTAAGTTGTTCGTGTAACGGGTCTTTCCAATTAATTTTTACACCTTGTATAATTAAAAGTTTTATTTTTTTTATCTCGCATATTTTTTGTAAGTGAAGCAATTTAATAATTAAATCTTTTTCTTCAATGCCCGGACTGTACAGATAATCATAATAAAGTTGTTTTGCTAAATGATCTTTACTGACACTACTAGGCCAATAATTTTTAAAAGAAAAATTTCTTAAAGAATCGGATTCCATTAATTCTTTATTTTTTTCATTTATTTCAACATCAAGTTTTCCAGGTTGTGTTAGTTGGCATATAACATGACTATAATCATTTTTATATAGTTCATCTATTAATAAATTTAAAATTAATCCATTAGTAATACCCGGACCGGTTAAATCTTTAATATCTAATCCGCAAATTTTTAGAACCTTTATCCAGGTTGGACTTTCACCTTGACCATAAGAAATTCCACAACCACTAATTAAAATATTAGTCATATTTGATACTTGTATTTAAATGTAAAAAAAATATGGAAAATTAACTTACTTCGGTCTTACCGTCGTTTCTTCTATTAATTTGTACATAACCTGCACCAGTTATGTCTACACCTTGCTCATTACCGATGGTTTTGCATAAACTTTGAAACCAACGATCCACAATCTCTTCTTCAGATGCTCCTGTGTAACCATTTTGTTTCAACATATTAACAAACTCATCATTCCAGTCTAATTCAAAGAATCCATTTCTTGGGTTTTCCGGATTTACATTTACTTGTAAAACTTTAACCATAGGTTCTTCACTCTTAGAAGTTTTAGAGGTTTCTGTTTTCTTTGTTTTTTTAACTTTCATGTCTATATTTTAATATACTTCTTATGATAAATCAATTGTTTTCTAACAATACTTTACCAAATTATGTCCCCCATGCATTTTTAAACAGTGGCACTTGTAATCTATCACTGTATCTATAGCCCATCTTCATGGCTAATTCTGCTACTGTTCTATTGTTTAAATGGTAAACACTTTCTACTCCACCCACAGGCATCAAATAAACTGATCCCGAGAATCCTGCTTTACGATAATCAGCCACTGCTTGGAACGCCTCATCAGCATCTTCCTTGGTGGCCACCACAAATTTCAAATACACATGTCCCACATCTCCATATTCTGCCACCACTTCAGGCAGTATGGCTTCTTCATGTTTTTCTCCGCTCACACTTAATTTT
>Ga0209500_10001010_pt1 | contig 22157 bp, 19 predicted proteins | sample S_140212_EF_Meta_FD_187323 | JGI IMG/M metagenome (GOLD analysis project Ga0209500, IMG submission 187323) | Freshwater microbial communities from Lake Simoncouche, Canada to study carbon cycling - S_140212_EF_MetaG (SPAdes) (version 2) | ecosystem: Environmental > Aquatic > Freshwater > Lake ... | reverse complement strand
TAACCGATGATCGCGACTTTGCGACCCTGGATGATTGATAGATCTGCATCCTCTTCGTGATACATCGTTGCCACAGTATTTCTCCTTTAGTAGTTTCTTGCTTAGTTTTGATAATCGGGTTGGGTGTCGTGCACTTCTTTTGCCTTAGCAGTCACATCTTTGATGGAGATGACGCTGATGAGCTTGTCGAGCTGAGCAATGACTTGCTCGAGAGAGTGGCCTTCAACAGCTACTCCAATAATCATCTTTGAGATGGATGAATCCTCTGTCGGTCCAACATTGAGAGTTTCAATGTTGAACGCGCGGCGTGAAAACAGGCCAGCTACGCGTGCTAGAACGCCTGGTTCGTTCTCAACGAGAACTTCAAGTGTGTGCTGACGACGACTAGTAGTCATTAGAGCTCCTGTGAATCCCAGTCGGGCGCAGTAGCGCGAGCGATCATAATTTCATCATTGGATGTTCCAGCTGCAACCATCGGCCAGACCATCGCATCACGGTGAACACGGAAGTCGACAACCACAGGTTGATCATTGATTGACATCGCCTTTTCAATAGTCTTATCAAGATCTTCAGGACGTTCGCATGAGAGACCAACACAGCCCATGGATTCTGCCAACATGGGAAAGTTTGGAACGCGCTTTGATTCAAGGGAAGTATTGGAGTAACGGCTGTCATAGAACAAGGTCTGCCATTGGCGAACCATGCCGAGAGATTCGTTATTGATAATCGCAACCTTGATAGGAATGTTATTGAGTGCACATGTAACAAGCTCTTGATTTGTCATCTGGAAACAACCATCGCCATCGATAGCCCACACAGTGGTATCTGGTGCGCCAACTTTGGCACCCATCGCAGCAGGAACCCCATAACCCATAGTTCCCGCACCACCTGAGTTAAGCCATGTACGTGGATGCTCGTATGAAATGAATTGTGATGCCCACATCTGATGCTGACCCACACCTGCAGTAAAGATGGTGTCAGTGCCAGAGATCTGTCCAAGGCGTTGGATAACTAGTTGTGGTGAGAGTGAACCATCATCAGGAGTATCAAAGCCCAACGGATATGTTGACTTGAGTGAGTTCATTTGGCGTAGCCAAGCTGTGAGATCTGGCTTGTTCTTTGCAAGAGCTGCTTTGAGTGCTGGGATAAGGGCAGCTATTGTCTCTTTCACATCGCCGACAACTGCAACATCTGCATGACGATTCTTGCCGATTTCAGCAGGATCGATATCTGCGTGAAGAATCTTTGCATTCGGTGCAAATGTTGAAAGCTTTCCTGTGACGCGGTCATCGAAGCGAGCACCTAAAGTGATAAGTAAATCAGCCTTTTGTAGGGCTGTTACGGCAGCAACAGTTCCGTGCATTCCTGGCATACCCATATGAAGTGGATGTGAATCAGGAAATGCACCACGTGCCATAAGAGTTGTGACAACAGGTCCGCCAAGAAGTTCAACGAGCTGACGAAGTTCGGCATGTGCATTGGCCTTGATAACTCCACCGCCCACGTAGAAGACAGGCTTAGATGATTGCGCGATGAGCGCTGCAGCATCGGTGATTGCCTGTGCATCAGGAGTTGTCTTTGGGTTATAACCAGCAAGTTTGATTGATGTTGGCCAGTTGTATTTTGTCATCTTTTGTAAAGCATCTTTAGCAATATCAACAAGTACTGGACCAGGACGACCTGTGGTTGCAATATGGAAAGCCTCGGCAATTACACCTGGGATCTCATCAGGGTTTGTGACTAGGTAATTGTGCTTAGTAAATGGCATCGTGATGCCACGGATATCTGCCTCTTGGAAAGCATCAGTACCGATAGCAGCAGAAGGAACTTGACCTGTGATTGCAACAAGTGGAACAGAGTCCATCGCAGCATCCATTAGTGGAGTAACAAGGTTTGTTGCGCCCGGTCCTGATGTTGCAATACACACACCCGCACGTCCTGTTACTTGCGCATATCCGGTTGCAGCATGACCTGCACCTTGTTCATGGCGAACCAAGATGTGGCGAATCGTTGAGTCATAGATCGGATCGTAGGCAGGAAGAATTGCGCCACCAGGAAGTCCAAACATCACTTCGACACCAGCTGCTTCAAGGCTTTTGACCAGTGAAGTAGCTCCTGTCATTTCTGTGCCGTTCGCTGTTGGAACGTGTTTCGCCATCTTCTTGCTCCTTTCTCTCTCGATTTCTGTAGAACCGTTGTTAAATGAAAAAACCCTCAGATATCTGAGGGCGCGCGTGACGTTCAGGCACGCGCTATCGAATCACCACCACTGAAAGTTCTGAAGCGCGTGTTGAAGTCATGACCGTATTCTCCATCGGAGCAGGGCTGTGAGTCAAGAGATGAGATGCACATCTCAATAAGTGAAACGATTAGTCGCAGACAGCGCCCTTGGAGGCAGAGCCCACAAGCTTTGAATACTTATGGAGAACGCCACGGGTGTATTTATGGGGCAGTGGCTTCCAGCCAACTTTGCGGGCTGCAAGTTCTGCAGGATCTACCAAGAGATCGAGTGTGCGATTTGGGATATCGATGCGGACTCGGTCGCCATCTTTAATAAATGCAATCGGTCCCCCATCAACAGCTTCCGGTGCAACGTGTCCCACACATAAACCAGTGGATCCTCCAGAGAAGCGACCATCAGTAAGAAGAAGAGTTGTCTTACCAAGTCCTGCACCTTTTATGGCGCCGGTAATCATCAACATCTCGCGCATTCCAGGTCCACCCTTAGGACCTTCATAACGAATGACGACAACATCACCTGCTTGGATTGTTCCATTCTCAAGAGCATCCATTGCTGCTTGTTCGCGTTCAAAGACGCGAGCTGGTCCTTCAAATTTTTCGATTCCAATTCCAGCTGTCTTACAGACAGCACCTTCTGTGGCAAGTGATCCACCCAGAATGGTGATTCCAATATCGGTAGAGATGGGTTTATCAATTGCGCGTAAAACACTTCCATCAGCAAGTGGTGGATTGATATCGGCCAAGTTCTCAGCCATTGTCTTGCCAGTTACTGTCAGAGTATCTCCGTGTAAGAAACCGGCATCGAGCAAGATGCGCAGTACAACGGGAATTCCACCAACTCGGTCAACATCGGTCATCACATATTTTCCAAATGGCTTGAGGTCTCCTAGAAGCGGAACCTTGGAACCGATGCGATGGAAATCATCAAGGGTAAGGTCGACTTCAGCTTCGTGAGCTATGGCAAGTAGGTGCAGAACTGCGTTGGTAGAACCGCCGAGAGCCATCAAGATTGTGATGGCATTTTCAAATGCCTTCTTGGTCAAGATATCGCGAGTAGTAATTCCCTTTGCAATTAAGTTAACAACAGCAGCACCTGCTTGTTCAGCATAGGCATCGCGACGACGATCTACTGCAGGAGGGGCAGCTGACCCCGGAAGAGAAAGTCCGATTGCTTCAGCGATACTTGCCATGGTGTTAGCGGTATACATACCGCCGCATGCACCTTCGCCTGGGCAGATAGCGCGTTCAATCTGATCAACACGATCTTGAGTAATCAATCCGCGAGCACATGCACCGACTGCTTCAAATGCATCGATGATGGTGACATCTTTGCCATCTACTTGGCCAGGCAGCGTAGAGCCCGCATAGACAAATACTGATGCAACATCGATACGAGCTGCAGCCATCATCATTCCTGGCAAGGATTTATCGCAACCTGCAAAGGTGACCATTCCATCAAGGCGTTCTGCCTGCATCACTGTTTCAACAGAATCTGCAATAACCTCGCGAGAAACGAGTGAGAAGTGCATGCCTTCATGGCCCATAGAAATTCCATCAGAGACTGAGATAGTCCCGAACTGCATTGGGAAACCACCAGCATCAATCACACCCTTCTTCGATGCCTTAGCTAAACGATCGAGTGAAAGATTGCACGGAGTGATTTCATTCCATGAAGATGCGATGCCGATCTGAGGCTTTACCCAATCTTCATCTCCCATTCCCACTGCGCGAAGCATTCCGCGGGCAGGAGCGCGCTCTAATCCATCTGTGACAAGACCAGAGCGGGGCTTCATCTTTGACATATGCGAATCCTAGCCTTGACCTAAATGCTTGAGTAGTAATTCTCTAACCTTGACAGCATCTGCTTGGCCCTTTGTCTCTTTCATGACTGCGCCAATGAGTGCACCAGCTGCAGGTAGGTGTCCCCCACGAACTTTCTCAGCAGTATCTGCCTGCTCGGCACAGACCTTTTCAATCGCAGCCATCAAGGCTCCGTCATCGCTGACGACTTTAATTCCACGTTTTTCGACAACCTCGGCAGGCTTTCCTTCACCAGCAATAACGCCTTCAACAACTTGGCGAGCAAGTTTGTCTGTGAGTTCACCCTTGGCAACGAGTGCCACAATTTGCGCAACATCAGCTGGCGTGATGGCAAGATCTGCAATAGCAATGTTTTGATCATTGGCAATACGTGAGATTTCACCCAGCCACCATGTGCGCGCTTTGGTGGGATCTGCGCCCAATAGAACTGTTGCTTCCACAATATCCAAGACATCGGCGTTGATCATCGCTTGCATCTCTTTATCTGGCACGTTCCACTCTTCTTTGATGCGCTTTCGACGTTGTGATGGACGCTCAGGAAGTGTTGCACGCAGCTCTTCGATCCAGCTAGCTGCAGGTGTGACAGGAACTAAATCTGGATCTGGGAAGTAGCGGTAATCCTCAGCTTGCTCCTTAGAGCGACCTGAGCGAGTAAGGCCAGTATCTTCTTGGAAGTGGCGAGTTTCTTGCTTAACCTTCTTGCCATCATTGAGAAGTTCTGCGTGACGAATCATCTCTCCACGTATTGCGCGTTCAACAGAGCGAAGTGAGTTCACATTCTTTGTCTCAGATCGCGTGCCCAAGACATCAGAGCCAATTGGCTTGAGCGATACGTTGGCATCGCAGCGAAGTGAGCCTTGCTCCATCTTTACATCAGAGACTTTGAGGCCGCGCAAGATATCGCGCAGCTCTGCAACATATGCCTTAGCAACTTCTGGTGCGTACTTACCTGTACCGGGAACAATCTTGGTAACGATTTCAACGAGTGGAATACCTGCACGGTTGTAATCAAGGAGTGAGTAATCAGCGCCATGAATACGTCCAGTTGCACCTCCCACGTGAAGTGACTTACCAGTGTCTTCTTCCATGTGAACACGCTCAACTTCAATACGGAACTGCTTTGGACCTTCTTCAGTATCGATCTCAACATCGACATAACCATCAAAACAAATAGGTTCGTCATACTGTGAAATCTGGAAGTTCTTTGGCATATCAGGATAGAAATAGTTCTTGCGAGCAAAGCGGCTATAGGGAGCAATCTTGCAGTTCAGTGCCAGGCCAATCAGAATCGTTGATTCAATCGCCTTTTCATTGACCACAGGCAGCGCGCCAGGCAAGGCCAAGCAGACAGGACATGTCTGAGTATTAGGAGCTCCACCGAACTCTGTGGCGCATGAGCAGAACATCTTGCTCGCTGTATTGAGTTCAACGTGAACTTCAAGACCTAATACAGGATCCCACTTAGCGATTACTTCGTCATATGTTGGAAGAGCCATTACTTCGCTCCCTTCAACTCAGGAGCGTTTGAAAGAATCGGTGCGCCCCACTTTGTAAGAAGTGCTGCTTCTAGCGCTGCGCCGCACTTGTATAGGCGTTGATCCTGCATCGCAGGAGCCATAATCTGGAAGCCAACTGGCAAGTTATCTTCATCGGCCAAACCTGCAGGAAGTGACATTCCACAGATACCTGCAAGGTTTACTGGAATTGTTGCAACATCACCCAAATACATGGCCATCGGGTCATCGACCTTCTCACCAATCTTGTATGCAGTAGTTGGCGCAGTTGGTGAGACAAGAACATCTGCCTTGGTAAATGCCTTTGCATAATCTTGAATAATGAGTGTGCGAATCTTCTGCGCGCTGCCGTAATAGGCATCGTAATAACCTGATGAGAGCGCATAGGTGCCAAGGATGATGCGGCGCTTAACTTCGCGGCCAAAACCAGCATCGCGCGTTGCACTCATTACTGCCTCTGCTGATGCGCCATTGACATCACCGGTGCGAAGTCCATAGCGCATTGCATCAAAGCGAGCGAGGTTTGAAGAACATTCCGATGGTGCGATTAAGTAGTAGGCAGCAAGTGCGTATTCAAAGCTGGGGCAATCAACTTCAACAATTTCTGCGCCAAGGGATGCAAGCACTTGAAGTGATTCATCAAAGCGTGTCTGCACACCCTTTTGATATCCCTCTCCCTGTAACTGCTTGATGACACCAATCTTCATTCCCTTAACATCGCCACTCTTTGCAGCAGCTACTACTGCAGGAACAGGTGCGTTAATACTTGTTGCATCCTTTGCATCATGTCCTGCCATCACTTCGTGAAGCAGCGCAGTATCAAGGACTGTGCGACCAAAGGGTCCTGCTTGATCAAGACTTGATGAATATGCAATCAATCCAAAGCGAGAGACTGCGCCATATGTGGGGCGAACTCCAACGATTCCAGTCAGCGCTGCAGGTTGGCGAATAGATCCACCAGTATCTGAGCCGATTGCAAGAGGTGCTTCAAAGGCCGAGACAGCAGCAGCTGAACCACCGGAAGAACCACCTGGTGTGCGCGTTAAATCCCATGGATTAAATGTGGGACCGTAACCAGAATTCTCTGTCGATGACCCCATGGCAAATTCATCCATGTTGGTCTTGCCCATAATGACAACACCGGCAGCTTTGAGTTTGCTGACAACTGTTGAGTCATAGGGAGGAAGCCATCCCTGCAAAATCTTTGACCCTGCAGTAGTAGGAACACCTTTTTGCGCAAGAACATCTTTGAGAGCAAGTGGAACACCTGCGATAGTAGATAGCTTCTCACCGCTCTTGCGACGAGCATCCACATCTTTTGCTTGTGCAAGTGCGCCAGCAGAATCAACATGCAAGAAAGCTTTTACTTGGCCATCAACGGCTGCAATACGATCAAGGTGCGCTTGCGTAAGCTCAACGGACGTCGTCTCGCCCTTAGCAAGAGCATCTGCCATCTGCGCTGCAGTATTGCGAATCATTCTGCTTCACCCAAGATTTGAGGAACACGAAAGCGTGACTCTTCTTGTGCTGGAGCGCCAGAGAGTGCATCCTCTGGAGAAAGACTTGGAAGAACTACATCAGGACGGGCAATATTTTCTAGTGGCTGTGGATGCGAAGTCGCCTTGACTCCAGAGAGATCCATCTCTTGAACACGAGCAACAGCATCAAGAATCAATCCAAATTGTGATGAGAGTTCAACGAGTTCTGCCTCAGTCATCTCGATGCGGGCTAGGCCTGCAAGCTTTGCGACATCATCGCGGGAGAGGCTGCTCATATGGGGAGTCTATAAAAGGATGAGATTAAGAGCGAATCTGGCCCGTGCCAGTAACGATCCAGGTAGTTGTGGTCATCGCCTCAAGGCCCATAGGTCCTCGCGCATGCAACTTCTGATTTGAGATTCCAATCTCTGCGCCAAAGCCCATCTGCTCACCATCAGTAAATCGCGTCGATGTATTGACCATGACAGCTGCGCAATCAGAGAGTGCGATAAAACGAGCGGCATTGGCTTTATCTTCCGTAACAATCGCCTCTGTGTGGTTGGTGCCGTATTGAGCAATGTGATCTGCTGCAGCATCAACTGAATCAACAACTGCCACATTCATCTCAAGAACTCCGTACTCAGTAGACCAATTCGCATCCGTTGCAGGAGTTGAAGCAATCTTGAAGGTATCTGCCACCTTTTGTGCAGTGGCATCCGAGTGCAAGGTAACGCCTGCATCACTCAGAGCCTTCAGCGCCATCGGTAAGAATGTTGGCGCAATCGCCTTATGAACCAAAAGAGTCTCAGCAGCATTACAGACGCTGGGGCGATGAGTCTTTGAGTTAATCACAATCGGAAGAGCCTTCTCAATATCGGCAAACTCATCGACATAGACATGGCACACACCGGCGCCAGTTTCAATGGTTGGCACAGTTGCCTCATCAACAACCATGCGGATGAGGGCTGCACTTCCTCGAGGAATAACAAGATCTACCTTGCCACGGGCTGTCAGCAAAGCCTTTGTGGTTGCACGATCTTCAGAAGGAACCAGCTGAATCACATCAGGTGAAATCTTGGTTGTTGCTAGCGCATCTTTCATGACCTTCACGAGAATCTCATTGCTGTTATGTGCAGTCGATGATCCGCGCAGAAGAGCCGCATTACCTGACATCAACAAAATAACAGCAGCGTCAACTGTCACATTAGGACGTGCCTCATAGACCATTCCAATCACTCCAAAAGGAACTGAAATCTGCTCAAGCTCTAGTCCATTAGGAAGAGTGGATTTACGTAGAGTTTGTCCCAGTGGATCAGCAAGTGCTGCTACCTGGCGCGCTCCCCCAGCAATTCCTGCAATACGCTCTGAGTTAAGTAGTAGGCGATCTTGCATCTGTGGGTGCATATTCTCTTTGCGCGCAGCAACCATATCTAGTTCATTGGCGGCAAGAATTTCAGCGCTACGAGATTCCATTGCTTGTGCAATGGCCTCGAGTGCAGCTTTGCGTTGTGCACCCGTTGCAGTAGAAAGTGTGCGCGAAGCCTTACGGGCTTTTTGCGCTAGCTCAGCAACTACTGCTTCGGCGTTCATAGGAGAACTAAATCATCTCTATGCACGAGCTCGCGCTCATATTCAGCGCCAAGGGAAGCCGCAAGTTCTTTCGTAGAACGCCCCAGCATCTGTGGGATCTCTTCAGAATCAAATGCAACAAGGCCGCGTGCAATAACTTTGCCTGATCCAGATGCAAGCTCAACGGTATCTCCTGAGATGAAATCCCCTTCAACTGCAGTAACACCTGCAGGGAGAAGTGAGACTCCACGTTCAAGAATTGCTGTGACTGCACCATCATCGAGAATCAAGCGACCACGAGGAGTAGATGCATGAGCAAGCCAGAGAAGTCGTGAATTTGCTTTGGAAGTATGTGCCTCAAAGAAGGTACCGAACTCTTCACCACCTACCGCATGTCCTGAATCCTGCAGAGATGTTAGAAGCATCGGAATCCCAGCGCTCGTTGCAATGCGCGCAGCTTCAACTTTGGTAACCATTCCCCCGCTGCCAACACCTGAAGAGCCCGCACCACCTAAAGTGATGGATTCAATCTCTGCAATATCGGCAACATAACGAATGGGCTTAGCCCCAACTTGTGTTGGAGGAGCGTCATAGAGAGCATCAATATCTGAAACTAATACAAGCAAGTCTGCCTGGATAAGAAGTGCAACAAGGGCTGCAAGGCGATCGTTATCGCCAAAGCGAATCTCCTGCGTTCCAACAGTGTCATTCTCATTGATAACGGGAATCACACCCAGTGAAAGCAACTTGGTAAGTGTCTGTTGCGCATTGGCATAGTGCGAGCGACGAACAACATCTTCGGTTGTAAGAAGTACTTGAGACGAAATAACGCCGTGAGCTTTGAACTTCTCGCTGTATTGGGCAATGAGCAAACCTTGGCCAACAGAGGCAGCAGCTTGCTGTGTGGCAAGATCTTTAGGGCGCACTTTCAAACCGAGAGGCGAAAGCCCTGCCGCAATCGCACCGGATGAGACAACAACGACCTCTGCTCCACGCTTTTTGAGTGAATAGGCAAGATCAACAACCTTCTGCACGGCATGGGGATCGAGCTCAGAACCGGCAGAGCCTGTAAGGGAAGAGGAGCCAATCTTGATGACAACGCGCTTAGCGCTTGTTATTGCCCCGCGGTTCACTTGTCATTGCTTTCTGTGTCACTCTCTTGAATCTCATTTAAAGTCAGCTTCATTTCAGGATTCGTTGGTTCTGCAACGTTGTATTCCCATTGGCGCGCAACTTCATCATCTGAGAGGCGATCGCGCTCTGTTTCAACGGTATTCCATGCACCTTCAAGTCGTGAATCTTCACCGCGACGATGTAAGAAGCCTGCTAGTTGTTCGGCGCCTGCCTCAATGGTTGGCTCCCACTCGAAGACAACTTCATTATCGCCAGAGCCGATACGAACTTCAGAGCCAGCAACTGCGCCCTTTTTAAACAATTCTTTCTCAACACCAAGCTGAGCCAGGCGATCTGCGAGGTAGCCAATTGCTTCTGCATTCTTAAAGTTAGTCTGGCGAACCCAGCGGACAACTTTCTGTCCGCGCACACTAAATGAATCATCGCCATTTTTCTGCACAGTAAATCCTGAATCATCGACTGCGACAGGGCGCAAGATAATGCGAGTGCGCTCTTCCTTTTCAGCCTCTGCACGTTCGCGCTGAACAAGGCGAGCCATTGAGTAAAGAAGTTCTTGCAGACCTTCACGGCTTGCCGCAGAGACTTTATAAACCTCATAGCCCTTCTCTTTCAGCTGCTCTTCCACCATATCGGCCATTGCCTTGCCATCAGGAAGATCTACTTTATTCAAGGCAACAATACGAACGCGATCTTCTAGACCACCATAGAGTGCTAATTCATTTTCAATCGCTTCTAGGTCATCAATCGGGTTGCGATCTGTCTCAAGAGTTCCACAGTCCAGAACATGCACAAGTGCAACGCAGCGCTCAACGTGGCGAAGGAATTGCAATCCAAGTCCCTTACCTTGTGATGCTCCTGGAATAAGTCCAGGAACATCTGCCACGGTAAAGCGAGTATCTCCTGCTTGAACAACGCCAAGGTTTGGAACCAAAGTAGTAAATGGATAGTCAGCAATCTTTGGACGCGCAGCTGAGATTGCTGCAATGAGAGATGACTTTCCAGCACTAGGAAATCCCACGAGAGCAATATCTGCAACAGATTTAAGTTGAAGTGTGAGTCTGCGCTCTTCTCCTGGCTCGCCAAGGAGTGCAAATCCTGGTGCGCGACGCTTTGATGAAGCTAGAGCTAGATTTCCAAGGCCACCATGTCCACCGCGTGCTGCAAGGAAAGTTGTTCCGATACCGATCAGATCTGCAATCTGCTTTCCATCTTCATCATAGACAACCGTGCCATTAGGAACAGCCATGATGAGATCCTCACCTGAAACACCATCTTTGCGATCGCCAAAGCCTTGATGGCCAGACGTTGCCTTGCGATGTGGTGAGTGGTGGAAATCAAGAAGAGTCGTCACTGATGAATCAACAACGAGAATGATGTCGCCACCGCGACCACCGTTGCCACCATCGGGACCACCCAGAGGCTTAAATTTTTCGCGCTTTACTGAGACGCAACCGTCTCCACCTTTTCCGGCAGCGGCAAAGAGAGTGACGCTATCAATGAATGTTGTCATTGTTACTCCCCTTCCCTTTTAGACTTATGTAAAACTATTGAAAATAAAAAAGCGGACCGCGATAAATGCGGCCCGCTCTTTGTAGAGAAACCTAAATTAAGCTGCAGGGACTACATTCACTACGCGACGATCGCGAGCGCGACCGAATTCAACTACTCCTGCTGCAAGAGCGAAGAGTGTGTCATCTTTACCGCGTCCAACGTTCTTGCCTGGGTGGAAGTGTGTTCCACGCTGACGAACGAGAATCTCTCCTGCATTTACTTCTTGGCCACCGAAACGCTTAATACCGAGGTACTGTGGGTTTGAATCGCGACCGTTACGTGTTGAGGAAACACCCTTTTTACTTGCCATTTGTTTGCTCCCTTAACCCTTACTTAGCACCGCTGATTGCGGTGATCTTTACTCGTGTGTGCTGTGCACGGAAACCTTGACGACGGCGATGGCCTGTCTTGTTCTTGTAACGAAGGATGTCGATCTTTGGACCCTTTACTTCGTCGATAACTTCTCCAGTTACCTTGATGCTTGAGAGAACCTTGAGGTCAGTTGTGACGTTTGCGCCATCAACGACGAGCAGAGCTGGGAATGAAACTGATGCGCCAACAGCAGCGTCCATGCGATCGACCGTGATGGTCTCGCCAACAGTTACCTTCTCCTGGCGTCCGCCAGCTTTAACGATTGCGTACATTCTTTATTGCCTCAGTTCTTCTCACTTAGTCATCAAGCCTGATTCACGCATAAGGCGTGCTCGGGCAGAGGCTAAGGGTACGGATTTCGCACCCTCGGGGTCAAATTGGCCGATTTAGCCTAATTATTTAGGCGGTAATAACCCCAGAGCTTGCTGCCCTGCGGCGGCGCTTTCCTTTAGGGGCGGCAGCCTTCTCTTCGGTGACTTCCACCTCAATACGATCTTCATTAAGAGTCTCGTGGAATTCGTGATCGGTCGCTGATTCCTCTTCAACATCTGGGTGATGTGCGCTCTGTGAATTTACCTGAGGCATTGGAGCCTTCATCTTCACAGGATCCATATGGATATGAATTCCGCGGCCATTACATGAATCACATGTGGTTGAGAATGCTTCAATCAGTCCTTGTCCCACACGCTTACGTGTCATCTGCACAAGACCGAGAGAAGTTACTTCTGCAACCTGATGCTTGGTGCGATCGCGGCCGAGGCTTTCCACCAATCGGCGCAATACCGCATCACGGTTAGATTCAAGAATCATATCGATAAAGTCAATCACAACGATTCCACCTAAGTCACGAAGGCGAAGTTGGCGTGCAATTTCTTCTGCGGCTTCTAGGTTGTTCTTGGTAACAGTCTCTTCCAGGTTTCCACCCTTACCGATGAACTTACCGGTGTTCACATCGATGACAACCATCGCTTCTGTGCGATCGATAACGAGTGAACCACCAGATGGTAGGTAGACCTTGCGATCGAATGCCTTAGCAAGTTGCTCTTCAACGCGGTAGTCAGCGAACAAGTCACCGCTACCTGAATACTTTTCAATCTTTGTGACAAGCTCAGGTGCAATAGAGCCAAGGTAGGAACTAATTTCTTCCCATGCTTCATTGCCTTGAATGATCAGCTTACGGAAATCTTCATTGAAGATATCGCGGATAACGCGCACAGCAAGATCTGGCTCTGAGAGTAGAAGCGCTGGTGCGTGGAAGTTTGGATTCGTTGACTTCTGATAAATATCATCCCATTGCGCTTTCAGGCGCTCGACATCTGCGGTGAGCTCTGCCTCTGACACACCTTCAGCTGCTGTGCGCACAATGACGCCAGCATCTTCTGGGATAAGAGTCTTGAGAATTGCCTTAAGACGTGAGCGCTCTGATTCAGGAAGTCGCTTGGAGATACCGCTCATTCCGCCACCAGGAACATAGACAACATAACGTCCTGGAAGTGAGATCTGGCTTGTAAGGCGTGCACCCTTTTGCCCGATTGGATCTTTAGTAACCTGCACAAGAACAGGCTGGCCTGTCTTTAATACCATTTCAATTTTGCGTGGCTGCGATTCAGAGATACCTGCAGCATCCCAATTCACTTCACCAGCGTAGAGAACAGCGTTACGACCCTTGCCGATATCAACGAATGCAGCTTCCATAGATGGAAGAACGTTCTGAACGCGACCTAGATAGACGTTACCGACATATGAAACGTTGGCATTACGGTTGACGTAGTGCTCAACCATCACATTATCTTCAATGACAGCAATCTGAATTCGGTCTCCCACTTGGCGGACAACCATCTCGCGATCCACGTTCTCACGGCGCGCTAGGAATTCACCATCTGTAATGATGGTTCCACGGCGGCGATATGGCTCACGAAATTCACGTGAATCACTGCGACCACGATCGCGATCGCGACGATTACGTGTTCCACGTTCTGTCTTTTCACGTGCTGGGCGCTCTGACTTTTCACGGACTTCGCGGACCTTAACAACTGTTACTACGCCATCTTCATCAATGACTTCACCTGGTGTGACACCATCTCCTGTTGCACGGCGGCGACGGCGACGGCGATGTGTGCTGCCATCAGCACCTTCTGCTGACTCATCAGATGAATCATCTGACTCGTTCTCTGAATTCTCTTGTCCTTCTGCGCCTTCACCATTGGGCTTGCGGCGACCGCGGCCACCGCGACGGCGACGGCGATTACGCCCACCGCGACCATCAGAATCTTCTGAATCACTCGACGCAGCGGTTGATTCTTCTACCTCTTCAGCTTTGGCCGGCTTTGCAGCTTTCTTTGCGCGCTTAGGCGCAACTGCATCAGCGGGTGCTGCTTGAAAGATCGGAACTGGAATTGCTGCAGATTTCTTTGTGCGCTTAGGCGCTTCCGTTACCTCTGTAGTTGTCTCTGTTGGTTCAGTTGTGACATCTGAGCTCAGTGATTTCTTACTTGACTTCTTAACCGCGCGCTTACGCGGTGATTTTGGCTCAATAGCCATGGCACCAAATCCTTTAGCGCGTATCTCCAGATTGCTGGTCATACGCATTCTCGTGGCCCGAAATGAGTTTTCACTTCGAACAAAACCTTTGTGTAGTCCGCCGCAGGCGCGATAAGGATCGCTGGCCGCGCTGAACTGTTGGGGTAATTATGACAGACAGAGGAGCTAAAAACCTATTTTGAGCGTGATTTAGCTGCGGTGGCTTGCATGAACATTCTGCAAGAGGCCAAAGCCGATGAGATTGGCAAACATGCTTGATCCGCCATAAGACAGGAATGGCAGAGGAACACCCGTCATCGGCATCAGACCCAAAGTCATTCCAATATTTTCAAATATTTGAAATGCAAACCATGCAATCACACCCGTGCAGACAAGTGTTCCGTAGGGGTCTGTCGATCGTCTGGCAATCGCAAATGCTCGCATCAAGATAAGAAAGAGCAGGAAGATAATGAGCCCACTACCTAAGAATCCAAGTTCTTCTCCTGCGACGGTGAAGATAAAGTCAGTCTGCTGCTCAGGAACAAAGCGACCGTTGGTCTGTGGTCCATTAAAGAGACCTGTTCCGATGAGTCCCCCAGAGCCAACTGTGATGCGCGCCTGTCGCAATTGATATCCAGCGCCCTGAGAATCTGCATTGGGATCAACAAATGATTGCAATCGCCTGACTTGATACTCACTAATGACGCCAGCCTTGGTTGCAACAAATCCACCGATGAGTGCAAGAAGAATGAGTCCAACAACCCATCGCGTGGGAGCACCAGAGACAGCAAGCATCGTCACAACAGATGCGCTAATAATGAAGACTGTTCCCATATCGGGTTGAGCAAGGATGAGAAGAATAGGAATTGCAGCAACACCCAAGGCTTTGAGAACATCTTGATGTGTGGGCTCATCATTGTTATGTGTGCGCTCGGATAAGAGCATTGCAATACCGATGATGATAGAAATCTTTGCAATCTCAGCTGGCTGAATTTGAAAACCTGCAGGAAGGCGAATCCATGCCTTTGCGCCATTGACTTCACTACCAACTCCTGGAATCAAGACGAAGAGAAGTCCAAAGACACCAAGGCCCCAGATATAAGGCGTATAGGCGCGCAGAAGTCTGTAATCAATAATCGTTGTTCCCCATGCAAGGGCAAGGCCGATGACAATATTTATAACATGGCGCTTGAGGTAATACTGAGGATCAAGTCCATTTGCTGAATACCAGTCACGCGTTGCTGCATACACAAGCAACGTGCCCAGTATCAGAAGCGCAACGACTGCACCCGTTAACACAGAGTCAAAACCGGAGACGATAGAGCTGCGGCGAGCTCTGCGATAGGGACTGCGATTGAGGAATGTACTCATCGTTTCACCGCCGCCTTTGCTGTGGGAGTTGCACTTGCTACAACTTTTGGCTTACCTGGATTTAATATAGATGCTTTCGGTTTTGTAGCAGGAGAGATACGAGGAAGTTTTGTTGGTGGCTTTCCTTCTGGGAAAACTGCAAGATCGGGATTAACAGTTGTTCCCTTGACGCCAAAGATAGTCTCGTAGATCTTGCGCACACCCACTGCAGATGTTCCGGCACCAAATCCACCTTGGCTGACCATCATCACAACTGCATAACGTGACTGTGTTGCTGGAGCAAAGGATGCATACCACGCTGTATCAGACTTAGCGGTGCCGTTCGGATTACGGCCAAATACCTGCGCAGTTCCAGTCTTGCCCGCGGTTGCAATAGGAAAACCTGCAAATGCACCTGCCGATGTACCAGCAATCGTTACCTCATGCAGTGCATCATGTAAGAAGGCGATTGTGGTTGCATCCACACCGAGTTCACCTAACTTCTCTGGCTGGAAAGTCTTTATGACAGTTCCGTCAGTCTTCACAATCGCTTTAGCAATCGTTGGCTTCCAGATAGTTCCACCATTGGCAATAGCTGCATACATCTGAGCAAGCTTGATGGGAGTCACAACGGTATCGCCCTGACCAATAGAGAAGTTGACCGCATCTCCTGCACGAATCTTGTCACCATCGATGCAGTTTTCACGGGCTAGCTGCAGCAAGAAGGCAGTCTGCTGAGACTTGGATGCGCGCTCTTTATAGTTGCAGTAGTAATCCTTATTCTGGCTATACCAAGCTTTGCGCCATTCACGGTTTGCAAGTCGACCTGATGACTCAGAAGGAAGATCTACGCCAGTCTTCTTACCCATCTGAAACTTCTCTGCTGCCTTATAGAAGTAATCATTGGGGCTTGATTGTGGACGTAATCCCCCATCACGCAGCCATTCGTCATAGGCGATGCGATACCAAATCGTGTCGCATGAGACGGCAATTGCTTTCTTCATCGAGAGAGTTCCTTGCGCCTTACTCTCGAAGTTTTGGAATGCTCGATTACCTACCTGAACTTCCTTAGGGCATACATAACTCTTGGTCAGGTCATAGCCAGCATCTTTAGCTGCCACAACAGAGACTGCCTTAAAGGTTGAACCTGGTGCATAGAGACCTTGGAGCGCTCGGTTCAGCGCTGGCACGCCATTCTTCTCGCTATATAAGTTATTGGCTTCTTCAACAGTGAGCCCCTTTTCAAATGCATTGGGATCAAATGTGGGATAAGAAGCAAGTGCTAATACTTGTCCATTGCGAACATCTAGGACTACTGCAGCTCCACCATCTGCGCGATAACCAGAAGCACGTGCACGGCGCACAGCATCTGCAAGTGCTACTTCAGCAGCTGCCTGGATGCGCACATCAAGGCTTGTTACTAAGTGATCACCTGCAGTGGGCTTGGTGTTCTTACTTGTCGTTGTCACAGCCTCTTTGCGGTCCACGATAAAAGTTTTGATCCCTGGTGTTCCACGTAAATACTCGTCATAGACAGTTTCAAGTCCAGCTTTGCCAATCGATTCAGATCTAAAGTAAGAACGACCATTTGCTCCAGATAGATCTGACTCAGTCAAAGGTCCGACATAACCCAAGACATGGCCACCGTTAAGACCCAAAGTCTGCGGATAACTTCTAATAGCAAGTGGTGTTGCAGAAATTCCTGGATAGCGATCAGAGCGCTCAACAATACGCAGCGCAACCTGTGGATCTGCAGTCTTGGTAATAGGAATAGGTTGGAAGCGAGAACCGGTCCAACATCCAGCTTTCTGACCCTTAGGAAGTTCCCCACATAGACGTGTGCGCTGCCAGACATCATCAAAGTTCAATCCAAGAAGTGTCACAAGATCCTGCACGACTGCAACACCCTTATCAGGCAACCTATCAATCTTGGTGCGATCAACAGTGACTGCAAGGCCCACGCTATTAAGAGCCATAGGAACACCTGATGAATCCACGATAAATCCGCGATTGGCTGGAGTCACAACATCGCGGCTCTGAATACTTAAAGCTGCATCTCGATATTTAGGTCCTGCTGCAACTTGCAGATAGAAGAGGCGACCAAAGAGTGCAACCATTAAAGATGCGATAAAGATTTGAATAACAAGAAGGCTCAACCTTGAACGCTGATTCATAGATGTGCTCGCGCCCCAAAGATGACGGCATGGAAGAAAGAAGTCACTTTAAGAATCAGCGGTGAAATAATTGCCGTCCAGAAAGCCGATCCTGCAAGGAGAAAAACGATATTAGAAATACTTCCCACTTCTTGTCCGAGCATCATCCCAAGAAGAAGAAATACCAATTGCGCTGCAACAACCCCAATCGTTACCAGAAATACGATGTTGATGGGATTGCCACGAATATTGTCATCGCCATATCCAAGAAATGCGACTGCATAACAAGCGATGATTAATACCAGCGTCCAATGTCCCATGGGTCCAGGTGATGTTTGTGAAACATCCATCATCAGCCCTGCACCAAAACCAGTAAGAGCCCCAATTTCAGGAGTGCTGAGCGCAGCCCAGATGAGTGCAACGACGAGAAGCAAATTAATTCCACCAGCAGGAAGACGCATCTGCGTCACAACAGCTTCTTGCAGTAAGAAGACAGTGAAGAAGATAGGAAAGGAGTAGAAGAATCTGCGCAGCGACATTGTTACTTCGTTGCTGTAGGTGTCGGCTCGACTGCACCAGGTGTTGCATAGATAGTGACAGTAGGTAGTGGAGTTGGACGAGGCTTTGGTGGAACGAGTGCATCACGTGGGTCTGCTGAATCACCAGAGACCACGACTGCCACAACTCCCAGAGTTGAGAAGTTTGCATAGAACTTCACATCAGCAGTTTGTGTGACAGCACCCGGTGAGTTATCAACGGAGATGACTTCACCGATAGGAACACCAGGAACAAAGGGGCGACCATTCTGACTTCCGCGCGCTAGAAGAGCATCGCCCTTATGCACCTGAGTGGTGTTATCAAGGAGCTGCAGAACACCCTTCCGAGTGCCTTGGCCACTGAGAATTCCGATTTGCTGTGTGCCGGCGATACGAGCACCAATTTTAAATGCAGGATCTGAAGCAAGCTGAACGAGCGCGCTATGTGCATATGCATACTTCACAACTCCCACAAGGCCATAACCAGATAGAACTGTCATATTGGTATGAACGCCTGATGTTGTTCCCGCATCAATTGTGATCGTCTGTGTGAAAGATGTACTAGACCCTTGAGAAATCACCTTTGCATTAACGACCTTGTAACCGGCTGTGCCTGCAAGATTAAGAACGCCTTTGAGTTGCTTGAGTTGCGCATCAGCAGTTTGCCGTCCCTGAAGCTTCAGACGTAACTTCTCGTTCTCTGACTTGAGCTTCTCCATCTGATTGCGTGTGCGACCAAGGTGGGTGACATCAGAGAGGAAGTTACGAAATGGAGATACAACCCATGCTCCAGCTTTTTGAACTGGGGTAAGAGCAGTCTGTGTTCCTGTGCGCAGCCCATCGATAACTTGAACGCCTCGAAGATCTAACGTGATAAGAAATAGAGAGGTGACAAGGAGAACGATGATGAGTAAGCGACCGCGGTTGTCGCCGCCGTAGCGCACTTGTGATTACCTATCGACGAGGCTCGGAGATCAAAACCTTTTCAAGGGCTTCGAACTCTTCAATGCACTTACCTGAACCTTCGACAACTGCATCGAGTGGACGGTCTGCGATATGGATTGGCATTCCTGTCTCTTTACGAAGACGTTCATCAAGACCCTTAAGGAGTGCTCCTCCACCTGTGAGAACAATGCCACGATCCATAAGATCAGATGCAAGCTCTGGTGGACACTTATCAAGAGTTGCTTTCACGGCATTAATAATCTGGTTGACGGGCTCTTCAAGAGCTTTACGAATCTCTGCAGCTGTCACAACGATTGTCTTAGGAAGACCTGTTGCTAGATCGCGACCACGAATTTCAGCATCGTTCTCACCTTGAAGTGGATATGCAGAACCGATAGCCATCTTGATCTCTTCTGCTGTGCGCTCACCCAAAAGCAGTGAATATTCGCGCTTAGTCCAGTTAATAATCGATTGATCAAGCTCATCGCCACCAATACGGATTGAAAGCGCTGTCACGATTCCACCGAGTGAAATCACAGCAACTTCTGTTGTTCCGCCACCGATATCAACAACCATGTTGCCTGTTGGCTCGTGGATAGGAAGGCCAGCACCGATTGCTGCAGCCATTGGCTCTTCAATGATGTAGACCTTACGTGCACCAGCTGCGTAACCTGCATCCTTCACAGCGCGCTGTTCAACACCTGTAATACCTGATGGAACACAGACGACGATACGTGGCTTAGCCAAGTAGCTGCGGCGGTGAACTTTCTGAATAAAGTAACGGAGCATGCGCTCTGTAGTGTCGAAGTCTGCGATAACACCATCTTTGAGTGGACGAATCGCAACGATGTTGCCAGGAGTACGACCAATCATCTTCTTTGCTTCAAGACCAACAGCGAGGATTCCACCAGTATCTTGATTGATGGCAACTACAGATGGCTCATTGAGAACAATGCCACGACCGCGAACATAGACAAGCGTGTTAGCAGTACCTAGATCAACTGCCATATCGCGGCCTATGAATGACATTCTGTTAGACATTTATTTCCCCTCGAAGAAGATAGCTATTTCACGAGCTGCAGATTCTGGTGAATCTGATCCGTGAACAATATTTTGAACAACCTTTGTTCCTTGATCGCGAGCAAGGTCTCCACGAATAGTTCCGGGAGCTGCAACTGTTGGATCAGTTACTCCTGCAAGTGAACGGAAGCCTTCGATTACGCGATTGCCTTGTGCGACAAGTGCAACAATCGGACCTGACATCATGAACTCGACAAGTGGTTCAAAGAATGGTTTGCCCTGATGTTCTGCGTAATGCTTTTCAAGAAGTGCGCGATCTGCTTGCAACATACGAAGTGAAACAATTGTGTATCCCTTTGCTTCAATCCGAGCAATTACTTCGCCTACTAAACCGCGCGCAACGCCATCGGGCTTAACGAGGACGAGTGTCTTTTCTATGCTCACCGGTGCAGTCTATTAGGGGTTGGGAGTGCGTGAAGCCATGAGTTTTGCCCGAATGGCCTCACCCCTGCGCCCCACCACTATGGCTGCAATCCAGAGTCCTCCGAAAATCAGCCCCACGATGGCCATAGAAGGCACGACAACGGCGTAGCCAATCACCAGACATTGCAGGATTGATCCAAGAATCCATCCTGTGCGCTTCTTGAGCAGACCTGGGGTGAGTAGCAAGAGAATCGCAATAACAGCGCCAGCAATAATCGCTGATGTCTCCTGGTTATCTTTTGCAAGCAGCATCGCAAAACACATGACCAAGAATTCCATCACGAGAACTGCTGAACCTAGAACGCGCATTACATCTCTTCCTTTGCAAACTTCTTACGAACGATAGCGCGAGCTTCCCCCACTGTCACCACAGAACCGGTGATGAGGATTCCAATCGTGTCTTCGCTCAAGGGGCGGATGCAATCTTTGACCGCCTTATCAATGGCATCTGTCACCGTTGGGGCCGTGAAGACCCGGTCATTGCCAAATATTTCAGCGGCAATCTTCTCAAGCTCATCGACCTTCATCGAACGCGGTGAGGAATTAGCAGTGACGATGATGGAATCCATCACTTGCTCAAGTTCAAGCAAGATCCCACGGACATCCTTATCCCCCATAGGAGCAAAGACTCCAATGACTTCATCAAAGGTGAATTCAGTCTGAATGGTGTCTGCAATAGCTGATGCACCGTGTGGATTGTGAGCCGCATCAACGATGATTGTTGGGTCGCGATGTAGGACTTCGCAACGACCAGGTGATTTCACATTGGCAAAACCAGCCCGCACTGCCTCAATATCGAGATCTTGATCTCCGAAGAAGACTTCGACAGCAACCAGAGCTGCAGCAGCATTCGATGCTTGATGCTTTCCATGCAGTGGAATGAAGATATCTGTGTAAATCTCTTTGGTGCCCTGAATAGCAAGTAACTGACCACCGACTGCAATTGAGCGAGTGAGAACTGAGTACTCAACACCTTCGCGAGCAACATCAGCACCGACGAGTGCTGCCTGCTTTAGAAGTTCGACTGCGCACTCTGGCTCCTGTTGAGCAAGAACTACATAGCCGCCTTCTTTAATGATTCCAGCCTTTGTTTGAGCAATCTCCGTAAGAGTTTCACCTAAGTATTCAGTGTGATCAAGGCCGATAGGCATGATGACTGAGACATCTGCGTTAACAACATTAGTTGCATCCCATTGGCCTCCCATGCCCACTTCAATCACACCCACATCAATGGGATGCTCAGCAAAGGCTGCAAAGGCGAGTGCGGTGATTGCTTCAAAGAATGAGATCGGATGCTCAAACTTTTCATCCATCAGATCTAAATACGCAGAGATATCGTTGAAGGAGAAGATGAGATCTTTGGCGGCAATCGGCTCACCATTGATTGCAATGCGCTCGAGATAGCTTTCAAGGTGAGGACTGGTAAAGCGTCCTGTGCGAAGTCCCATCTCAAAGAGAAGTGAATCAATC
>Ga0209500_10001009_pt1 | contig 22174 bp, 10 predicted proteins | sample S_140212_EF_Meta_FD_187323 | JGI IMG/M metagenome (GOLD analysis project Ga0209500, IMG submission 187323) | Freshwater microbial communities from Lake Simoncouche, Canada to study carbon cycling - S_140212_EF_MetaG (SPAdes) (version 2) | ecosystem: Environmental > Aquatic > Freshwater > Lake ... | reverse complement strand
CCATGCATTGTTTACTTTAACTTTTGTTTCTACACTGACATTGAATACCAATATTGCAAGACCGTTTCCGCCTGCAGAACCTGATGTTCCGCCAATTGCTATATCTGATTGATAATAACCTGAACCCGTATATGGTGCTGTGCCTGAACCATTATTTTGTGTTCCACCACCTGGTATTAAATTTGAACCTGCATATCCTCCAGTGGCTCCATCATCTCCCCCTGGTCCGTTACCGCTTCTTCCACCATCTGCTCCACCACCGCCTGCTCCTGCTCCTGCTCCGTCTCCAGAGTGATCTGCTCCGTTTTCTCCCAGTGTGCCTGGTACGGCTAATGTGGGATCATTACTGTTAATTCCATCTGTTCCCACACTGTTTAATCCATCTCCACCACCGCCACCACCGCCACCTGCTATGGCCATATCTGTGGCTCCAATTCTTATTACTGTGGCTCCTCCACCTCCACCACCTGAACCCGATGATCCTGATGGTCCTGATGTTCCACCTATGCCGCCTGAATATCCTGTTAAACTTCTACCATTGCTTTTGCCGCCAGCTCCGCCGCCCACACCCAATGTTAAAGTTGATCCCACATGTGATGTTAGATCTATTGTGCCTGTAACATAATGTCCTGCTGCTCCAGATCGTCCTGGTCCGGCTCGGTCTCCTGTTCCACCGCCACCACCGCCACCCCAAATATAAAAAGTCACTGAAGATGCTCCAGCTGGAATTGTGGCCTGCTGAGTTGTTCCTGTGTATGTGAATGTTTTAGTAATAATTGGCATGGTGATTATGCCTCCCTAACGAACCAAAGATCCCCGTCTGCGCCTTGACCACTAGTTGGGGCTACTGTCTCAACATATCTATTGCCGGCAACAGTGTTTCCTGTAGAACCAGCATCAGGCGTAATATAACTACCTCCCCATTTCTTGATAGATTCTGCTACTGCTCCTGTGGTTGGTACATTTAAATTTGATGTGTCTGTGGCTGCAACTGTGCCTACTGCTGCTAGTGTTAATGTGGTAACTTTTACATTACCTCCAGCTGTGGTTTTTAAAACTTTTTCTTTGTTGGCATCGCCATCTGTAACTGCGTCTGCATCTCTAATAATTTGTGAATATGTTCCGCTCTCACTCTTGCCTGCTACCCAGTAACCTGCAGAAGCATTCCAATAAAGTTTTGCTTCGTTACCAGCAGATCTTTCAATTACTATTCCAGAATCAACATTTGAAGCATTGCCATTGTTTAATTTAACAAAAACATCATTCATTAAAACATTGGTTGTTGTGGTAGTATCATACTCTCCTGATACTGATAGGTTACCTGTGATCTTAACGTTACCTGTGATTTCTAATGGCACAGTGGGTGATGTTGTAAAGATACCCACTCGGCTGTTATCACCATCGATTGTGATAGCTTCTACTGTGGATCCACCATTGTTAATTTTTAAAGAAATATTCTTATCTTCTGATGTGTTAGCAATTATTAAATTATTTGAACTAACATTGATTTCGCCTTCTTGGTTCTCTCCAACAATGATACCAGCATTGTCATCGATTGTGATAGCACCTTGAGTGGTTTGTGCTGCATCTTTTCTCATGAAGTTGCCGCCTGCAATCACTGTGCCTGATGGATTTGATGTTCCAGAAATATTTAAATTAGTTGCTGTGGTTGTTGTGCCTGCGAACTCAGCACTAATGTTTGAATTTAATGTTATACCTGGATATATTTGTGCAAACCCATTGTTTAATAATGGAGTACTTGATGGTGACCCCGCTGATGGTGTGAATGCACTGGCACTCAGTACTGCCACTCTGATTGTACCAGAATACATGGAAGCAATAACTTTGTCTCCGCCGGAGCTGCCCACTGTTTCAATTTTAAATCCTGATAATTGTTGTCCATCTGTATAAACTGGTCCTGCCAATTGCCATGCAGATCCTGTGTAAAAAAATAATTGTTTGTCATCACTGTCCACCCAAAGGTCTCCTGCTGTGGGAGATGTTGGTGCTGTGGCCTGTGATTTAGCGCCACTGGCTGGTTTAAAAGCAGAACCGTCATATACTTTTAATTGATTGGTTGTTGTATCGAACCAAAGCTCACCTCTTAATGGTGCTGCTGGACTCGATGTAGATGCTGAATTCTCTAGTAATCTTACTAAATCTTCGTTTAATAATTCTCCAAATCCTGAATAACTCTTACCAAAAAGTGTTAATGAAGTGGTGTTATCAATTGTACCGTCTACGATTGTTGTGAGTACTGTACCGTCTGTTTTGTTAACAATATAAGCCATACCGTATTTATTGTCTTTCCACAGATTGGGTCTTTTAGTTTATATGAGCATATTAGTCCAATAGTCACTTGCTGTTGCACATATATAAATGTATAATATAAGCATGGATAAAATAGACTCTGTACACGTGGAAATAACAAGCCGTTGCAACGCTAAATGTCCTATGTGTTCTAGAACCAATAATCCTATTATACTGGATAATCAATCAGAAATTTCATTCAAAGATTTTAAAAAATTCTTCTCCTCCGACTTTATTGCTCAATTAAAAAAAATTAAATTTTGTGGCAATTTTGGTGACCCAGCTGTGGCCACGGATCTGATAGAGATACACAAATATGTGCTAGAATCCAATCCTGATATATTGATAACACTCAGTACCAACGGAGGTATAAGAACTACAGAATTTTGGCAAGAGCTGGGAGAAATTTATAAAAAGACTCCTAAATCTTTTGTGGAATTTCACATCGATGGATTGGAAGATACTAATCATCTATATCGTATTGGAGTAAAATGGAATAAACTGATGGGCAATGCTCGAGCATTTATAAACACAGGTGCCAATGCTAAATGGTTCTTTATACCTTTCTTCCACAACGAACATCAGGTGGAAGAAGCTGAAAATATTGCCAAAGAAATGGGCTTCTCTGAGTTTGTTTTAAAAATATCTGCTCGATTCAAAGATTTTAAAAAACCCTTTTTATATGAAGATAAAAACAATATGAAGAAATCAATCTATCCTCCCACTGCAGATAGATTTAACATAGAGCACATGCAACATCGCGGACCACTGATCTGTCTTCATAAACACAGAAAAGAGATTTACGTGGATTCGTGGGGTAGATTGTTCCCGTGTTGCTGGACTGCATCAAAGTTTTATAAAGCAAATAATTGGAAAATACACAAAGATAAATACACTATATCATTGCATCATAGAGGTATTTTTGAAATATTAAATGACGAAGTGTTCAATGATTGGTTAAAAACAATGTACGAAGATTTAGGATCTATATGTCATCAGAGATGCACAGGATCACAGGTTCACGTAATTGAATCAAAAGGAATAAAGATACCACAAAAAACACTGTGGCATCACACAGAAGAGAAAGTTGACAATGGATAGTTCTTATAAATTAAAAAATAAAAAGATATTTGAACTTGCAGAGTTTCCACAAATCACTGCTGAGGACAAAATAGTAGTGTTATTCAGCGGGGGTATTAAATCTACTCTAGCGGCTTTGATTGCTAAAGAGCTTTATGGCATTAAAAATGTAATATTTGGATTTATATCCATGGACGCATTTGGAGATTTTAAAAATAATTCTAAAAAATTATATAGTAAAAAAAATCATGAGGATGGATTCAACAGATTGGGTGGTATACATAAATTTGAAATTGGAAACGAGTTATTCACCGTACATAAAAAAATGCATCTAGAACACAATAAAAAAATTTTAAATAGATTTCCTTCTGTGAAATATAGCATTGCAGGATACAGCAAGATACACGAAGAAACCATGGAGATGCTAACAGAGAGTGGGTGGGGCAAAGGATTAATTACACGAGGACAATTGCCAGCATACGTTAAAGACAATGCAAAAAAATACGAAACATTAAATTATGCTATAGAGAATTTTAATCTTCCTATACCTTTTACAAATAGCATGGTGGAATTCAATGAGCTACAAAAAAGTTTTTATTCTATGGTTCGTCCATTTCGCAATTTAAATGATGTGGAAATCATACAGTTATATGATAAAATGAATTTATTAAATGAATTATACCAAACAAAATCGTGTGATGTTTCAGAAAATGAAGATCATTGTGGTAATTGTAGGAATTGCCAAGAAAGAAAAAAAGCATTTTCTCAAGCAAAAATTAGCGATATAACAAAATATTCTTTTAATTAATTAATCAAACTGTTATAATATATTCATGAATATAGTGTGCGTGAAATGGGGAGACAAGTATTCTGCTGAATACGTGAATAAGTTGTATTCCATGGTATTAAAAAATTCCTGTGGAGAACCATTTAATTTCTATTGTTACACTGAAAATTCTACGGATATTAGAAAAGAAGTCAATATTATAAAAATAAAAACTGATCTCACACACTGGTGGTTGAAATTAGATCTTTTAAAATTATTTGATCGAGGAACAAACATATTATTTGATCTTGATCTAGTAATATTAAATCCTCTCGAAAGACTATTTTCAGTTAAAACAAGAACAGTATCGGTATTATATTCTCAGTGGAAAGAAGGTTACATATTGCCTAGAGCTACAGAACGATTTCCAACATTGTATAATTCTTCCGTAATGAAATGGCAAGATACACAAGGTCATGAAATCTATAATTATTTTCAAAAAAACAAAGAGATGATATTGTTCAAATATCAAGGCATAGATAGATATCTTTTTAATGAGCCTGTGCAAGTGGATCTATTGCCCACATCTATTGCTTATTCTTATTGGCAAGGTGCAAGATACGGCAAAGATACCACTCCAGAAAAATTAAGAAACGATTATGAAGTTTGTATACTTAATCACGGCAGTAAACAGCAAGAAATTGATTCTTGGGTTAAAAATTATTGGATAGAATAATGTATCTTGCAACAGAAAAAGATAATATAAAATTTATTGTATCTAATAAACCATATTTCGAATTTGAATATCTGCAAACTCTAGCAAAGAGAGGCAACATTAAAAAAGCAATCAAAGATGCTCGAGATGAGTATTTTGTTTGTGCATTATTGAATGAAGAACCTGCTTATTCTTGCACTGCTGTAAATGGTGGACTGTATGATTCTAACGTATTAAGATGCAGCACAAAATTTTTTGCTAATCCCAAATATGCTGGTAGAACGCCTGTTACTGTATTTAAAAAAATATGTCAATACGGCACAGAAATATTTAAAAATTACAATGAAGAAGATTTTAAAAGATTTAATTTTTATTTTATATCTCGACATCCAGACTCAACTCCTATAAAAAAATTATACGAAAAAATAGGTTGGACGGTGGATGATCCGTATCTGTACCTTGTGGGTAAGAATCCAGAAAAAGAATCTGCATGGAGACACATATATTATAGTGGAGATATTAATAACTTTAAAGTTCCTAGAATAACTGTAGAGGAATATAATAAAAAATTTGGAGAATATAGATTTAATAGAAATTGGTCTGATAGTGCTATAAAGAACACAGAATTCCTATTTAAAAATAATTCACATGATAGAGTATTAGAGATTGGCACATTTGAAGGGCGATATACTCTATGGTTAGCTGACAATTATGCTAGCAAAATACACACTATAGATCCTTTTGATTCTAGCGTGTACAAAATATCTCAAGAAATTTTTAATCAAGTAGAACAAAATTGGCTAAACAATTTATCTAGATGCAAATACAAACATAGAATTACATTCTATAAAGATTACTCTTTTAAAATATTATCTAAATTAATTAATGAGAATAAAACTTTTGATTTCATCTACGTGGATGGCTATCATAAAGCATCCACGGTTCTAGAAGATTTAACACTGTCATTTAAATTATTAAACCATTGTGGCATCATGCTAATAGATGACGCTGTAGATTGGCAAGCGAGAGATTATAACACTAACAAGATTATCAATGATGCAACATTGACTCCAAAATTGGCTGTGGATAGTTTTGTACAAATCTATAAGAATGATATAGAAGTTCTACAATTACCTAGAAACAATCAAGTAGCAATAAGAAAAATTAAATGAAAATAATAGCTGTTAGAATAGGCAATAGATACGGTCCTGAATATGAGAAATATTTAGAATCCAAATTGCCTGAATATGAGTTTCATTGGATCAGAGAACCCATGGCAGATAATATTAAACTGCAATGGAACAAAATGTATGGCATGACACTGGAGCAGGATGAGCCTGTTTGTGTGATAGACATCGATGTACTATTGATCAATGATTATAAAAAAATATTTGAATATCCCGTAAGGCCTGGTGAATTCTTAGCCGCACCTGGTTGGTGGAGAGATCTTAAAGGTGAAGAAAAAGAAAGATTTACCATTAATGGTGGATTCTACAAATACTATCCCCGAGATTGCCGTTACATATATGAAAAATTTATGAGCAAACCCGAATATTGGCAAAAGAAATATATCGAAGAAGGCTATACATCTGGGCCAGTAAATGGAGAACAGCACTTTATAGAAGATTCTGTGAGAGAACAATTAAAACTAGTAACACTGCCGAAAGCATGGTTCTGTAGAATGGAAGCTCGAGAAAGACATTTTGCCCGCCATACATTAACTATGTTAAATCGTCGCTATAACGAAGTAACTGGTAATCCTTATATGTTCTTAGGCAATGAATTTTATCCTGATATTAAATTTGTTCATTTTACCCACATGGATAATCATCCTCATGATTGGGCAAAATATAATCTATTCGTATAGAAATTTTCCAGCAATATACAGAGATTCTAAAGGAGTTTTTGCTTCTCTAAGTTTTTTCTTTAATTCTGTATTGGTAGATTGAGTTACCTCTGGTAGATCAAATATTTTTAATTTAGTATTGAATAATAATTCCATGCCTGCTTCTCCCTCAGGAGGATTGAATAAATGATCTATAACCAATTTGTCCTGAGGATTAGTTGCTGAAGGATCATATATCAAACCATATTTTTCAGCAATATCTTTCACTATTAATTCCCAACTTTTTGCTGCATGTTTACGTTTTTGATCTGTCATTGTAGAAATCTCATCTGTGGTGAAAGTTTCTAATAATCTAACATACATTTTATTGTTAAGATCTGTTTCTATTGCTACTTCGTGTTGTTGTTTAGTTTCGTTATCTTGCCAAATTGCTAGAATTAATTTCTTTTTGCTGCTGGCAAATACTGCATTGATAAATTTTCCTCGGTCTAAATTCATTATTCCACTCTTGCTTTTAAAGTGTATACATTGATCACCTGTTGTGAACCATCAGGAAATTCTTGAGCTCTGTAATCATCTGCTCCAACGAATAGAGTTTGATAATTGCCTGATCCATCCAAACGACTATCAGTCATGGCAGATCCAACTGGTGTACCTGTGCCTGAACCATTCACTCCATATCCGTAACGTATTTTATATCCTGTTTCAGCCTGTATCAAATATCTAATAGCTGCTCCTATAGCAGTGTCTATGGCTCCACTAGTCATAGCAACCACGTTGCCATCGGTATTAACTCTAACCATTGAAGGCAGAGCAGGCAGAGCAGGAACATCTTTTTTTAACAGATAATAATTCTGTATAGTGGTCGGTTGATCCTGTGCTTCAGGTATGTTGTTCACATCATAAGCTGCTACATCAGCTCGAGTGTCTGTGAATATCGGTATTATAGTACTGCCATCTGGTCCTGGTACTGATGTGTAATCTGTTAAGGAAGTGGTTGTGTGTATAGTGTATATTTCTGCAGCGAGCAATGAAGGAAATACTGTGGATCCATCTGCAGCCGTCCAACCACCATCGAAAACTTCTATAGCAAAAGTATCATACATGTCCTGTAGATTCATTGCTCTAACGTTGCCATCTGCTGTGTAGTAGGCAGGATATTGTGTGGGTGTGGTAGCAGGATTTGGATCTGATGCTATTGTTTGTTGTATTCTAGCAATGGCCACATTCACTATGCTGGGCTCAGCTGTCTCTGCTTCGGTTGGTGTTGACGAAACACTTGTGCTGACTGCTCCTGCCTGTAATCTGGTATCTGTTATAGTGCCTAAACTGCCGCCTGAGTTTACCACTGTTAGTGACACAGAAGGATTTGACACATATGACCAGAACATTCTAGCTTTGATCTGTGCAATTTGTGTATCGGTCATCTCTCTTAGATTTCCGCTATCATAATATAAAGGTCTACGAACTGCCATTTTTATAATCTCTTTGTAATATTATAAATGTATTTGCTATTGCTGTCAATTAATACAATATTTTCCATTGTATATTAAGAACCAGCGCCGTATATGGTTTTTAATACTGTTCCAGTTGAATCTAGTATTTGAAGAGTCACTGTGTCTTTCAACATTGCAGCACTCACTGTGCCGGTATCTGCCGAAGTTATCACAGTGCCTGATCTGTTTGGTAAAGTTAATGTGCGATTGGCACTTAATGCAGCAGAACTTATTTTAGCTTTGTAACTTCCACTTACTATTGCTAATCCGTCTCCGCCTTCAGTTACTGTTACAGCACTAGAACTTACTGCTCCTGTTAATGCTCCTGTAAAAGCAGTGGCATTAACTGTGCCCACCACATCTAATTTGGTTGTGGGAGAAACTGTTCCTATGCCCACTCGAGCAGTAGCTCCTTCTATGGTCATTACTGTGGTAACAACACCACCATCATTTATTCTAAATATTAAATCTTCATCCACTGTGTTGTTCTGCATGTGGACTCCTACGTTATCTAATAATATTCTAAAATCACTGTCAGCTCCTAACGTCAATCCTACATCATTTAAAATTGAAAGAGATCTTGTGGTAGAACTGGTACCTGCACCATCAATTCTAAGATATGAACCAGCAGCTTCACCTCCCAGTGCATCTGAGTTTGTGGCTGTGCCTGTAAATTTTGATCCTGTTACAACAGTAGATAAATTTATACCTTTCGTGATAGTTGCGAAACCTGATATTGCCACTTTGGGTGTGAAACTGGTATCACTGATTATAGCCACTTGCACATCGTTGTTGAAAACTCTAGTGATGTTTCTTTCATTATCACTGCTGTCTGATATAGTGCTGTATTCAAAACCGTTTTTTGTACCTGATGATGCTGGTGGTCCTACCAGTACGTTTGTGGCTCCGTTATTAAAGAATAATTGTTGAGTATCACTGTCAATCCAAAGGTCACCTGCATTCAATCCTGCAGGTGCCACTGATGAATATGTTGCTCCACCCACTGGTTGAAAAGATGATCCTGTGTAAACTTTTATTTTACCCGATAATTCGTCATACCATAACTGACCTTTAATAGGTTTTCCAGGTGCTGAAGTGTTAGAAAAATTTTCTAGTAAGTGTAGAAAATTTTCAGCAATTACTTCTCCGTATCCAGCATAACCTTTGCCCACAAATTCTAGATCTGTTTGTGTATTCAAAATAGAATCTTGTACTGTGTACTGATTGGGCGACGCTGCAGTATTAGATTTGTTAACTGTATAAGCCATTTATTTTATTCCGTAAATGTTGTTAACGATTGTATCCTTAGAGTATAATCAATTTGTATCAGTCTGTTTAAACTTTTTTGTACAGGATGGAATATCACATGAGTCAATAATTTATTAGATGTTCCATTTTCTGTGCCTTCCCAAGATTTTAATCCTAACTCATCAAATACAAAATCACCATTAAAATTGGTTGTGTTATCAAATGCTTCTTGTCCTGTGGGTTCACCGTAATCCAGTGTACAAGTCACTACTATATCTGTGTATTTGTTTCCAGCAGTGTGACGAATTTCCATTTTGTTTCTGGTAGTGTCTTTGTTGGTGGCTGAATTATCATCCACAACTTTGTAATAGGTTTGATTGTACAGCGATGCATTGGTTCCTGTGGTGTTAGGTGTTAGATATGTTATAATACCTGTGGGATCCACTGTGGTTCCACCGTTGCCGAATGCCATTTCATGAACGAATCCTGTGCTCTTATTTGCAAGACTGTTAGCCAGTGCTATACTCATGTTCTCATAATGAATAGCATTTCTTTTGTCCACAATAACTTCACCTGTGGAAGGATCCCATATTTTAATATGTCCTTCCATTTTAATGCCGGAATGATCCTGTGGCTTTTTATTGTTCTGCTCTTGCTGAGTATTTTTGTTATTCTCTTGTTCTGTCATTGCGTTGTATTTATTCAGGTACATTTGTTGGTTCTCCTGCTATGAATTTTGCTTGGTTAGTTGTTGATTTTTGCAGTCCTTTACCATCGGCTGCAGTGCCTGCTCCTTGAGTATACCACACTACTCCACGTTTTTGTACAATTTTTACCTGTACATCTGCTGCTGGAGTACCGGTAAGTACCACATTTGCAGTGCTGCCATCCACTGTGTAGTTTGTAGTGCTGCCATCTTCGCTCATATATGGCAATCTTCGACCTCCCACAAACACATCTAATTCATATGGAGTTGCTGCTGCAATTGTGGTAGGGAATATATTCGTACTACCATCTCCCATGGATGTTTTTGTGTAAATGGTTTCTGCGTAAGGCACAGTTTGAGAACCTGAAGCATCCACTACCGATGTGCCTGCAGCATGTGTTCTTATACCTGTTCCTAGAGTACCTCTTCTTAATTGAGATAGAGTATTACCTGATTTAACGAAATATTCAATTCTTTCTTTGTCTATGAATATAACTCCTGGTACCGATCCTCCTGGAGGAGATGCTAATACGCTACCATCTGCCACTGTGATTGATGTGGCATCATCTGCCAGTGCTGCAGCCAATGTTGTGGTATTGTCAGCACTAATTCTTTTAAAGAAAGTTCTATTCAACATATCTTTGAATATGCGGAATCCTGTGGCGTTGGTAGCACTCTCCACAGCAAAATACATCACGTCTATTCTGTCTGTAGCTGATAACGTTAAGCCACCTATGGTTATCTTATTGTTTGTTAAAAGAAAATTGTATCCTTGTGTCAATGATTCTCCATTTAACCACACAAACACATAATCGCTATTAAGAGGTGTATATTCTAGATAAAATTCTCCTGATGCAACACCAGCAAACGTTTCTCTTCTTTGATTCATTCCCACAGCATTATTAAATGTTGTGGCTACAAAGATATTGCCAAATGATAAAGATATTCCATCAGCAGCTAATTGTGTTGGTTTTAATATCACATCTGATCCTTCGTTGTAATAATGATTATCCAATAGTACAGACACAGCAATAACATCTGTACCACTTGGAGCAGACATAAACTGTATCTGTTGTGTGCCGATGTTCACTGTGTAATCTGTGAACTGATATTTTTTAGAACCGTTAACATAAACTTCTACTTCATTGGCTACTGTTACTGTGTTCGCAGGATCTGTGCCTAAACTGTAACTTGTGGTGCTGCCATCACCTGCATAGTAGGTATTATCTGGTCCTCTCAATATTTTTCCGTTTACTTCTAAAAGAGTCAATCCTGAATATGGTCCAATAGCACCTGCAGGATATGTCAAAGTATATCTGTTGGTACCATCGTGTATCAACTGCTCACTTCTAACTTCGGCATAAGCTCTGCCACTGCCCGCGGGTTGATTGAATGATGATATCTGTATTAATTTTCCTGCTGCTGGAGGCAACAGAGTAGATCCATCACCGGTATGTAATGTTATTGTGATTAATTTGCCTGACACTGTGTAATTGTAGGCTGATGTTGGCTGTCCATCCACAGTTACATATAGTTGGCTGGCCGCACTGTCCAATTGGAAAGTCTCTCTAGCAGATGTTGTGAATGATGCTGTGGATCCGTCTCCAATAAAAGTGTTCAATACCATGTAATTACTTCCAGACACAGCAAAGCTCTTAATGTATATCTTGCTGCTGCTTGCCGGTGTTGCCAAAAAAGTTATAGTTTTTGCGGCAGGATCTACTGTGTATTCGTCATTCTGCCTCATGGTTTGACCATCTAATGTCACTATCACTGAATCATCTGTTCCTGGATATTGACCTATATTATAAGTTAGAGTTAAACCATCACCGATGTAATTTTTGTTCACAATAAACGGCACGCCTGATTCTGGTGTGGTATAAACTTTGATATCCACAGTGTCGAACATAGATCCTGGCACATTCTCTTCCGGAGCGTAGCTGGTTTCTGGTGTTATGAATCCATCTCCTTCTAATATAATATCACTTGGTGCTATTCCCACTGCCGATCCAAAAAGACCTCCACTGATCAATGAATCCAGTGTTTTGTCATCTGTGGGTGTTAGGACTCCGTCATCATCAAATGGTATGAACTGTATTTCATCTCCGTTGCCAACCACCGAGCTGTCATCAGGTATAACTGTGAAAGTTTTGGTAGATCCATCACCTCTGAATACCAGTGACGTTTGTCTCACACCATTTATGTACACTGTGTATACATCGGTCGCACTCGGAGCAGTTGCAAATGTAAATGCTGTAGAGCTACCATCTCCATAGAATGTTTTAACTCGACTTAAACCGTAAGTGTCCCATGGATTGTCATACCATGGAGATCGGTCCCAACCTTGTCCACTGTTAAATGCCAATCCTGTGACCATAACTCCACCGTAGTCCACTCCGGTCATCACTTGAGATAATTCATTGCCCGGCATGCCAGCGTCTGGTTTGTATAATCCTAGAGTTCTTTCAGCAGCAGTAATGTAAGGTTCGTCGCCTCGCAATTTTGTTAGATATGTCAATCCGTCATCAAAGTTTTCTGTGCTGGTAAATCCGCTGTTAACTTTATAGAATCCATCTTCATATCTGATTAAATTGTTGTAAGCATAGGCTGTATTTGCTGCCCAATCCAACACTGTGGCTGTGGATTGTACTCGGTCAAATTTAATTGTGGTAGCGATATCTCTCACAACATCATTTCTTAAATTAGCATAGGCTCTAGCAGCATCTGCTGGCGTGATTCCTCCAGCACCTCCACCTGTTAATACCACTCGTGGTGTGGCTGTGTAATTGCTGCCTGGTGTTAATAGTCTTATTCTTGTCACAGATCCATTCTGTATTATTGCTGTGGCTGTGGCTTGAGTATTATCTGCTGTAGTATAAACTTCATATCCTGTGGGTCTGTCTGTAATAGCAATATTCTGTACTGTGTCTGGCATATAAAAATCTATGCCTGCGAATTCATCGAATGTGAATAGTGAGCTGGTGCCTGCTCCATCCGCTTGACTGTCTGCTAGATCAGCATCTGCGGCTGCTGTGTACAATGGATAGAAATATCCTGATTGTCCTGATGTTGCTCCACTATTGCTTCTGCCCAACACTGTAAATGGTCCCACTGATTTAGTTGTTCCGCCTACCAGTGTAACTGTGGGAGCAGTGATATATCCACTACCACCTTTGGTTACTGTGATAGAATCTACATATTTTTTATAATTGTCTCTCCAGAAACGATAAGGATAGCTTGCCATCACAGCTACATCTGCTGTGGTATCCACATTCCTAATACTAGTACCATCATAGAATGCTGGAAGATCAAAGTCTGTGTTGATTCCATCCTGCGTTTCTGTGGTGGTGTATCCTAATTTGTATTCTCTTATCTTGGTATGGAAAGGTTTAACTTCATTGATGTAATCTTCCACAAAGTTCTCATTGCCCACTCTATAGGTCTTACGCTGATCCAGTGGTCTTAAACTGTTGGTTACATTTATAAATGAAGATTTGTTCAACCAATCCACATATAATTGTTCTTCTAATACTTTTCTTAGTCCAATAAAGAATATATTATTATATTCTACTGCAAGATCTCCCACAAATATATCATCTCTTAGAGCTGTTAAAACATTTCTAGTTTCGATTGTGGGTTCTTGGTCAAAGAAATTAGCATCAAATGTATCATCAGCATCAAATCCTGTGTTCTTAATAGTGTAATCATACAGAGCTTTGGATAATTGTATTGTACCATTCTGTGTAGCAACATTTTTTAATCCTTCTGCAGTCTGTTCAAATAATTTCCAACCGCCTGTGTCAGCTCGCAGTACTTTTACAATTTCTCCAATCTCTAACCCGACAGTGTCGGCTTCGTACTGATAGCTAACCTGCTTATCGATTACAGTGTTTGTGTCATATCCTTCGGCATACCAATCGGCTAGATTGTAATAAGTGCTGGTTTTGTATGTTTGTACTTTCGTTCTAACCCATTCAGTAAGATTCCAGTTGTAAATTGCCCAAGAGCCTTTGCTGTTCTCTTCATCGCTGACTACTAATGTATTAATTGTACCGCTGATATCTCTGGTATCAATGTACGTTAGATCTGCATAGCTTTCCACTCTGCGATCCCATTCTCCAGATGTTGCTGTAGGTTCTGGATCTGCCGAATTTAAATTTGTGTAACTGATACTGTTGGCCAATTCTTTTGTTTTTAGTACAGTGTTACTGTAATCTATGATTTCTTTTAGAGCAGCAAATCTATCCACATACCAGCTCTGTCTAGGTCTAACACTATTTCCGTATCGTTGATTGATTGACAACGTCATATCTGGTACTTCGTTGCCTGATGTGTCTTTGCCCACAAGACTGTCCCACCATTTTTTCTCTAATAATATATTAGGACGATCGTCTTTGTCGCCTTCTCTGATTAATTTCCATACACTGTGTGCTGTATCATCATTGCTATTATTTTTATAATTTATATTAAGAACTGTATTATCGTTTGTTAAACTATTTTTAACATTAAAAGTTATTAATGAATTGGTTCCTGTGATAGCATAATATTTTATTCCTGATACTAGAGGATTTTCAATTAAATTAGCCACGTATGCGGTGGTGTTTTTTCTTTCTATAACTGATTTATTTTTTAGTGGTAAAAATACAGAATTTTTTATCCAGAAATAATAATAGTTAACAAAACTGTCGGAGATGGTGTTGTATTTTTGTTTCACTGTAAAAACTGTGTTATCTGGATGTAGAGGTTTTCCAGAAACTCCTTGTGACAGTCCAGGTACTGTGTCTGCTCTCACATTCCATTCTGATGGCAGTAGAGTTGACTCAACCCACTCATATACATCAACTGATGATCCTGGAAATAATTTTCCCCAATTTTTAGTTTGATATTCTAAACCGTGTTGTTCGTACCATAGCCATCTTACAGTGCTCATGTCCCACCAAACTTCGCCCACATGCTCTTCACCCCATGCTGTTTTTGTATTAACAGTTTTATTCGTAGTTCCAATGTTGTATACTGCTGGATCCCATTCGGTTTTGTAATTGATTTCTCTGTCAGCTATACCCAGTATTCTACCTTTGATAGGATCATAGTAATCTAAATAATCAATTATTTCATTATTTGCACTATCAAAAATAAAAGAAGAATCTACTTTTTTATCATTAACAAGATTTGTTTCAGTAGACAATGCCGTCCATGCATAAGAATTTCTATCTTTGAGATCAAATATTGTTACAGTTCCGTCGTCTATCTGATATGTACTACCATCTAATGATAGTGTATCATCCTGAGGTGATCCCACAAATACTGCTGTGTCTGTTATGAATATTCCTCTGCCAAAATCGTCATTAGCATCTACGTTGGTTGTAACTAATTTGTCATCTATTACGAATTCTGTGTCATATTTTGTAGCAGTAAACACTCCACCAGATCCTATATTAAGATCTACTATATCTGTATCTCCTAAATCAAACGTTGTGATTCCGTTATCAAAACTCATACTTCTATTATTTCCAAATTTTTCAGCACCTATCACTATTCTATTGTTTGATCTATTGATTTGTACTGTGGATCCAAATCTCATATTTGTAGCAGATTCGGGAGCTAAAATAGTTTGTTGCAGAGTATAGGTGTTAGTTGATCCATCAGCGTTCCATTTATAGATATAGATCGCTCCAGCATCGTTTTGTTCTCCTTGATCTTTTCCAGGAGCAGATATTATGAGCAATCCTCCGTCGATGCTCATAGAAATACTTTCTCCAAACGCGATGTTTAGAGTACTGCCGTCTGCATTTACACCTTTCAATGTTTGTCTATGAGTAAAAATATGTTTTGTACTGCCATCTTCTATGCTGCTGCCATCATCATTCACACTATTCTTTGTGAATATTTCTACCTGTCCAGCATTGCCTGGAGCAACACTACTGATTGCTATTATATCTGCATTATCATTAACTGCTAATCTGTGTCCAAATCTTTTGCTGGATCCGGGTTCTGTGCTGTATATGGCAGAATCCTGTCTCCATACAGGTATTGTGCTGTCTGCTAGGTCTTTCTGCAGAGTATGCACATATACCACTCCTGAGTCGTTGTTTAATCCTGGTGCTGATGCAAAAAGAAATTTTGGTCTAGTTGAAACTGTGCTGGCATCTGAAGGTTCTGCTATGGCACAAGCCCATCCATAATTCATATCTATCAATGTAGAGCTATCATCTGTGGGTGGTAACACAGTGTTATATAGAGAATAATTTTTATCTACATTATTCCATGCAAAAACTTTTATTAATCCAGAATTTTCGTGTCTGGTACTGCCGTCATTTGCTAATGTATTAGTGTAAGGAGCTCCTGCCGCAATATAATTTTCGTCTGTGCTGATTGTTAAAATTTCTCCCAATCGAGATGTGGCGTCGTTACCATCGATCATCTCATAACTAGACGTTGGAGAAAATAAAGCACCTGGTTCGTTCTCTGCTCTATAGAAAAAATGTATATGTCCTTGACTTTCTCCTGGAGCTGCTACTATTAATGTTCTACCATCATTTCTAGCAACTATTTGATAACCAAAATACTGCTCATTATCAGAATCGGGTGATAGTAATAATTTTGTTTCATAAGGATCTGTTTTTTCATAGATGTTCCATTTATCTTGGGTATTACTATCAGCAAATACTCTATCCCCATTAACAAAATTTGCTGTGTCCACATCTCTATAAACACTGTAAGGTATTAGATCATTAACGTTATCCATGCTAGGAATTCTTACACTGACCCACTTGTAAATGTTACCGTAGGTGTTTACAGTGGACTGATCTGATAATATCACTGTGCTGGATATTCTATTCGATTTGTTATAATTAAATATCAATGATGCTGTAGTGGGTGTGCTGTATACTTTGTATACCCCATTTAATTGTGTGCTTTGACTATTCAATATTGTGAAATAATCACCTGCTACAAAATTGTGATTTCCAGTAAGTATTACTTCCAATTGAGTGGCATTGTTAATCGATCTCATGGCAATAATTTTTAATCCAGTGGATGTCAATCTCAATACGTCCCAATCATTGTTGTCTTTTTTTGCTACCCATACTAGATCGTTTTTGGTTATAGCTGACACATCAAGATTCAGAAGATCTGTAGATGTAAAAGCAGTATGATCCACATCCAGTAATCTAGGATATCCTGCTGTTTTAAATTTTTGAACTGTGTCTTTATCTGTGCCCTCTTCGGTATAATCATACAGAGAGAAAGTTTCTTGACTGTTATATTCTATGGTTTTATTGTATAATTCAGCAGTAAGTACTCTAACAGATTTTTCCCAATCCAAAGAATCTGACACATTGTCTAGTATTTCTATGCTCTGTATATTGTTAGTAAATGTGTTATCAGGCATACGAATCTGTACAGATTTTTTATTATCTGTGTTTCCAAATTCTCCCACTCGAATCATCCATTCAGGGTAGATATTAAGATCAATATTTTCTCCATAGAATTTTGCTTTGACCAGTTTATCAATGGCATTAAGCGTGCCTTTTTCTCTAATAAATCCTTGATAAAATTTATATTGAGAAACGTCATTTAAGAAAAGATTATCTAGATAACTTCTAGATTGATATCCAGTAAGATGTTGAGCTAATCTTTGTTGTCCTTCATCAAAGTTGTTGCTTTCTAAGTTATAAAAATCATTAAACTGTGAAATCTTATAATCAAAGTTAGGTATTAATTGTGCAGCAGGTTTGTTTGCTTTCTTTTGCCATTTATCTGATTCAAAAGTGTTTCCAGAATTATGATTAACCTTAGAAGTGTAAAATTTAGCATTGTATTCTACTGTGTCTCCAATTTGATAATCGGTGTTGGCTGTCCACGCTGCTACTTGAGCTTCATCAAAAACAAATCCTGGAGAATAATAATCACCATTCCAGTCTCCGGTCTTCCAACCGATTAATCGGAATCTCTGTTGGCGGAATCCTGTTGCTAACTGTAGTAGAATGTCTGAGAACACTGTGATATTATCAAATAATATTATGTGTTCTTTCTGCACAGCATTCATTGTGATGTTGTATATGCCTGATTCTGGAAACTTGCTCACTATTTCGAAAGTGGTTCCTATACGTTTGGTACTGATTGATTTGCTATTAATTGTTCTACCAGCAGAATCTAATACTGTGTATTCTCCCTGTAGATTCTTCAATCTTCCTATCACACTGTCTTTGGTTGTGAGATGGAATCCCTCTGCTCCTGGACTTAATGTAATAGCCGATCCTGGCGCCCACCCTTGTCTAGTCCAATATAAGAATTCTTTAGCAGATAGATCCCAATTAGCAGTTTCTTTTAATTCCTTAGTGAACCTATCAAAAACAAATCCTTGTGATTCTAAATATTTTCCATATCCTGTTAGGAAATTCACCACTGATTGAACATCTTTGAACACTGTGCCGTAAGTTATAACTTTCTCCACATTTGTGTAATCTTTATAGATAGTTGCTCGAGCATTGCCTGCTTCAATGGAATAACTGTTGCCATTTTTTAATGGTTCAAATATTTTAAAATATGGTTTAATTGTATTATAACCAATAACTTTGTATCCACCTTCCAGTGTGCTGCCATCTCCTGTGGTAGCAGTGTTTAATTCTATCAGCACTCCTGAATATTCAAATGTGTTTATTGGATTGCTGATTCTAAATAGTATTTTGTAATTCTCATCTGGTATAAATTGTGAACCTGCTGTGGATCCCGGGCTAACACTGTCTGTTAATATTCTTAAATTTTGCTTATCTGAAAATCCTCCCAATTTATATGCTAATTGTACATTAAGATTTTTCATTTTATCATAGAAAAATACTGCTGGATCCAATCCATTTTTAATTAGATAGTTCACAACGAACGGTTGATATCCTCCAGTAATATAACGAGTGATTGTTTCAGTTTCATTATCAGTGACTGTTTCTAAATGATATTTGGCAGAACGTATATTTTGTGCTACTTCTGTATCACTGTCAATAATATTGCCTGAAACATTTAAACCTAATCTACTATTATCAAAAAATAATCCAAAGAATTTTGCTGGGCGGGTTAATGCTAATAATTTTGTTACAGCAAAAGGGTATTGAGCACTTCTTCTCCAAGCAGTTTCTGCTGGTGAGTGATCTCCAAATTTCCACACTTTATTAACACCTACTGTTTCATAATTGTCTATCAATCCTGAATCTATAGGAGACAGCAATTGTCCATTCTCGTCCACTGGTAGATAATCTAACAATCCTGCTCTAACATATCTAGGATCAGCTGATCCTTTGCCGCTGTCATAACCTGCTGCTAGATCGTTCCATAACAATTCATTGCCCGAGCTGTATGGTCCAGGACCGTAGGTATCTTCCCACCACGTGGGTTTTTCACTGTGTCCCAACATCTCCCAAGGATGAGTGTGTGGCCTATCAGTGTCATAGAAATAATTGTATATGCCTCTCCAGTGTCCTGGTAGATATTCGCTGTTTACAGAATCTTTATTGCTGCTGTAATTAAAAGTAAAAGCATTGGAGTCATCATAGATATCATTCTTTTGATAGTCCACAGCATTTCTACCTGCCCAAGAATAGAAATCGTAACTTAAAATATTATTGATTTCATATATGGTATAATCTCCCTGTGTAAATCCAGAAGGTCTTACCTCTGTTTCTGGTAATAACGCTGAATCATAAACAATTTTACAATTGTTGTAAATTCTTCTCTCTAATTCTAATAAAATATCGTCTCTGTAGTCACCATAAGCTACTGTCTTACTGCCATCGTGTCCCACTATCACATAGGTTGATTCTAAATATGTGTTGTCAAGAATCTTTTCTGGTTTAAATCGAGGATATATTCCCACCTTTGTTGGTGTTGGTGGCACAAAACTGCCTGTGGTATCACTGTAATCTTTAATTTTAATTACATCACCTTCTACGAGAGAGGCTGTAATATTCACACTATCTTCGGTTTCACTAAAAGTGTAATCGTAACCTTGTAATAATTGTGTGTTGTTAAGGTAAACATAGACTGCTCGATTACTAGAAACATTAATATCAAATTGGCTGTCAATAGCGTACTCTGTTTCTGTGGTGTCTTGTACTGTGTATGTTCTTGTGCTGGATTTTTCTCCGTAACCTATCATGTCTTCATAGAAGAATGGAAAACTGATTCCTCGATCACCATGCATGGTTTTGATTATTTCGTCCACTGCTGCAGCAGGATCTCCTTCGTAGGATTGTCCAATTTTAATATTGGATTGAAATCCTTCTTTAAATTTTTGATATTCTAAAGAACAATATTCTATCGCAGAAATTGCATTGGCATTCTGGTCTATTAATGAGAACATAGCTTGAGGCAATGGTGCTGAATGTTGTATTATGGTTCCGCCCTTGGTTCTTACATCAGGTAAATCTCGTAAATTACTGTCTCCGGGTGTATCTCCGGTCAGTTCAACATTCTTTTCATTTATATTGTGTACGTGATTTAATATCTGTCCAAAAGTAAAATCTGTTAATTGTTCGTTAAATGGATTAACTGCTAAATTTTCTGGTATTTCATATAACCCTTTGCCGATAACTCTTTCAGCAGCACTGTAAGATTGTATTTTTACTATGTCTCCTACCAAAAGATCATATGAAAATTTTACATATTTGTTTGTTGTGCCATCCACTAATGTATAATCTGTGTTTAAATTCTGTACTTTATGATTAACATCCACTTGTACCTCTAAATCTTCTAATTGCACACTGTTAGCAAATACATCTACAGGAAATAATCTCAATTCGTTGGCCTCTACAACAAACGTTCTTATTACTCGTTGTTTACTGGCTTCGAGTCTTTTAATCCAACTTGTTTTGGGATCGTTTTCAGTTCTGCTGGTGATATAATGTACATGTCCTGTGCCAAAGTTTTTAGAAACAACTTTTTCTCCACTCTTATAAGTGAATGAGCCTGACCCAAGATCTGAAGTGAAAGTAATATCTCCCACATTATTAATGGTATTATACTTTACTCTTAGTCCTAACACTGTGTCCACAGGAGAAGTTTCTGAAATTTTATATTCAAAAACAGCAGCACCTGCAAAAGAAGAATTTTGATACACTGTTTGATCATTAAATTTTATATTGTTATTATCTTCTAAAGAGAACAAAGGTTTTTGATTTAGAGCAGTTTTTGTCTGTCCTTGCTGCCATGCATTTTCAGATTCGTTAAAATAAAAAGTCTTTCCTTGGTAATTTGCTCCTAATTCTGCATAAACTGTCTGTCCGTCTTGAGGTATACCATCTGCTTCTTGTGTAAGATTTATTACTGAGTTACCTCCTACTGTGACAAAATTTACTTTATAAATTCTATTTTTAACTAGTGAATCAGTGTCTGCTGTGAATAATACTCTCATGCCATGTACTAAAGAAATACCGTCCACAATATATCCTGAGGAATTAACCACTGAGGAGAACACATCTGTGGTCACTGTGTCAATCAAGGCCACAGAGTTTAATCCTTCGGTTCCGTGATCATATAATTGTATGCCTGAATCAAATTCTATTATGGGTCTTTTGGCTCTGGCTGTTTCTAATAAAGCGGTAATATTGCCATTAACATCGTCTGATGTTTTTATTACTGATTTATGAAACCATCGGTTATATCTACTCCAAGCGTTGTTATCTGGACTGTCTCTTTTGATTGTAATATAATCGGGTGTTTCGGGTCTATAAAAACTGATTGCATAAGGTCTACTATCGTAAGTCACTGTGTCATACAATTCTGTGGTCTCTGCAGAATAAGATTCTGGTGTGATTAATCGAGCAGTATCTGTTAGAGTAATATAATCACCCACTCCTTCCACATAAAATTCTTTATTTTTATATGTTGCATTGGTTACATTATCAATAAATTTTAACTTCATACCATTGCTTAATTTTGTTCCTGAAGACATGGTATAATTCTTTGTGCCTACAATTTCATGCTCTACATCTATTTTTGTTACAGCAGTGATAGTTTT
>Ga0209500_10001008_pt1 | contig 22184 bp, 19 predicted proteins | sample S_140212_EF_Meta_FD_187323 | JGI IMG/M metagenome (GOLD analysis project Ga0209500, IMG submission 187323) | Freshwater microbial communities from Lake Simoncouche, Canada to study carbon cycling - S_140212_EF_MetaG (SPAdes) (version 2) | ecosystem: Environmental > Aquatic > Freshwater > Lake ... | reverse complement strand
GAGGTGGCCCGCACCGGCCGGATGGGGGATGGAAAGGTGTTCGTGATGCCCGTCATCGACTGCCTCCCGGGCTGAACGGTCGGGCCCGGCCCCTGGAATTGTGCCCAGGGGGGCTTGGAGCTCCGGCGCCGGTGGCCCCTTTGTCGGACGGGGGCGGCTCTTCCCATGGACGGCCCGTTTTCGCCCCTTATCCCCCTTTCGAAGCTGGTGTAGAGGCTGATCGGGCCACCGACTACACTCCGCTGGAGTTGTCCCATCTTTCCCAGGCGTCAAATCCCATGCAGCGCAATCCCGTTTCCGCCCCCGCCCGTGGCCGTCGACTTGTTGCCCGGATGGGGGGGTGGCTCGTCGCCGGAGCGGCCGTGACGGCCATCGCGGATGACGCGGCGAGCCGCCGGTTCGAGGAAATCGCTGGGGATGCCGCCCGGGCCGGAGGGAGCTTCCGGCCCGTCGGAGAGGCCTCTCTCGATGCCGCAGCGAGCAACCTCCGCTCGGCGCTGGTGCCGCTCGATGCCCTGTTGGGGCGGAGCAAGAGCGGTGCCGACTGGCGCAAGTATCTCGATTGGCCGGCGCTCGAGGGCCAGGCCTCGTCGGGGCAAGCGGCCGACCCGAGGGTTCTCCGTGACCTCGAGAAGAAACTCGGGAGCCCCGAGATGGGGCTCGACATGCCCCAGTTCGTCCGCGTCCGCAAGGCGGTGACGAAGTATGCGGAGCTGGCTGACGCTGCCCGCGGTGACGGGGCCAAGCAATTCAGCGACCGACTCGACAAGCTCTCTTCGGCCCTCCTGACGGCGAGCGCCTCGGGCCAGGCCGAGGCGCTGGCGCCGGTAGCGCCGATCCTCGAACGGCTTGTCGAGTCGGGGCAGGCGCCGGGCGTCGTGGCCGCCATTCGCGGGGCCAACTCCCGCCCCAACATCCACCTCGAGGTCGCCGAGGATCTCCTCGCCCCGGCCGTCAACCGCCCGGTCGATCAGGTGCAGCCGGTCGACGACGTCGTCCTCGGGACGCGAATCCGCGGCACGGGTCACACCACCGGCAATGTCCGCCTCGACTTCGTGCCATCTGGGGAGAAGGCGGTCTTCGACATCATCCTTGGGGCCACGAACATCTCCCACACCCGGGGAACGCAGGGGCCGGTCACGGTCAACAGCCGCGGCGTCACCGCGATCGATGCCCGGCGGCGGATCTTCCTCGACGAGTTCAATGTCGCCGCCGCCCCGGTTGAGGCCTCGGCCGACACCAACTCGACCGTCACCGGATTAGGGATCAACGCCCGCTTCGGCAAGCGGCTCATCCGCCGGATCGCCACCAAGAAGATCGCCGAGAGCAAGGCGCAGGCCGAGTCGATTGCCGAGGGGAAGGCCCGCGACCGGATCCGCCACCAGTTCGGCGAACAGACCGAGCCGGCGGTCGCCCAGATGCGCGATCAGTTCCAGCAGAAGGTGCGCGGGCCGCTCCAGGCCCGAGGGCTCTATCCCGAATCGTTCCACATGCACACCACCGACCGCCACCTGCGGATCGTGGCCCGGAAGTCACTCGCCGGCCAGTTGGCCGCGTTCTCGAGCCCGCCGGCCGCGAACGCCGACAACATCATCACCGCGCAGATCCACGAGTCGGCGGTCAACAACATTCTCGAGGAGAAGCTCGGCGGGAAGGTCGTCACGCAGGACGACGTCACCCGAATCGCCAAGGAGCAGAATCTGAAGATGCCCGACTCGCTCGGCAGCGATCCCGACGCCGAGCAGAAGACCTGGGCGATCACGTTCGCCAAATACCGCCCGGTGACGGTGGCCACCAGCGAGAGCCGTGTCAAGGTGACCGTCCGCGGTGACAAGTTCGTCTCCGGCGAGCGGAGCTTCCCCGGCATGGACATCGCCGCGGTTTACGCTGTAGGGCAGGGGCCAAAGGGGCCGGTCCTCGTCCGCGAGGGGAACGTGCAGATCAGTCCACCCGGATTTAAGTCGGGCGATCGGAAGCTGACGATGGCCGAGACCTCGCTCCGCCGCATCCTCCAGAAGCGGTTCGACAAGGTCTTCAAGGATGCGATCGAGATCGAGCCGCTGCCGCTTCAGGGGGAGCTTGCGAGCATCGGCCCGCTGCCGATGAACCAACTCGAGTCGCGCAAGGACGGCTGGCTCGTGGCGGGCTGGCGGAAGGGGCCGGCCGGCGGCGGCGTCCCGACGGAGGTGGTCTTGAGCGAGCGGTTTGTCGACAGCGCCGCCGACACCGGCAAGGCGATGTTCCGCCGCGTCGCGGCCAGGGTCGTCGAGCGGATCGACACCGCGGCGGAGTGAGCGTGTTCGGTGAAAGACTCGAACACCTGCCCCAAGTGTCAGTCACGTGACATCATCGTCGTCTCGATGCGAAAGACGGTGAGCACGATCATCCCCATCGCCTTCACAATGGCAGGCTGTGTCAATCTGGCCCGACACGTGTGCGGAGTGTGTGGATTCAAGGAAGAGTGGATCCACGACAAGAACGACATCGACAGGCTGCGCGCCAACTTCGCCGCGAAGCCGACGCCGTGAGCGGGAAAGAATCGGCGCAGCGACGGCCTGCCGGCGGGAGGCGGTCGACTGTACGGACGTACCTGTCTTTGGTACTCTCGAAACGTCACCCGAGTCCTTAGGCGCCCACCATCTCTCTAGGTGCACCGATGACATTCACCGCCGTCTCCATGGCCGTGCCCGAGGGCTCCATCGGATTCGTCGAAGAGATTCCCGGCGCGAACAGTCAGGGGGAGACGCTCGACGAGGTTCGAGAGAATCTCCGCGAAGCCGTTCAACTCGTTCTGGATGCGAATCGCGAGTTGACGTGACGTCGGTCACTGCACCGGCTTGGGGTCGTCGTTCGGTGCTGGCACAACCTTCTCGTAGGGCCGCACCCAGATCGAGCGGAATTGGAGCGGGTTGCCGTGGTCCTGGAGCGACAGCGGCAGGGCGTCGGCGTGCTGCTGGTAGCGCGGCGGATCGGCCCAGCTCGTCGTGCCGAGGATCACCGTGTCGGCGTGGATCGCCACCCCGTTGTGGAGCATGCTCACCCGGCCGGGCTTGTCGAGCGACCCATCAGCGGCGAAGCGGGGCCGGGTGAAGAAGATGTCGTAGGTCTGCCATTCGCCGGGTGACCGGCAGGCGTTCACCGCTGGCGGTTGCTGTTTGTAGAGGGAACCGCACTGGCCGTCGGGGTAGGTGAGGGGGCCGTCGGTGCCGTCCTCAAAGGAATCGAGGATCTGGATCTCGTACTTCCCCATGAAGTAGACCCCCGAATTGCCACGCCCCTGCCCGGCCCCGGCGGCCGGCTGCGGCGTCCGGAACTCGACGTGCACCTGGCAATCACCGAAATCATCCTTTGTGGTGATCGTGGCGCCGCCGACGGTGGCAATCCCGTCGGTCACGGCCCACTTCTCGCCGCCGTGCCAGGCGTCGAGGTTCTTGCCGTCGAAGAGGACGATCGCATCGGCGGGAACCGGCGCCGGCTGCTCCGGGGCGGGGCCCGGATTCACCACCCGCGGCCGCGGCCAGGAAATCGCCGACTTCCACTCGCTGCTGGGGAACTTCTTTCCAAGGAGGTAATCGTGGCGGGAGCGGAGGGATTCGGTGATCCGCCGGGCTTTGGCCTCGGCGGCGCCGATCGACAGGCCAGGGGCGATGCCGGGGCGGAGATGGCCGGCGGCGGAGAGGTAGGCGTCGCGGAGGAGCGTCATCCGCTCGTGGCACTCCGGGAGGAAGTTCGCAAACCATTCCGGCTTCTCTTCAGCAGCCGTCTTCGCGTCGCCCAGAGCCGCGAGCACGCCGCGGCAGATCGCCCACTGGCCGGCGTCGTCGGGATGGACCGCGTCGGGGATGAAGGTGTAGGCCGGATCGGCCGCACGCTTGGCGTCGAGGAGGGCCTTCATCGGCGTGTGGGTGTCGATCACCGTCCAGCCATCGGCCCGCTTCGAGAGAAGCCAGGTCGAGTATTCCTGGAGCACCCCCTCGTAGTCGGCGTCGCCGGCGGGGTGATTCGTGCCGGGGCGGCCGTCGTAGACCGGCGGCGTGAGGTGGATGATTTTCGCGCCTGTCTTCTCCACCTCCTCGTGGAGCTTTTGCATCCCGGCCTTGTAGGTGGCGAAACGGGTTTCGTCGAGCGGCAGATAGATGCCGCAGTTCATCCCGTAGCAGGCGATGACGAGATCGGGCTTCACCACCGAGAGGACGCGCGCCAGGCGCTCATGAACATCGGGGCGGGGGAATTGGCCACCGGCATGACCCTCCTCGGAGAGGCCCGAGCAGGTCTCGCTTGGGAGCCCAACGGCGATCACGTCGCCCGTCAGCCCTTTGGCCTCCATCCAGGCCGAAAGTGCCGAGACCCAACGCCCGTCATAGGTGATGCTGTCACCGAGGACGCAGATCCGCTTGGCCGCGGCGAGCATCTCAAGCGGGCCGGCCGCAGCCTCCGCTGCTGGCTCGGCGCCCCGGGCCACCGCGACCGGGGCGATACCGGGAAGGGCCAAGGCAAGAAGCAACGCGGCAACCGGGGCGCGGGAGCCCCCACGGATCGAAGCAAACATAGAATCCCCCCCGAAAAAAGACCGCTTCCCACAGGTGGCAAGCGGCGGATGACGTAGCAATTCCCCGCCGGCCCTGCCGCACCGGACGGGCGGCAGGGCCTGAGGGGCTTGGACCGTTCGACTATTTCGCCTCGGGCGTCGCCCCTTCGCGGATCGCGAACAGGTGGCCCTTGTTGGCGATGTAGAGCGTGCCGCCGGCGACGATCGGCGTCGAGTAGACGCTGTTGCCCATGTTGACCTCGGCGAGGAGATTCTTCTCCGGCGAGAGCTCGAAGATGGAGATGTCGCCATCCTCGTCGCCAACGTAGATCTTGCCGTCGGCGATCATCGGCGAGCCCCAGCTCGCCGCCAGCATGTCGTGCGTCCAGTGTGGCTTGCCGGTTTTCACGTCGACGCAGTGAACGAGCCCGCTGAAGTCGGGGATCACGAGCAGGCCGTCCTTGATGGCGACGGTGCCGCAGGTGCGGTGCATCGTCTCGTCGAAGTCGAGCTTGCCGTTGCCGTTGGCGTCGAAGCCGGGGTAGTGCCAGACCGCGGCCGAGTTGGGATTCGGCCGGGCCACCTCTCCCTGCTCCTTGATGATCGCCTGATTGCGGCGGTGGGGGAGGGGCTTGGAGGGATCGGCGACGTTGACGGCGAGCTCTGGGCTCGTGTCGCCGCGCTTCGTCGGGTCGATGCACCACAGGTGGCCGACCCCCTCACCGTGCTCCGGATCCTCGCCGACGGCCACGTAAACCAGCCCATCATGGATGACCGGCGTGCCGATGACATGGTTGCGATCGGCCCGGCCGCCGAGGACGTACTTCGATTCCTTCGGATTGGCATCGAACTGCCAGAGGAGCTTCGCCTTGCCGTTGTCACCGCGGGCGTCGAAGCCATACACCCAGCCATCGCCACCGCCGAAGATCACCTGCGGGACGTCGTCGATGACGGCGTAGGACGGGCTCGACCACTGGCCGTGGAGGACGTTGGCCCCCGGCGACCCGTCGGCCCACAGCACCTTGCCATCACGCTTGTCGATGCAGAGGAAGCTCGGGGCGGCGGCGTTGGGGAGATTGAGGTGCCCCTCGTCGACGCCGTTGCTCGTATTGACGAAGAGGAGATCGCCGACGGCAGTGACGCTGCAGGAACACATGTTGTGCTGCGAGACACCGAGCTCCTTCATCATGTCGAGGACCCAGACAGTGTCCGATTCATCGGAGCCCTGGACCTTCTCGCCGGTGAAGGGGCCGTCGTTCTCGCCGTCGCGGAAGCCCTCCGTGTCGAGGCATTTCACCTCGCCGCGGCTGGTGACGTACCAGAGGCGATCCCCCTCGACGTACGGCGAGCAGCAAATCCCCTGGAGCGGCCAGTCGTGGACGCGGCCGGTAGGGAGCTTCTCACTCGAATCCTGCCAGAGGAAGCTGCCGTCGTTGGTGTCGAAGGCAAGGAGACAGCCGAGATCGACGCTCGATGGATAGCGGCCGATCCAGCCCTTGCCGTTGTTGGTGCCGACGTAGGCCTTCCCTCCGGCGACGACCGGATTGCCGTAGCTCTGGCTGCCGAGCTGGGCCACCCAGGCAATGTTCCGGCTTGTCTCCGGCTTCCAGGCGCCCGTTTCCGCATCGAACTGGCCCGGATCCCAGTCGATGGGCAGAGGCCCACATTCGGGCGTGTTGTTGCGCGAGGCGGATCCGCCCCATTGATTCCAGTTGCCATCATCAGCCAACGCAGGAGCGACGGCGAGCACGCCCACCACGGCGAGCGAGCGAGCCACGGCGAGCGAGCCACGGGACTGGAGAACACTTCGGGGTGAAAGACGGGGTCGGGACATCATGGCTACTTGTTCCCTGGGGTGACGGGGGAGACCGACACGTTGTCGATGAAGATTTCGGAGTCCTTCGACTGGCCGAAGAAACCGGGGCTCCCTTGGAGGTTGCCGCCGGCATGCACGCCTTCGATCGTCCATTCGGTAGGTTCGGCCTCGCTGCGGGGCCAGACCTTGCCACGCACAATCGCCCCCTCGGGGGACGTGCGGGCCTCGAGGACGAGCGTGTACCACTTCCCCGCCTCCCAGGCGAAGGGGACGGTCTTGGAGAAGTGGGTGGCGACCTGCGGGGGCCAAGTGCGGAGTTGGAGTTGCTGGCTTGCCCCCATCAGATCGAGCGTGTAACGCTGGGCGATGATCCCCATGTCGGGCATCCGTGCCTTCTCGAGCGCCGCCGGATTACCGAACGCCTTGGCAAAAGCTTCGGCATCGCTGCCGGCCGGCTTGGCCGCATTGCCGGCGGTCGGCGTGGCCGGGTCACCCGGCTTGCCGACCCCCGATTCCGCGGCGCGGAAATCGGCCTGGACGCGGTAGTCGTGGAGATCGATCGGCCCGATCCAGCCCTGCGACCGCGTCCCCTTGGCGATCGTCGTGATCTTCACGAGCACCTTGCTGCCGTCGACCTCGCGGACGACGTGCCGGTACCGCATCCCGATCCAGGGAAGCGGGGGCTCTCCCTTCACGACACCCGTCTTTTGATCCTTGTCGAGCGTGATCTCCTCGAAGTCGAACGTCCACGGCAGCGGCGGCATCGAGCGGATCCGCGACTTGCCCGCGAGCTTGCCAACCTTGGCCGTGACGATCGCGGCGGCGTGCTTGCCGGCCGGCGCCTTGTAGGTGCCGTCGGCCGCCACCGCGCCGGCGGTCGCGGTGAACTCGGCCGGCGATTCCTTGACGAACCTTCCGGCGGCATCAAAGAGGCGGGCCTTGAGTTTGACGGTGCCACCGGCCGCCACCTGGGCCTCGGCCGGGACGATCTGCAGCCAGGCCGGTTCGCCGGGCTTGCCGGCCGTGGCGGCGGCGACCTTCGCGGCGACGGTCTCGACGGCCCCGTCACTCCCCTTGGCGTCGGGCTTGCCGATGCAGATCAGCCGTTCGCCGGTCGTCAGATAGATCCGACCATTCCAGGCGATCGGAGAGGCGGTGACTTCGTCAGCCTCCGGGAGCCGCATCCGGTTGACGAACTTCAGACCATCGGCCGTCGGGGCGAGAACGTGCCAGCCGCCGGTTGAGCAGACATAGAGCTTGCCATCGGCGACCAAGGGGCTGCCGCGGACGATCGTGCCGAGGAGTTTCTGTGGCTTGCCGACCGGTTCGCCGGTGGCCTTGTCGAAGACGAAGACCTTGGCGCCGTCGTCGATGAAATAGATCCGTTCCCCGAGGATCACCGGCATCGCCCGGCCGTCCATCACCCCCTTCTTCTGCCACTTCACGGCCACAGCCGTGATGTCGGTGTTGGACGCCGGGGGACCGGCCGGAGGCCCCGGGGGGGCGGCAGCCGCCGGGGCGGGCGCCGCCGGCGGAATGGCCGTGCCGTCGAAGGCCGTCACCGAACCCATCGTCGTGTTGTCGAGATTTTCCTCGGCCTGCGACATGTAGATCGTCGTGCCCTCGACGAGCGGCGGCACGTTGAGGCCGCGGCGGGAGAGCTTGAAGTTCCAGACGGCCTTGCCGGTGCGCGGCTGGAAGTTCCAGACGCTCCCGTCGCTCGAGCCGAAAACGAGCGCCGCCTGGCCGCCGAAATCGGCGATCGACGGGGTGGAGTAGGTGGTGTCTTCGGGAAGCTCCTTGGTGCCGTTCATCCACCGCACCTCGCCGGTCTTCGCGTCCAGCCCGAGGAAGCGATGAGCGGGGCGAGCCGTGTCGCCCCAGCCGGTGACGACGGCGCTGGCGATGACGAGGTCTTCAAACACCACCGGGATATTTGTGCGACCGCCGTAGGTGGAGAGGAAGCCGAACTCCTCATGGAGGGAGCGGTTCCACTTCGTCTTGCCGGTGACGGCATCGATCGCCGAAAAGGCGCCGCAGACACCATGAGCGAAGATCGTCTTCGTCGCCGGATCGGCGACCACCGCCGACCAGCCGACACGCTCCGAAGGGACGTCAGAGAGGTAGACGTTGAAGACATTCTCCCAGATCTTCGCGCCGGTGACGGCATCGAGGCAGATGACCTTCTCCGCTTCTTCGGGCGTGCCCGGCTTGTGGCGGACAAGCGTGTAGAGCCGGCCATCGAGGATCACCGGTGTCGAGATCCCCCCCGCCTCCTCGCTTGTCCAGAGGACGTTGGTCCCCTTCTCGGGGTCGAAGGAATCGACGTAGCCGGTGCCGGCGGCATGCCGGTCGGTGTTCGGACCGCGCCAATCGGGCCACTGGTCGCCCCGCGCCCCGCCGACAGCGAAGAGGAGGAGGCCGAGGAGCGGAAGCATGGCCCGGAAGCTCGGGGTCAGGAAGGGGCGGCCGGTGAAACGTGTCATGGGGAATGCGTCATGAGGGGAGCGGGAAATGTGCGACGGCATGTCGGGAAGGGACTCGATGGTCAGTCTGCGGAGGCGGGACGCCCTCCGGGCCTGGTTGTTCAGTTGCCGATCCCCTTCGATTTGGCGTCGGCGGGGAGCTGCGGATCGACGATGGCGCGGGCGCCGCGCCCTTGGGTGAGACGGTCCTGCGCATCGAGACGGATGCTCTCGATATCGGGCTCCCACCACTTCAGTTGGGTCGCCTTTTCCGGCACCGTGAAGGGGCGCACCACCCGAATCCCGACCCCGAGGGCGGGGTCCTCGGTATACCACCAGGGGCTCTTGGGGAGGTTCGGATCGACGTCCTTCCAGGCCACGTCCTCGGAGCCACGGCGAGCGGCCGTGCGGCAGCGGTCAGGCTCGTCGTAGTAGGAGCCGCCGCGGACGACCCGCTGCTGGAGCTTCGTCGGCCATTGGATCGCGTCGGCTTCAGAAACCGGTTGCGGAAGGGCCGCCTGCCGGGTGTATCCCCCGGCGACGAGCTGGTCGACGACCCATTCCCCGACATTGCCATGCATGTCGTGGATCCCCCATGCATTGGGCGCCTTGCTGCCGACTGGATGGGTGGTCTCGTCGGAGTTGTCGGCGATCCAGGCATGGTCGCCGAGCGTGGCGGGATCACTGCCGCAGGACCACGGGGTGAGGCTGCCGGCGCGGCAGGCATATTCCCATTCCGCTTCGCTGGGGAGCCGGTAGAAGCGGGCCGTAAGGAGGCTGACCCACTTCGTGTACTGGCGGGCAGAATACTGGGTCATCGTCGCCGCCGGCAGCTCCGGCTCCTCGCCGTGGGTGAACGTCGTCGTCGGGTCGTAGAGGTTTGAAGGGGCCGTGACAGCGTCGGCGAGGTTCGCGGCGGTGACCGTCGGCCGAATCCGCGCCGATTCGACCGCCTTGAAGAGGTCACAGGCGGCCATGAAGCCTTTGTATTCTCCCCAGGTCACCTCGTGGACGCCGATCCAGAACGGCTCGATCGCGACCTCGAACTGGGGCCCTTCGTCGTCGCTCCGCCCCTCTTCCCCCTCCGGACTCCCCATCCGATAGGCCGCTGCGGGCACCGGAATCATGCGGAAGGTGACGTCGCTGCCGGGGATCGTCTCGGCATACGGCACCATCCAGCCGCCGCTCACCTGGACGACCGGCCCTGCGACTTCCGGCTTGGCGTTGCCGGCGACGAATCCGGGGATCTCCTCGGCGTGGATCGCGGTCAGGTTTCCGGCCAGGACGGGGAGAAGACCCGTGCCGACGAGCGAGACGACAGTCAGACACATCCGGCAGAGCGCTGCCGACACGAGGGTGGGGCGGCCTTCAGGCATGATGGAGGAATAGAATCCAGAGGTTCGGGATGGAGTGTTTCAGTGTAGCCTGGGGACACCCCGGCCGGAAAACCGTCGGGAACACCCCCGTTCCAAGTCGATCCGGAGCTTGTTCTGCCGTGCCCGCCCCAAAACCGACGCAACCTGGTGCCGGGAAGTCGAAATCAGCCGGCAAAGCCGGAGGGGGCAAGGGGGCTGCTAAAGCGGGAGGCAAGGACGAGAAGCCAGCCGAACGGGTCGTGGCGGAGAACCGCAAGGCGCGGCATGAGTACGAGATTATCGACACCCTCGAGTGCGGCATCGCCTTGGTGGGGAGCGAGGTGAAGAGCCTTCGTGCTGGCAGGATGTCCCTCGACGAGGCCTACGGGCGGGTCGAGGGGGACGAGGCCTGGCTCCTCGGCTGCGACATCCCCGAATACGAGAAGGCGAATCAGCTCAACCACAAACCGAAGCGCCAGCGGAAGCTCCTCCTCCATAGGCGCGAGATCAGGAAATTCGCCGGGCAGGCCTTCGAGAAGGGGCTGACGCTCGTGCCGCTGAAGATGTACTTCACCAACGGCCGCGTGAAAGTCCTGATGGGGATCGGCCGGGGGCGGAAGCTCCACGACAAGCGGCAGAAACTGAAGGACGATTCGGCCCGCCGCGATATCGAGCAGGGGCTCAAGGCCCGCCGCGGCGATTGAGGCCGCGGAAACCCGGGAAAAGCAACCGCGGGCAAACCACCAATCGGCCAGAGCACCAGCTAGCCAGACCACCAACCAGCGCGGCCGTTGCGACAAACGGTTGCCCGTTTATCGCGACGGCCGCGGGGTGGAGAGGCCGATGCAGGTCAATGCTGGCCGACCCCACAGCGAGCCGTGAGGCGGTGGCCTTGGTCTTCAGCGACTGTTGCCAGCGCCGACGAGGAGTGAGGCCGAGGTTTCGGTTGAGTCCTCCGGGTGCCACAGCGGCATGCCGCGTTGGATCCGCTCGGCGAGAATGTCGAGCTTTTGCCTCGAGCCAGCGGGGGCGCTGGTGGGTGTGAACTCGGACGTCGACTGCGGCTCGAAGTTTTCGTCGTGACCGTACAGCTCGATGATTTCAAAAACGTTGCGAATCCGGGCCATCGGAACGACACAACTCCTACTGGGAATGGAAGGTTTCACCCGCTGGTGCCACGGACACTCCGCGGACTCGGGTGAGATGGGGGCGGGGGGCGGGACGCGGGGGGATCAAAAGGCAGATCGGCGGGGCACTGAATCAGCGAAGCGAGAGGCAGGTCGATCAGCAGGTCGTGAACAGCAAACCAAAGTTAGGCGATCGGGCCGGACTGACTGCCATGGCGGTCGGCCCGAGGACCTTCCAGCACCAGAAGCAGCACCAGAAGCCGGTTGCGAATCCCGTCGATCCGACCGGCTCGACACCCGGCATCGATCGCAACAACCCACCCCGCAGCGATCGCGTTTTCCGCTGCGGGAGAGGCCCGGGTCAAACCGACGCCGTCATTATGGAGCGACGCTCGCACGAGTCAAACAATTCTTCGCGCACGTTCAGGTTTTTTCAGCCCCCGCGGGATTCCGCGGACGAGACGCACGGATTGCGGTGACGTTGCGGTCGATCGACCGGGAGCGGATCGTCGCTTGTGCTGGACAAGTTGGACAAGCCAGACAACCGTCAGCTAACCTCAGTCCACAAGCCAACCTTCAACCCTGCGCGTCGTGGGCGCGACACCACGCGAGCTTCTCCGCCGTGGTGGTCGGTCGGGCGCCGTCGGTGGAGGGTTTCTTCGCGGCAGCGGCAGGCTTAGGGATCGGTGCTTGAGGCGCGATCTCGCTCGGTGTCTCCGCAGCTTCCGGCCCGGGCGGAGCCTTGGCAGCGCGGGCGCGGGCGAGAATCTCCGCCGTTGAAGGCTTGGCGCTAGGCGTCGCCTTGGCAGCTTCTTCATCACCGGCAGGCTTCACCGCGGCGGCGCCCCCCTTGGCACGGGCGGCGGCGAGGATGTCGGCAGTCGAGGGCTTGCCAGCTGCGGCGGGCTTTGCCGCGGCGGCAGGCGCAGCGCCTCCGGCGGCCTTGGCACGGGCCGCGGCGAGGATGTCGGCGGTCGAGGGCTTGCCAGCTGCGGCGGGCTTTGCCGCTGGCTTCTCGGCTCCGGCCGGCTTCGGAGCTGCCGGGGCCTTGGCCGCGGGCGCCGCCTTCTGTTCCTTTGATTGGGCCGGTTTCGGTTCCGGCTTCGGAACGATCTTCAGGCAGGCCGGGTCTATGTCGTACCAGGCGGTGTTGTTGAACTGGTCGAACTCGACGAGACAGCGGCCGTTCATGTTGACCGTCCTCACGATCCCCGTGGTCCGGGAAAAGCGGGCCAACTCGGGCGCGGGGGAACTCACGACGACGTACTTGTCGGTCCACTCGGTCTTGAGGCTCTCGATGACGTCGAACATGAAAGTTTCCAGGCTGCTCCGGGGCTCGCCGCGGGCACCGACCAGGCTGCCAGCAGACTCCCGCGAAGCTGCTTCTTCAGGGGGGGACGGGAATGGTGCCGCTGTGGGGATCCGATCCCGCCGGCCACCAGGGTCACACGTCACGAATGTGACCGATCGACCGTCGGGATTCAAGCCAAGCCCGGGGGCTTAGGCGCCGAGCCGGGCACCCGTCAGCGGTTCGATGCCGTGTGGGCCGATGCGGTACGACCACTCGACCGTCCGAGGGAGGGGAGGGACAGCGAGCGGGAGCGGTTCCACCCGGAGGATCGTCGCGGCCGGTCCATCCGATCGGTACGTGGAACCGAGCCAGTCCGGAGGCTCTTGGATCCGGGCGGCGATGTCGAAGCGGATCGAGCCGGGAGCCGCTGGATCGGCGGCCACACTCGCGGAGAAGTGGGAGCGGCCGGCCAGCCCCAACCCCATCACGGCGATGCCCCCCGCGATGGGATGGGTGTGGAGCTCGGCGAACACCGGTGAAGCGGGCCAGCGGACGTCGCCGCCGGGGTGGGGGCCTTCGAAGGAATGCCACCCCTCTGTCCCCCTCCCCAGACCGCCATCGAAACGCACGACATGGGCCCAGCGGTCGCCCTGCCAGTCAAATCGCACGAGGGCCCCGCCGAAGGCGAGGATGACCGGTGGGCGGGGTTTGGCCGACCGGGATGACGACGACATGGAGGCGGGGCTGGCGGGGGAGCACGGCAGGGAGAACGGGTCGATTATAGCCGGCGGCGCGGGGATGCTGGATGAGGGCGCCGATCCGCGGCAGACTAGCGGTCGGTACCGCAGTCCCTCCGTCTCCTCAAGCGCCATCGATGGAACCACGCCGCTCGATCGGTTGGCCGATTCTCCTGGGTGTGGTGCTCATCGGGTCGATCCTCGCGCTCGGGGTGGGCTGGGTTCTCGTCAGTATCGCCGCGGCCTTCGGTTCGGGGAACGCCGCCTTCTATTGGGTGATCCTCGGCGTCGGCGTCGCCCTCCTCGTGCTCCTCCTCATCGGCGTCGTCGTCTACCTCTTCCTGACAGTGAAGGCGATCGCCCTCTCCCAGCGGCAGAGCAACTTCATCGACAGCGTGACCCACGAACTGAAGAGCCCGCTGGCATCGCTCAAGCTCTACCTCCAGACGCTCAATCGCCGCCAGGTGTCGCCCGAGCAGCAGGCCGATTTCCACCGCTTCATGCTCAAGGACGTCGAGCGTCTCGACACCCTCATCGATCATCTCCTCGATGCTGCCAAGACGCAGAAGCGGCCACGGTGGGACGAAAAGTCATGCGAGCTCGAGCCGATCCTGCGGGCGGCACGGGACGGCGCGGCGGTGCGCTACGGCGTCGCGCCGGAACGGATCCGGATCGTGCCTGTGCCCGACGGCGCGATCCCGCAGGTCCGCGGCCGGTCGGCCGATCTCGAGATCGTGTTCCGGAATCTTGTCGACAACGCCGTCAAGTACTCGCTCCCCGACCCGGAGGTCGAAATAGGGGTGGATTGGAAGGAGGGCCGTCAGCTGATCGTGCGCGTCAGCGACAACGGCCCCGGCATCCCGCCGGCCGATCGGACGCAGATCTTCGGACGCTTCGTCCGGCTGGGGAACGAACTGGAGCGATCGACGCCGGGAACAGGCCTGGGGCTGTACCTCGTGAAGTCGATCGTCGCCCAGCTGCGCGGCCGGGTCAGCGTCAGCGGCCGTCCCGGCCGGCGGGGGACCGTCATGGAGGTCAGGCTCCCGGCCGCCTAGGCTCCCCTGCGGCGGCGGCACTCGACCCTTTTCCGAGCCGCCCCCTGCCGGTCTAATCGCCGCATGAGCACACCCCACCACGCTTTGCCCCCGACGGTTCCCGTTGCTGATCCGATCCCGCTGCGGCGGGTGCTCGTCAGTGTCTCCGACAAGGCGGGCCTCGATCAGCTCGCCACCGCGTTGAAATCGGCTCGGATCGAGGTCGTCAGCACCGGCGGCACGGCTCGCGCCCTCGAGGCGCACGGCGTGGAGGTCACCGACGTCGCCGCAGTCACCGGTTTCCCCGAGATCCTCGACGGCCGGGTGAAAACGCTCCATCCCAACATCTTCGCCGGGCTCCTCTATCGCCGCGACCGCCCCGATGACATCGACATCGTGGCCCGCCACGGCATCGGGCCGATCGATGCCGTGATCGTCAATCTCTATCCCTTCGAGGCGATCGTCGCGCAGCCCGACTGCCGGCCGGCCGATGCCATCGAGCTGATCGACATCGGCGGCCCGAGCCTCGTTCGGGCGGCAGCCAAGAACCATGCCTTTGCTGCGGTGGTCACCGGGCCTGATCAGTATCCCGACCTCATCGCGATGATCGCCCGGGGCGGCTCCACGATCGTCGAGAGGCGCCTGCTCGCGGCCCGGGCCTTCGAGCGGACCGCCGCCTACGACACGGCGATCGCCGCCTGGATGGCCCGGCATGCCGGGCTCGTCGCCGAGCCCGCCCCCCGGGCCCTGCCTCCTGCGACCGGTACCCCCGATGCCGCTCCGCTCCCCGCCCGTTTCTCCCTCGATCTCCAGGAACGCCTCGCGCTGCGCTACGGCGAGAATCCGCACCAATCGGCGGCGCTCTACGCCCCGGCCGGCGCGCGCGTCGGCCTCGCCGGGCTCAAGCAGCTCTGCGGGAAGGAGCTCTCCTACAACAACCTCCTCGATCTCGACGGCGCCACGCGCCTCGCCGGGCTCCTCGAGCCCCCCGCCGCGATCGTCGTCAAGCACACCAATCCCTGCGGCGCCGCCACGGGGTCGACGATCGACGGAGCCCTGGCCACCGCCATGGCGGCCGACCCAACGAGCGCCTTCGGCTCGATCGTGGCGGTGAATCGGCGATTCGACCGGGCCTGCGCCGAGCTCCTCCTCCAGCCCGGGTTATTCGTCGAGGTGATCGCCGCGCCGGCGTTCGATCCGGCGGCGGTGGAGCTGCTGACAACGAAGCCGACCTGGAAGGCGAGTGTCCGCCTCGTCGAGGTGCCGGCCGGCGACCCCTGGGAGCCGACGCACGGCCTCGAGCTGCGGAGCGTCGCCGGCGCGATCCTCGCCCAGCGCCCCGACGATTGCTGCGACGATCCCGCGACCTGGAAGGTGGTGACGAAAAAGGCGCCGTCCCCGGAGCTCACGCCGGTCCTCGACTTTGCCTTCACCGTCGTCAGGCGGTTGACGAGCAACGCCATCGCCGTCTGCCAAGGGCCGAGCCTCGTCGGCGCCGGCATCGGTCAGACCAGCCGCGTCGACGCCACCCGAATCGCCTTGGAGAAGGCGGGGGGCCGGGCCCGCGGCGGTGTCCTTGCGTCTGACGCGTTCTTCCCGTTTGCGGACTCGATCCCGCTCATCGCCCGGGCTGGGATTGCGGCGATCGTCCAGCCCGGCGGTTCGAAGCGCGACGCCGAGGTGATCGCCGCCGCCGACGAGGCGGGAATCCCGATGGTATTCACCGCCCGCCGGCACTTCCGCCATTGATCCCGCGGGGCCTTCGCCCAGCGCCCCCGTCGTCCATACTCCGGTGTGATTCCCATCTTGGTCCCCGTCTTGGTTCCCGCCATGGCCACCATCCTCGAGCGGATCGTCGAACGGAAGCGCCGTGAGGTCGCTGCCGCCGAGGCGCTGGAGTCGACGGCGAGCCTGCGCCGGCGTCTGGCCGAGGCGCCCCCCGTGCGCGACTTCTTCGCCGCCGTCTCCCGCCCCGGGGCGATCCGACTGATCGCCGAGTTCAAGCGCCGCAGCCCATCGGCGGGGGAGATCCGCCCCGGCGCGACCGTCGAGGAGGTGGTGCGGGCCTACGAGCGCGGCGGCGCTTCGGCCCTCTCGGTCCTCACCGACGGAGAGGGGTTCGGCGGGGCGCTGGCCGATCTCGTCGCGGCCCGGCAGGCGGTGGCGCTGCCGGTACTGCGGAAGGAGTTCGTCGTCGACCGTCGCCAGGTGATCGAGGCGCGGGTCCACGGCGCCGACGCCGTCCTCCTCATCGCCGAGTGTCTCGACGACTGCCTCCTCCGCAGCCTGTACGCCGAGATCCTCGACCTTGGCATGACGCCGCTGGTGGAGCTCCACGACGAGCGCCAGCTCGAGAGGGTCCTCGATCTCGGCGCCACGCTCGTGGGGATCAACAACCGCGATCTCCGCACGATGACAACCGATCTCGGGCATGTCCTCTCGCTCCACTCCCGCCTTCCCGAGCGCTGCACGCTCGTCGCCGAGAGCGGGATCCGCAGCCGTGGAGATGTCCGCCGGCTCGAGGCGGCCGGGATCGGGGCGATGCTCGTCGGCGAGTCGCTGCTCAAGCAACCCGACCCGGGGGCCGCCGCCGCGGCGCTGCTGGCCGACGACTGACGGGTCGTGGCGGCCGGTGTTGGCGGGGGCAATGACGAGCCCCACGCGACGCTCACCCCACCTCGTCGTCCTCCGCGGACGTCGGCTTCGATTCCGCTGGCTTGCTCCGGCGGACGAAACGGTATCCCATTCCGCGCACGGAGAGGAAATGGACCGGCTTGGAGGGATCCCCCTCGAATGACTTCCGCAGGTTGAGCATGAAGGTGTCGATCGTCCGTGTCGCCGGTGGGCGTGCCATCCCCCAGACACGTTCGAGGAGCTCGTGGCGGGTGACGACCTTTCCCTCGTGATCGACGAGGTAACGGAGAAGTTTCATCTCCAGGTTCGTCAGCCGTACCGGGCCTCCCAGGGCCCGTGCCTCCCAGGTGTCGAAGTTCACCTCCGACTCGCCGAAACGGTAGATGGCCGGCAGGGTGGGCGACGGTGCCGCGGGCGTGCCGACGGCAGCCTCGACCGGGCCGACCGCGGGAGGTGGAGCCGCCACCTGACGTGTCGCCATTCCGCGCCGGGAGATCAGACTCCGCACGATCGAGATTAACTCGTCGAGATCGAAGGGCTTTTGGAGATAGACATCGGTGCCGGCATCGAAGCCACGGATCCGATCCTCGACGAGCGTCCGGGCGGTGAGCATGACCACCGGGACGTCGTTCCCCTGCCGGCGCACCGCCTCGCAGACGGCATAGCCGCTCATTCCGGGGAGCATGACGTCGAGGATGACCAGATCAAACGGCGCCGATCCGGTGGCCAGCGCCGCCAGGGCCGATTGGCCGTCGGCGGCGGTCTCGACCCCAAAGCCCTCGGCTTCGAGGTTGAACTTGATGCCGATGGCGAGGTGGTCTTCGTCCTCGACGACGAGAATGCGCGGCATGGGGCGGGCCCGGGGGAGGGAAGGAACCGCACCATTCTACCCGGCTCGTCCCGCGTCAGCGGGCCATCACTTCCCGGCCGCGGACAGCCCTCGCGTAGCCCCGCGTCGTGAACCACTCCCAGGCGTCCGACACCGTCTCGTCGAGCGACCGGAAGGCATAGCCGAGCTCACTTTGAGCGCGGCGGCAGGAGAAGTTGTGGGGAAGCATCGACATTCGCGTCGCCGCCGAATTGACCTGCCGTTCGCGGCGCGTGAAGAGGCTTGCCAGGTCGCCGGCGAGTCCGGCCAACCGCACGATCCCCCGTGGAGCGATCCCGAGCGGCTGCATCCGCCCTGCGATCCGCGCGAACACTCGCCAGGCATCGAGATAGCTCATCGAGTGGCCGCCGAGGATGTAGCGACGGCCGCTCCGCCCACGGGTCACCGCGGCGAGGATCCCGCCGGCGACGTCGCGGACATCGACGAAATCGTTCGCTCCGGGGGGGGCGAAGAGCCCCTTGCCGGCACCGACCTCGAGGAGCATCCGGCCGCTCGACGGCTTCCAGTCCCAGGGGCCGAGCATGTAGACCGGATTGACGATCACGGCGTCGAGCCCGCGGGCGATCTCGTCGTGCACCCCGCGCTCGGCGTCCCGCTTCGTGACGACGTAGGGGCACTCTGGCATCACCCCCGGTGGCGTCTCCTCGTCGGCAGGCGCCCCGTCGGCCCGCAGTCCGATCGCATCGACGCTCGAAACGTGGATGAATCGGGCGCCGGCCCGACGGGCGGCGGCGGCCACGACCCGCGTCCCCTCGACATTCGCGGCGGCCATCTCGGCGTGGTGCCGCCAGCCGCAGTGGACCATCGCGGCGGAATGGATCACGACCCGGGCCCCGTCGACGGCCGCCTGCACCGCCCCCTCGTCCCCGAGGGATCCGTGGATGGTCTCGACGGGGAGGCCGGCGAGGCAGTGCTGCGAGGCCTGCCGCGACCGGACGAACGCCCGCACCGATTCGCCGCGCGAGACGAGCATCCGCACGACATTGTTACCGACCAGCCCGGTCGCCCCCGTCACGAGGAAGTCGACCGGGGCGGGGCGACGCTGGGGGGAGATTGGCTCGACGGAGCGAGCGGTGGCGGCCTGGGGGGCGGGCATGATCATGGGAGAACGTCACTGAAAGCCAGTGGGTCACGGGCTCGTGCGGTTGGTCCATCCACCGCACCTTCCTCTTGGTAGTTCGGAAAAAAACCGTACCGACTTCGGTGCCCGGCGGTGGTGCTGACGTTGACGGATGGGAGGCCTCCCCCCGAAGATGCCCGCCCGCGTTGGGCTCGGGGGATCGGAGGCACCGATTTCCGTCCGTGCTCCGTTCCCTGGGGGCACCGTCGCCCCCGACCGGCCGATTTCCCGACAGTCCAGGCTCCCGAAAGGCATGGAGGACCCGTGGCGGAACTGACCATCCGGCCTGTGGACACCCGGTCCGAACAGAAGCGCTTCATCCGCCTTCCCTGGCGGATCTACCGCGACGATCCCTGTTGGATGCCCCCCCTGGTGATGTCCCAGGAGGAGCTGCTGAACTTCCGCCCCCATCCCTTTTACGAGCGGTCGAGGGCCCGCAGCTTCATTGCCTCACGCGGTGGGGTCGACGTCGGGAGAATCACCGGCATCGTCAATGCCGGGCATGTCGAGCGGTATGGGGAGAATCGGGGGTTTTTCGGTTTTTTTGAATGCGACGACGACGCCGCGGCGGCCCGTGGCCTGTTCGGGGCGGCCCGCGACTGGCTCCACGCTCAGGGGATGACCTCGATCCGCGGCCCGGCCAACCCGTCGCTCAACTACGAGTGCGGCCTCCTCATCGAGGGCTTCGACACCCCCCCCTTCTTCATGATGACCCACAACCGCCCGTGGTACGGCCGGCTCGTCGAGGAGAACGGCTTCGGCAAGATCGAGGACATGTACGCCTTCTGGGGTGAGACCGGGATGCTGTCATCGCTCGATTCGAAGCTCGGCTCGATGATCCAGGGGGTGAAAGAACGCTTCGGGGTCACGGTCCGTCCTCTCGACCGGAGCCGCTTCGACGAAGAGGTGCGGATGTTCCTCGACATCTACAACGCGAGCCTCGGTGGCACCTGGGGCTTCGTGCCGCTGTCTTCAGGCGAGGTGAAGCACATGGCCGAGAGCCTCAAACACCTCATCGTGCCGGAGTTGGCGATGGTGGCCGAGGTCGGTGGCAAGCCGATCGGCACCGTCTTCTGCCTCCTCGACTACAACCCGCGGATCAAGGCGATCAACGGCCGGCTCTTCCCCTTCGGTTTCGTCCGCCTCCTCTGGAACAAGAAGGGGATCAAGCGGATGCGGGCGATCAGCACGAACGTCGTGCCGGAGTACCAGGCCTGGGGCGTGGGGCTCGTGCTCATGGGGGCGCTGGTCAAACCGGTCATCGATTGGGGGATGAAGGAAGTGGAGTTTTCCTGGGTCCTCGAGTCGAATCACCTCTCCAAGCGGACGCTCGAACGGGGTGGGGCGCTCGTCACGAAGAAATACCGGATGTACCAGGACGACCCGCCGGCCCCGGCCGCTTGACGCCGTCAGGTTCCCTGCCCCGCCCCGTCACCACGATCGGCAGCGGAGGGGGGCTCCGGAAGCGGCGCGGTGCCGTAGGCTTCGCTTGGCACCGGCCCGAGATCGTCGACCTCGTGGCGGAGTCGATCGAGCTCCGCCCGGAGCTCCCGGAGCGTGTCGGCATACGCCGGATCGTCCTGGAAGCTGCGGGTCTCGGTCGGGTCGACCGCGCGGTCGAGGAGCTCCCACTCGTCGAGATCCCCCTCGTAGTGAACGAGCTTGTGGCGCTCGGTGATCACCCCTCGATGGGGGCGGACATGGTGCGGCTCGGGGAACTCGTAGTAGTGGTAGTAGAGGCTCTTCCGCCATGGCGCCTCGGGATCCCCGGCCAGGAGTGGCTGGAGGGGACGGCCCTGCATGTCGGGCGGCACGGGAAGTCCGGCGAGGGCGAGAAACGTCGGCGCGAAGTCGATCAGCGACACGATCCGGTCGCAGTGGCTCCCGGGCCGGGTCAGCCCCGGCCAGCGAACGATCAGCGGCGTCCGTACCGACTCCTCAAAGATCCAGCGCTTGTCGAACCAGCCGTGTTCGCCAAGGAAAAAGCCCTGATCGCTCGAGAGAACGACGACGGTCTTGTCGGCGATTCCCTCCCGGTCGAGCTCGTCGAGGAGCCGGCCGACGCTCTCGTCGATCGCCTTCACGCACGCCAGGTAGTCGTGCAGGTAGCGCTGGTAGCGCCAGCGAACGAGATCCCTGCCGGCCGGAGCTGCCGCGCGGAAAGCCTCGTTCCGCGGCTCATAATGGGCGTTCCAGGCAACAAGGTCGTCGCCATCGATCCCCGGCGGGACCACGAACTTCGCATCGAGCGGGGTGAAGGTGCGATCGAGCCCCATGTCATGCTCGCGGACGGCCGTGCTTCGGCCGGCGAAGTCGTCGAACAGCGTCGGGGGCTCCGGATGGGAGCGATCCCCGTCCCATCCGAGGTGCCGAATTGCCGGCGACCACTCGCGGTGTGGCGCCTTGTGCTGCGTCATGAGGAGGAACGGCCGGTTCTGGTCCCGTTGCCGCAGCCACTCGATCGAACGATCGGTGATCACATCGGTGACATACCCGCGCTCGACCTGTTTCCCCGCGGCCGTGATCATCGGCGCGTTGTAGTAGATACCCTGGCCCGAAAGGATCTGCCAGTGGTCGAAGCCGGTCGGAGCGCTCCCCAGGTGCCACTTGCCAATCACCGCCGTCTGCCAGCCGGCCTCCTGCAGCATCTTGGGGAAGGTCGGCTGGGCCGCGTCGAACCGGCAGTTGGCGTTGTTGTAGAAGCCGTTTTTGTGGGAGTACTTGCCGGTGAGGATCGTGGCTCGGCTCGGCCCACAGATCGAGTTGGTGACCAGGCAGCGGTCGAACCGCATCCCCTCGCGGGCGAGCCGGTCGATGTTCGGCGTCTCGAGGAGGTGCCGTGACTCGCCATAGGTCGACAACGCCTGGCAGGTCAGATCGTCGGCGAAGATGAAGAGGATGTTGGGAGGGAGGGTGGTCGCCCCCCCCGCGACCGTGAACGCCTCGATCGAGAACGCGGCCAAAAGGAGGAGGAGCGCGACCGACCGGAGTCGGGCAGCAAGGAGGCAGATGGCGGCCATGGTAGGGGGGGTTTCCGGGGGAAAGATCTCTGGAGTTTACGGTGGATGGCCGAATCGAGGCCGCCCGATCCCACCACGCTCCGGAGGACGTGGGCCCACCCCCCATCGATTCCGCGGGACTGCGATGGGAGAGGCGGGGAAGGTTGGGTAAACTCGAAAGGTTCAGCC
>Ga0209500_10001007_pt1 | contig 22197 bp, 44 predicted proteins | sample S_140212_EF_Meta_FD_187323 | JGI IMG/M metagenome (GOLD analysis project Ga0209500, IMG submission 187323) | Freshwater microbial communities from Lake Simoncouche, Canada to study carbon cycling - S_140212_EF_MetaG (SPAdes) (version 2) | ecosystem: Environmental > Aquatic > Freshwater > Lake ... | reverse complement strand
GCAAGGTCATATTATTGCACTCATTCATGTATAGATAATCACGTCTTGCACCCCTTAGTTTAGAATCACTATCTGCACTAAAGAACTCAATAACCGATTGATTAGCAAATGTATATTTAAAGTCAGTTCCATTCCACCTATCATCTTGCCAACGTTTGGTTTCTACCATTATCTTTTTAAAGTCTTTGATTGCACCCCTCTTTAAATGTGGAATAGATTCAGCAACAACACTTGTTTCGGTTAGTGGATATTCGGCAGCATCATCAATAAGAATAGGTAATATACCAAATGTTTTACCAGCACTTGTACCTCCTTGAATGCCTTTGACAAATTTAGTTAATTCAAGTATTTTATCAATCGCTGTGGTTCTGAGAAACATCTAATTTTGGAATTCGTCTATCAGGGAATAATGGTTGTTCAGTAAATACGGTTTGAATAATTTTTTCACTTAATCCTAATTGTTTGGCTATTAAACTTTCTTTATATATTCCGACTGCTGCCCTACTAAAGTTATGTTTATAAATATAGTCCTTTATGCGTGTAACGATTGTACAATAGTCATCATAAGAATTATTAGAATTATCAATATAGTGTTTAATTGTAACGTTGTCTTTACCTTTGATTTCAAAGTAGTTAGAGCCGAAGTATTTAAAACCTTCCATAGTTGGAGGTTCTTGGGTATGAATTTTAACTGTGCCTAGTTTAACGTGAGGTACTTCCATTTCTAATACTTCTAGTGAGTTTAGGTATTCTTGAAACATGGTCCAAAGTTCTTCAGGTGTGTCTATATATTTTTTAGGCATAGTTTAGTCCGATAAGAGTTTATCCTTGTCCTTTATAAGTTTTAGTTTTCCTATCTCGTTTACAAATTGATTTCTTGGCCTTACCGATTTTTCGTTTACCGAATGTTTTTTTAATAGTTAGTTCTTTAGTCTTTGCCATTTAATTCAGTATAATATAGAATGTTCCGATAAGACTACTTGTATAACAATCAAATGTTGGAACTAAAGTTGTGTATGTTATATAATTATATTTCATTTTTTTTCTTTTTAACTTCTTCTTTTGTTAGTCCGATGGCCCATCTAAGCATATCTAATAAACATTCTTTGCAGTTTGATAGTCCGATAGCTTGTTGCGGGAATTCTTCGTTGTAAACTTCAATAACTGGTTGTAAAACATCCATTGAGTTTTGTAAGTGTTCGTTATTAGCTACCCACATTCTGAATAGTTCAACGTTTTCTTTAATGTGATTTAAGTTTTGTGTTTTCATTTTAATTGGTTTTTAAGTTTAATCCTTGCATTCTCGTAAGCTTTCTTTAAGCTGCTACGATTTATTTTAGTTCGTTGCTCCATTCTATATAATGGTTCTATCTGAGCCATTACAAATACTTCAATATCGTGATCCTGGTTTAGTAACCCATCAAAGATACAATTTTTTATTTTATCAATTAAGATTTCATCTATTTGAAAGTACTCCTCATCAACTTGTTTAAAATCTAAAATCTCAAAGTTAGCTGCTTCAAATAAATTAGAAGTATTGCCATCTATGTGGAATAGCTTTTGAGTCCGATGACGAAATAAATCTTTAATAATTAATAACCCTAAACAATTTAATTTATTTGCTTTGTGATAGCGTTCAATTTGATCGGGATTAGAGTTGCTTAATTTTATATAAAGTTCGTGAAGCATATCTTCGGCTAAGTACCTACCATTATAATAACGTTTACATACACTTTTGTAATAAGTATAGTTATCCGCGAAGTGTTTATCGATTATTGATTTGATTGACAAATGTAATATAACTAATTTTATTTTGCAACTTATCATTTTATTTTGTATTTTTGCAATATGAAAGATTTATTATCAGTTAGCGAGTTCGCAACCTTACATTCAGTAAGCCACCAAGCCATTTACTATAAAATTAAAACTAATCAAATAAAATATATTATGATTGGAAAGACAAAATTTATAGAGAAAACATCAAAATATAAACGCAGAGCAAAAAATAATCGCTTTGATAATCAAATAGTTACATATAAAAGTAAAAATAAACATTAAATTATTTTGCATATATTAAAAATAAACTTTATTTTTGCTCTATATTAATAATTTAAAAAAAAGAAATCATGAAAAATTTAAACGAAACAAGAATGTCAGCACTAAGGGTGATAAATAACATCATCACTTTAAAAGCAAATGTATCAAATGGTTGTTATTCAGATCAAGCAGAACTAACAATACAAATGCCACGTTTAGAACAAATAAAAAATTGGGCCATTCAAAATGACCAGTTGCAGGAAATAAGACATTATTTTGCTTCTAAAAACTTTGGTCAAAACAATCAGTTTGCAGCAATAGAAATATCTAAATATTTTAACTAACCCCCAAACAAAAAGAAATCATGAAAAAATTTAAAATTGAATTCCTGGATTGCGATAAATGTATTGCTTTCACAAAATTTACTAAATGGGAAACCATTGAAGATTGCAGACTTTATGCATACGTTGTAATGATGAACAAAGTTACTACAATACAAACCTTTAATATCACTGCTATATGAATATAGATATTAGATCAGAAAACGTTGTATATATTACAATCGGAGAATACACCTATTACATAGATGATAGTACAGGAGAACAAATAATTGAAGTTTACCCAACTCACGACTTTTAACTATTATAAATAATTAACCCCTAAAAAAAACAAATCATGAAAATCGAAATCAAATCAACAAAAGAATTTATTGAAATTTTAGACATTCAACTTCCTAAGTACCGAAAGTCTTTAATTTTTTATTACAAAGTATTTAGCGAAGATAAATGTATCATGTTAGAAACTGGAACCACACCCTCAATTAGTTTATGCCCTATATCAAGAGCTTATTATTCCGATACGATACAAGATTGTTCAGAAGCTGATTACATGGCTGTTTATCACGATACTTTAAAAACTATCCTAGATGAAAAACATGAGCTGTAATCAAGTATGGTGTATGGCCCGTTACTGCTATGCTGTTAATTGGTGGAATAATAAAGGCCACTTTAACAAAGAATTATACGAACGTTTCTTAGCAGTCCGATATGCCGACAAATGAGCCATTTATTAGTAAATCAATGATGTATATCGAATTAGACATAGACCAATTAAATAGACTGCAAATGTTTAATGATCGCCTTAAATCACATATTGATGACTTACCAAGAAATTCTACAGGAAAACGTTCGAGGTACTTTGAACAAGTAAAAGTAATGGAACTATTTATTGAACAAAACTTAAAAAAATTTATATGAAAAAAGAAATACAGGAATCATACGAGAAAATATTTAAACTAGAAAGTTTAATTTTAGAACAAGCAGCTCAAGGACAAATTACTTGCGGACTTGAAATGCAAATGAGAATCGAAACAAGTAATTATTTACGTTTAACCCATTCAATTTTAAAATATGATGTACGACTTAGACACTGAAGATTACACCAGCGGAAGCTACAATCAATGTTGGCTAACCGAACACTGGTATCCTAATGAGTTATTAGTATTAGATATTAATTATCCTGAACATCGTTACATTTTTAAAGATGAAGCCATTCGATATGTGGAGCTTATATCTAAAGAGAATGATTTTACCGATGAAGAAAAATTAAACTACTTGTTAGACATTTTAGAACAAAAAATATAAACCAATAAACCCAAATAAATCATGAGTAAAATTATCGCAGCATCGATTGATCTAACTAAGTTAGATAAGTCAAGAATCAAACCAGGTAAAAATGGAGCCGAGTATTATGATATCAGTATCATTTTAAACGACCAACCTAATCAGTATGGACAAGATGCATCCATAACTACAGGTCAAACCAAAGAAGAACGAGCTGCTAAAGTTAAGGCAAGCTACATTGGTAACGGCCGTACAGTTTTTAATTCAGATAAACATTCATCTGATCAATTTTAATAATTTATTTGGTATATTGGTATTTTTCCATTACCTTTACCATTACCTAATAATTATATTAAATGAAAAATTGTAAAAATTGTAAAAAAGAAAAGCAAGAAACTGAATTTTATTTTAGAAAAGATTGTTCTAAATATAGAAATGAATGTATTGTATGCTGGAAAGAAAAGTGTAAAACTAAAAGAAAAATAAAAGAAACTTCAAAAGAGTTCATTGAAAAAGAAAGAATAAGAGGTAGAGAAAAATATAAGAGATTATATTCTACTGCTTTATTTGAAAGGAAAGTAAAATATAAAGATGGAGAAAATCATTATATAAGGTTTCCCGAAAAACATAAAGCTACTTATAATTGTAGGAAACTAATTAAAAAAGGGTTTCATGCGCATCACTGGTCTTATAATGAAGAACATTTTATTGATATATTTTATTTAACACCTAAAGAACATATGATGGCACATAGATATTTAATTTATGATGAAGAAAGAAAAATGTACAGGACCATAAATAATATACTTTTAGACACAAAAGCAGAACACGAAAAATATATAAAAGAAAAAATAAATCAACCATTCTAAAAACCCAAAAAGAAATCATGAGCAACGAAAACAATTTAGTAAAAATTCAAAACGAATTAAAAGTACCAAAGACAAATGTAAACGCATTTGGCAAATACAAGTATAGAAGTGCCGAAGATATATTAGAAGCACTTAAACCTATTCTTTTACGTTATAACGCTACTTTAACCCTTAGTGATGAAATTGTAGCAATAGGAACTAAAGTGTTCTTAAAAGCAACTGCAAAGATAAATGACACTATTTGTTATGGTTATGCAGAAACAAGCGAACACAAAGGAATGAGTGCAGAACAAGCTACAGGAACTGCTTCTAGTTATGCTCGTAAATATGCACTTAATGGTTTATTCTTAATCGATGAAACTGAAAGTGATGCGGATAGTCAAAAACAACCTGAGCCAAAGAATGATAGCAAACCAATGCTAACACCCGAAACTTTAAAGAAAATGATTACTGCCATACAAGAAGGTAAGTCCGATAAAGTTAAGGAAGCAATGGAGAACTATACAATTAGCGGTCCTCAGTCAAACGTTCTTAAACTTGCATTGATAAATGTTTAACGATTTAAAATTCAGAGCTTCAGCTATTGGTCAAATCATGACTAATGGCCGAGCCAAAAACGAAATGGGTGAGACCTGTAAATCGTATTTAAAGACTTTGTTTATCGAAAAAACTTATGGCATAAGAAAGGAGTTTACTAATAAGTACGTAGAGAAAGGACTAGAAGTTGAGGACATTGCTATTAGTACCTATTCAGTTTTTAAAGGTGGCTTCTATACTAAGAACGAACAATGGTATACCAATGACTTTTTAAGCGGAACTCCTGACATCGTATCGGACAATGTAATTGATATTAAAAGTAGCTGGGACATTTATACATTCCCACATTTTGAAACCGAGATACCGAATAAAGGATACTTTTATCAGTTACAAGCTTATATGGAATTAACAGGATTAGAAGATGCTTGTTTAGCTTATGTATTAATTGATACCCCTACCCAATTAGTAGAAGATGAAAAAAGAAGATTAAGCTGGAAGATGGGAATGATTGATAGTGAAAACCCTGAATACTTATTAGCTGTAGAAGAAATAGAACGTAATCACAGTTACAGTAATATTCCGATAGCAAAACGTATAAAGGAATTTCACATTAAAAAAGATAACCAAGTAATCGAATCAATGTACTCGAGAATAAAAGAATGTAGAACTTACTTAAATAATTTATGATAGAAATAAAAGAAGAATTTAAAAAATTAATACCAGCATTAACAGCTGAAGAATTTAAGCAATTAGAAGAAAACATTTTAAAAGATGGCATTCGTGATCCTTTAGTTTTATGGAATGGATATTTAATTGACGGACATAACCGATATCAAATAGCTTTTAAACATGGCTTAGAATATAAAACTATTGATAAAGAATTTGATAGTGAATTAGATATTAAAATTTGGATGGTTAAAAATCAATTTGGTAGACGTAATTTACAAGATTTTGTTAAAGGCGAATTAATAACAACTTTAGAAGATTTAGAAAAACAAAAAGGATTAGAAGTTTATAAGCAAAAAGCAATATTTAAAGGTAACCAACATTCTGCTCCGTTATCAATTATTGATAACGAACCAAAACATAATACACAAAAAATAGTAGCTGAAAAACTTGGGTGGAGTACAGGCAAAAAAGCACAATTTGATGTAGTAGTAAAAAAAGCACCTGAAGAAATAAAAGCACAATTAAGAACTGGAGAAGTAAGTATTAATCAAGTTTATCAAGATATTAAAAAAGAAGAGAAAAAAGAAGAATATAAAGCAAATGTTTTAAAAACAAGAATTGAAACTACTATAAACGAAAATATTAAAAACGGAGATAGTTTAGAAATATTAGAAACATTAGAAGATGGATGTATAGATATTGTATTAACAGATCCTCCTTATGGTATTAATTATGTTTCAAACCGTTCAATTTACAATGAATCAATTACAAAGCGTGGATTATTAAATGATAAAAAAGATGAAGCATTTGATTTATTAGACAAAGTTTGTGAAGTATTAAATAGAAAAACAGCTATAAATTCACATTTATATTTTTTTTGTAGTTGGTCAGTATTTAGTTCTTTTGAAAATATAATATCAAAATACTTTACTATTAAAACTCCTATTATATGGGATAAAGGAAATAAAGGAAGTGGTGATTTAGATAATGATTGGGGTAATCAAACAGAAATAATTATTTATTGTGTTAAAGGTAAAAAACTAGTTAATTTAAGAAGAGGCAATTTAATAAATATACCAAGATTGCATACTTCTAAAATGATACATCCAACACAAAAACCTAATGATTTATTAAAACAAATTTTAGAAGTTTCTGCTACGAAAGGGGATTTTATAGTAGATCCATTTATGGGTTCTGGAAGTACAATTAAAGTTTCAAACGAAATGGGTTTTAAAAGTTTAGGTATAGAATTAGATAATGAAATGTTTAATATTGCAAATAATTTTATAAATGCTTGATGTTAGATTTTTAGAAAATAAATTTTCTACTGAAATTAAAACCCATATTAAAAATTCTTTGCCTAATTTATATGATAATTATATGGAATTTAGGCCAGCTACAGAATATGAAGATAGTAATTTATCTTTTGATTTAGTTTTTAATTTAAACTTTACGGTTTCTGTTAGAATAAGAAAATATAAATATATAAAATACCTTGATTTAACAATAAGATCAAGAAGCAAAAATAATGGATTTACTGAAGTTAATAAAATACAAGAAGGATTATCACAAATATATTTTTATGCTTATATGAATGATGAAGAAACAGAATTAATAAAAGTAAGAATTGTAAATGTAAATGCTATTAGGGAATTAATTAAAGAAAAAAAATATATAAAAAAAACAAATATTGATGCAACTGAATTTTTAGGTTTCAAATTTAATGATATAAATTTAAAGAATGGTGCTATATATAAATTTGATAAAAACTAATAAATGAAAATTAAACTCAAACAGTGTAAGCAATGTGGCGAATTTTATAAACCATTCAATACCTTGCAAGTTGTTTGTTCGGCTATCTGCTCAATGGAATTTAACTCAGAAAAGGAAGTGAATAAGCGAGTTAAGCAAATGAAAGTAGATAGCCAAAGTTTAATCCAGTTGCGAAATTTAGCACGTGTAAGTTTTCAAATATATATTCGACAAAGAGATAAAGATTTACCATGTATTAGCTGTAATAAATCCGATGCTAAGTGGGATGCTGGGCATTATTTAAAAGCTGAAATTTACACTAAACTAATATTTAACGAAGATAATTGCCATAAACAATGCAGTTACTGTAACCTACAATTAGCTGGTAATCTTATCGAATATCGCAAAGGATTAGTAAAGAGAATAGGAATAAATAAAGTACAGGAACTTGAAGATATGGCAGACTTGTCAAGAAGTTATAAATTTACCAAAGATGAATTAATTACCTTAGCAAAAAATTATAAACTTAAAATAAAAAAATAATGAAAAATGCATTTGTAAGTAATTTAATTAAATCCTATCTGACTAAGTTCCCGAAGGTCCCATCTTTAACTTTGGCTAAAAAAATCTATGCAGAAAACAATAAACAGTTTACTAGCGTTGATGCTGTTAGAAGTTGCTTAAGATATTATCGTGGTCAAAAAGGTGAAAAAACTAAATCACAACTAGCAACTAGAGAGTTTTTAGATCAAAACATTGAGTTTGTAATGCCTGAATCCTATGCGGAAACTTTTGAGCCATACGAAATTAGTCAGTCAAGAACCTTAATCATATCGGACTTACATATACCTTACCAGGATAACGACTCAATTCAAAAAGCTATTAATTATGGTAAAGAGAAAAAAGTAAATTGTATTTTAATCAATGGGGATGTTTTAGACTTTGCTGGTATTAGTAGACATGAAAAAGACTGGAGACAAAGAAAAGTGCATGAAGAATTTGAAGCTGCACGTATCTTTTTAAGTTCGCTACGTGAACACTTTCCCAAAGCTAAGATAGTTTTTAAGTTAGGTAATCACGATGAACGCTGGGAGAAATGGTTATTTTTAAAAGCACCCGAAATATTTGATGATCCTGAGTTTAAATTAGAAAGTAGATTAAGACTTGGTGAGTTAAAGATTGATATTGTAAAAGATAAAAGGCCTGTTAAAATTGGAAAATTATTTATCCTACATGGACACGAATTATTCGGAGGTAGCGGTGGAGTTAATCCAGCTCGAGGTACGTTTTTAAAAACTTTATCAAATGTAGTAGTAGGCCACTATCACAAAACAAGTTCTAATACTGAAACTACAATGAATGGTGATATTATTTCGGTACATTCAGTCGGTTGCTTATGTGGAAAAACGCCATATTTCATGCCCATAAATCGTTGGAACACTGGCTTTGCCTATTGCGAATTAGATATTAAAACAGGCAATTATACTTTTTACAATTTAAAAATTATTAATGGTAAAATATACTAAAACCTAATTTTAACACAGCTTAATAACCTAATTTAAACACTATGGATATTACAAAATGCAAAGGTGAAGATTGTCCGATAAAAGAAAGTTGCAAAAGATATACAGCCAAGGAATCTTTAATGCAATCATACTTTATTAAATCACCTATTGAAGATGGTAAATGTGAAATGTACTGGCAAAATTTGGATTATAATTCCACAAAAAGATAATATATGAAACAAACCCCGAAACAATATGCCAATTCTTTATTAAGAAAAATGACTGTTGATTTAACTATTGATTTTGAACAAACAAAACTTTGCTCCTTAGTTGCAATCGATGAAATATTAAAAATAGAAAATAATGATTATTATAAAAATGTTAAACTAGAAATTGAAAAATTATGACAGGATTAAGACACGCACTCAAAGAATACTTTATGGTTCATCAAATAGCTGGAAGCAACCCGATATTAGCATTCGATAACTTAAAACAACAATACGTGGTATTTTGGTACTTTAAAAAAAATACTATAATTAATCTTGGTTATGAAATAATTTTATAGTATATTTGCAATAGTTATGGCTTGCAGGAGCTAATTAACAATAATATTTATTGCCTTATTTCCCGAGTAGTGCCTGCACACGAAAGGGAGTTAAGGCATTTTTTATTTATTATGAAAGACCCAGCATTTTTATTTTACCCATCAGATTTTTTAACAGGAACAATGTTTTTAAATAATGAGCAAATAGGTATTTATATAAGATTATTATGTTCTCAGCATCAGCATGGAGGATTAATTGATAAACTTAGTTTTAATTCATTGGTAGCAAATAACGAGTTATTAAGATCAAAATTTATAGAAACTGAACATGGTTTTTATAATGAGCGTTTAGCAACTGAAATGGATAAAAGAAATAAGAAATCAAACAATATGAGTGAAACTGCAAAAGATGTTTGGAGACAAAGAAAATTACAAAAGTTATACAAAAGTAATACAAATGTAAAAGAAAAGAATACAAATGTAAAAGAAAATGATACAAATGTTATACATCCTATAAATATAAATAAAGATATAATTATAAATAAAAATATAAATGATATTGAAACTTATTTTAAAGAATTAAGTAATTCAACAAATTTTGAAAATATCAGTAAATCTTTAAATATTCCAAAAGATAAATTAACTTTAAAAATTGCAGACTTTAAAAAAACTTCTAAAATTGATTATCTTAACTTTAACGAATTTTGTAACCATTTTAAGAACTGGGCCAATAAAAATAATTCATCTAACCTAAAACTAAAAACTTCATTCAAATGATTCCAGCAAACACAAAATTAGAATGTCAATTCCTCGGAGGATTATTAATTAATTCAAGTGAATTTAAGTACATTCAAGAACTATTTCACGAAGAGTTATTTTACGATGAAAAAAACCAATTAATTGCAAAAGCTATTTTAAGCTTAAATAACGCATCCAAAAATATTGACCTTATAAATGTATCAAACGAATTAGAAAGTACGCTTAAAATCAACCCTATTAGCTTTTATGACCTATCCTTGTTAACTAATGATGCTATCCTAAATAGGTTCGATGAGAAAATACTTATTCTTAGCGAGTTTTACATTAAAAGAAAAATGATGTATAAGCTTTCAGAACTCCTAGAAAAAACTCAAGAATCAACAAGTGATGTTTTTGAACTTTTAGCCGATAACGAAAAAAATACAAACGAGATATTTAATAAAATTTCTATTAGCAAAACTTTTACCGCTTTAGATTGTGCAATCGAAATGGACCAACACTTAGATAAAATTGATAAGTTAGTTGATGGGGAGTTAATCGGTTGTGATACTGGTTTTAGTGAACTTAACAAACTTACTTCAGGTTGGCAGAATAGCGATTTAATTATATTAGCAGCTCGACCAGGAATGGGTAAAACTTCCTTAATGCTTAAATTTGTTAATTCGGTATTAAATCAAAATAAATCGGTTTTAGTGTTTAGTTTAGAAATGTCTAAGCTTCAACTATATGCGAGGATGTGTTCACAAATAACATCGATTCCACTTTACAAATTTTTAAAAGAAAAAATGAATCCTTATGAAAAAGAACTTTATAAAAATGAAACCTTTAAGTTATCGAACTCACAATTATTAATAGAAGATAAAAGCGGTATAAGTATAAATTTTATTAAAGTAAAGGCCCGTAAGTTAAAACGTGATAAAGATATAAGCATGATAGTTATTGACTACATTGGACTTATTGACAAAGGTAATAATAACAAAAGTACAAACGATCAAGTTGCGGAAATATCAGGAGCATTAAAAGGATTAGCAAAAGAATTAAATATACCGATTATATTATTAAGTCAGCTAAGTAGGGAAGTTGAGAAGCTAAATGATAAACGACCAATGCTATCACATTTAAGGGATTCGGGAGCTATTGAACAGGATGCGGATATGGTTATGTTTATTTATCGACCTGAATATTATGGAATAATGGATGATGGAGCTGGTAATTCAACTATTGGTAAGGCAGAATTGATTGTTGCTAAACATAGGAATGGAGCATTAAGCGATATAATTGTTAACTTTAACGGCAACTGTACAAACTTTTATTGATATGAATAAGAAAATTAAAGTTAAATATTTAAAATTAGGCAGAGAGAATATTTGGGGCCTGGCTCATTGCGGACTTAATCTTATCGAACTCGATATTAGATTAAAAGGTAAAAAGCACCTAGAAATATTAACTCATGAAAGTTTACACATACTGCTACCCGAACTTGAAGAAGATGATATTGTAAAGCTTAGCGTAATATTAACTAAAACATTATGGTCTGAGGGTTATAGAAAAATAGATAATAACAATGATATGCAATTACAAGATGGAAGTAAGTAAAGATATTAAAATAAAAGCTAAAATTGAAGGCCAAAGAATATTTAACAACAATCAAAAAAGAGAAAGGCCTAATTATCAAAAAAGAGATAACGAATTAGAAATAGATATACTCGGAGCAATGGGCGAATTAGCTGTTTGTGAAATATTAGCAAATAAAAAAAGAAAATATAAAAGAAATAAATCGGAGCTAAATCATCCAGTAAAAGAACCTGATATAATTGTAGAAAGCATAAATGGAAATATAACTATTGATGTTAAAACACATTCAAAACATTCAAAAGATTGGTATATAAATAAAAAAGCATTTTTTGATAATAGCAAAGATAAATCAGATTTTTATTGGTGTATTAAATTTATTACTGATACAAATATTCAATATGAAATATTTACAAAACATGAAGTATTAGAATGGAAAATAAGAAAATCAAAATATACCGATGTTTTATTTATGCAATATGGAAATAATTTAAAAAAATAATGTAGTATATTATCCACAAAAACAAACTTAATGTAGAAACTAACCAACAAATATAAATATGAATTACGAAAAATTTAAACAAATTATTGATTTGCAAATAGCTCACAATAAAAGAGTAGATGAACTTTATGCTTTAAAAATTGATACAATAGAGTTCTTTAATGAACTTGGTCGAGCAAATGAATTGATATGGACTGAAGTATTAACTGAAAATGGCGATTACCATTTATGTTATTATTTATACGAAATGAATGGTATGTATGGAACACCCGATTTAAACGAAGAATATAAAGATATAAAAGAGTTGTATGATTATTTAATAGAAAACAAAGGATTCAAATGAATGTAACCGATTTTAACAAAGTAATTGAAAAAAGAATTGAATTTATTAAAACTATTATGTTATCGAAAGGCAAAGAATATTCAACCGATTCCGATAAGTTCCATAATTTTAAACAGTCAGTTGGTATAAGCTTCCATACATGCCCCGAAAAAATAGCTTGGGAGTTTGCTGTTAAACACTTTCAATCTATTAAAGATACTTTGGATGCTGTTGATAATGGAGCTGTAAACTATACTGATAAATATATTGAAGAAAAAATCGGTGATGCAATTAATTATCTTATTCTTATTGAAGGTATGTTAAAAGAACGTTTATATAACAAAAGTATTGAAAACTGATATAAATATGAAAAATGAAAATTTAATATCTGCTGGACTTTTTGATTTACAAGAATTTCACGGATGGCCACCAACAACAACTTTCAATTATTTTAAAGACAAAGGATGGGAAATGGTTAATTGTTTTAATGATTATAAATGGGCCTGGGTAAACCATTCTCTTAATAAATCTATTATTGTGAAAACTGAAATGGTTGATAATGATTTTTTGGGAAATGAAATGATAGTTGATATTTGGTCGTATGATGGTATTTATTCAGAACCTTGGATATAACTACTTGACTAAAGCAAAAACTAAACAGGATACTCCAAAAATAATACTGATTCCTTTTAACCGCTTTTGTTTTTTAACCTCCAGGTTTAAACCTTTCATTTGAATAGTTAGTGATTTGTTTTCTTCGTCTTTAAACTTGATTATAGTTACTTGGTTTCCGATAATACTTTGTAACTTATCTTCATTCTTTTTATAAAGTTTAACCTGGTTACCTTTTAAGATAACTTGTTGCTGGCATAATGAATCTGATAAGTAATATGCTTCAGCTTTATGATATTGCTTTGCTAAGAACTTTGCTTTATCGGAGCTAAAACAAATTAAAGTATCTTTATTATTTATAATTAAACTTTGAGAATATGCTGTCAAATTCAGCAACAAGGTTATTATTATTAAGTGAATCAATTTCATTTACTTTGGTTTTATATTTTATTATTACTGTTTGTTTTTGGTGGCCTAAATAACTTATCTCCTGTTCGTAATGCTCGATTTCAATATTGTGATACTTAATCTCTGAATACAAACTATCATTTATTTTATTCAAACTATCAATTTCTATTCTATAATTTTGTATTATTCCTAATTCATTGTAAGGAGAATATAAAAACTTCAATATCAATAAATGAACACATAATGTTATCAAGCATAAAATAATCGATTTATTGGACATGATAAAGTTATCAGGTATATTATCTAACATAATAGGAATAAAAACAAACCCATAAAATTATTGATACAATAAATATTATTAACGTTTTATTCTCTTTTATTTTTTTCATTTCTTTGTGCTAAATTTATCAACAGTAGTTAATCCTAAACAACCAAAAGCTAATGCAGTTACACATTGTACTAAGGTGTCCGATGGCTTAATGTGTTCGGGTGTGAATTGATTAGCAAATAAAGTAGCACAAAGCATAATAGTGCATATTATACCGCATACTCTTTTACTAGATACGCAACCGCTTTCATCTTGTAATATTTGTTTTATAAAGTTTTTCATTTTGTAAAGTATAATGTTGATTCCGCTTCTCTTCTTTTAACTAATCCTGGCAAAGTTCTACCTCCAGCTTTAACCCATTTCATAAACTCAGCTTTAATAGTTTCATCATTTGGATTAGTATTTACTTTTTTTAACAACCCCGATATCTTTAAATTTCCCGATCCTAAGTTATAACAAAAACTAACAAGTGCATCAAATTGATTTTGATTAATGTCATCCCTACAAAATGAATCCACCGATTTTTCATAACCTACTATCATACTGGCTAATAACTCAGTTGCAACCGCTTCAGTTATCGGTTTATCATTCATTGTTACTTTGCTACCATTAGGATAGTAAGTTGCTCCAAATCCAATTGTAGGCACTTTGGCGGGGCATAAATAAGGCAATGATCTAAACCCTTCAAATTTCTTTATAAGGTCTAATCCCTTAGTTCCTGTTTTAGTTATTTTCATTTTTCTTACCTCGACTTTTAGTTATCTTACTTTGTAATTTCTCGATTAACATTTCAATTCGTTGCTCCAATAATTCTATTCTCTTTTTAAGTTCGTTAATTTGTTCTTCGTAAATTGTAATTACTTTGTTATTACCTGAAGCTTTTAGTTCATTTCTACTTTTGAAATAATCCCAAACATCCTTTCCTTTAAGTACGCCTATTAAGGCGACTACTATGCCAATAATAGAAACCTGGTCCATTTTAAAATTCTTTTAAAAGTGTATAAGTAAAGTTTAATTTCTTTGATTCCTTTGCTAAAGTTAAAATCTTTTTAAAGTCTGCGGGATTATTCAGAACTTGACATCCAGCACTCCATTTATCTATTATTGTAGATATTGATTTTTCGTTTGCCCTGTGTATATTGATACCAAATAATCCCGTATCTAAAGTTTGATTTTCTTCTGCTTTATCATTTAAGTTTTTATCACGATAAACAGTTACTGGCTTTACTTGACAAAACGCTTCATACTTGCCTTGATGCATTCCTATTTTCCAAGTATCAACGTATTGACTAGGTCTTAGTAATGCTGCACCTTTTGGATTTAATAAGTTTTTTAACCAATGAACTCCAGGATTAGTAGTACAAGTAAACCATTCTATTTTATCATTATTAATTACTCCGAATAAGTCATCGAATACATTAGGCAAATCAGCATTTGAACGTATGCCAACAAAATTAATATCACTAAACCATTTGTATTTGTTTAATAAATATTGTGCTTTTATTTCTTCGATGCTATATTTTTTCATTTCTTATGTTCTAATTGTTCAACTCTGCGTTCTAAACTATCGTGCTTAACATCCTGGACCATAACCATAGTTTTAATTTCGTTAAGGTCTTTGCTCATCTTCATCAAAGCATTAACCCCTAATGCTCCGATAAAAGATAAGATGGCTATCAACCCCGAGACCAGCCATAAAAGAATGTCAAATTGTGTCATATATTAATTAAGTTCCATTTATTATTATTCCACGAATACAATTTATTATCGCTAGGATAAGGTATTGGTGCTTCCCATTTATATTTTACTAAAATCCAATCTTCGTATGGCTTAGGTGATATAAAAACATCATTGATACTATCATAAGTAAATCCTATTCCAGCGTAAGTATTTCTAAAATTAGAATTATAAGATGTTTGTTTTATCAAATCGTAATCATAAATACTTTTAATATTTAAAGAATCTATAAAATCAATACCTAATTGTTCAACCTCAATTCCATTGTTAGTAATAACTTCATTATCAATAACGATTACAGCTATCACAATACTATCTTTTATAAGTGCAAAGTTTGCCATTATTTAAATTTATATTTTATTATTACTATTCCACTTCCACCAGTACCACCCGTTGCATTACCACCCGAACCAGTTCCACCGCCACCGCCACCGCCTGTATTTGCAACTCCACTAATTCCATTCATTGAATTTAGAAATCCTCCGTTACCACCACCACCATTGCCACCAACTCCAAATAAAATTGTATTCCAAGAACCACCAGCACCGCCTCCAGCATAAAAAACAGCACCTCCACTTATTGAATTAGATAAACCAGTACCGCCCGCACCACCAACTCCAGTACCAATAGTTGCAAAACCATTAGTTCCAGCTCCACCACCACCACCTCCAGCATTAACACTTCCACCATTAGCTCCATTTTTACCTTGTCCAACTATTCCTAAAGCTCCAGCTGTAGTTCCAGACCAAGAACCTCCACCACCACTTCCTCCAGTAGCTGCAGCGGTTGTTGAAGGAACTCCTCCACGACCACCACCTGTAGAAACTATTGAATTAAAAGATGAATTATTACCACTTACTGATACTCCTCTATTAACAGCTCCAGCTCCACCACTACCAACAACAACTGCATAACTTTGAACTGCTATTGATAATCCTGATGCTGTTAATAAACCACCTGCTCCAGCTCCACCAGCTCCACCACCAGTTGAAACTTCACCACCACCACCGCCACCACCAGCAACAACTAAATATTCAACTACATTAAAAGGTGCAGCACCTAAAGTTGTAACTACAAAATTATCACTTGATAAAAAAGTATGTATTTTATAATCCCCATCGGTAGTTATAGTTCCACCTGTAGCAACCGTAAATGGAGGAGCTCCATAATAAAAACTATTAAACTTACTGATATTCATTATTGAACTATGTTTAAAACGATTGTAATTTGTTCAGCACTTGTTGGAGTGTAAACACTTTCTAAAGTTACTACACAAAAAATATGAGCAGCACTTAAAGTAGGTACCACACAAATAGGTTTGCTAATATCATTCGTTGAGGTTTTTTCATTAGTTGTTGCCGCCCAGTTAGTATGTTTTATTTTACCTAAAAAGTTCTTTTGATTTGCAGCAGTCGGAACGAAAGCAGCATTGTCAGCAGCAACTGTAAATGATTCTGAATAAAAATTCAAAGTCAAAGAAGGTGTTGAAGCTGGATTAGAACTTATTATCGAACTGTTTACAATTACTGAATTACCCAAGTCAGCATCTATTGTTATCGGTATTACTATACCATCTCCTGATAATACATCGCCTATTGAATAAGCTGTAGTGTTAGCGGGTCTTGTTATTGTTCTTTTACTTACCATTTTATTTATATTTTTAAATTATTAATTATTGAACTGTTGGATTTGTTATCGGAATACTACATGCATCCCACTCAAATATTGCACTAAATTCTACATCAAAATACCACCCCGCTACTTCATCATTAAAAGCATCTACAAAATCAGTTAAAGTTACCTCACTATTTATCTTTATTAGTTCGCTAAAATCATACTGCATAAAATAAATTAAAGTATCTAAACAAATCTGTTTGCAGTCCGATAAGACCTCTAATTGATTTCTTAATCCCTTCTTGCTTTTATCACAAATATAAAATCTAATTACAGTTACATCACTCGTTCCACTAATTCGATTAGGTTGCAAAGTACCAAACAACATAGGGTAATGAATAGATTGCCCTCCATTTAATTCATCCCACGGATCGCCAAAGAACCAGCTCTTAATTTGTTTGTGAGCAGTGGCATAACTTTCTATCGCAATTACCAATTTGTTTAATGTAAGCATCTATCTTTTTCTTATTTTTTTTAATGTACTTTTTTATTTCAATCTTTGTTTTTTTTCTTATTGCCATACTGGATTGTCTCGGTTATCTTGTATATTACTATAATCTTTTTTACCTAAAATTCTAGTGCCTAAATAAATGTCTACATCATAAGCATTTCGTTCAGGGAATATATCCGCACCTGTATTATTATTGTAAGTTGGATAAGTAGAATTATTATAGTTTAAATATTTTATCATTCTATCCCCGTACATCTCGCCATTTGTTTTCCAAATATTCATTAAATATTCCATGTCATTAGTAGGTATCGGTTGCCCGTTATCACTACTATTTGTCATTATGCCTTTATTAGCATATCGGAATTTAAAAGTTGGTGAGCTTTCATACATAATATAATGAACCATCATTTTTAAAATGTAGTTATCTATTAATGTTTTGTAAGCTGCTGGAATAGTAGTTGATGAATTTATATAAGCTAAGATGTGAGTTTCAATCGTATTGTATAAACTCGTTCCCAATAAAGGAAGTATGTATTTATCCTGTACCAATTCAATAACTGGTGTTATCTTATCGTACTCGGTATTGTCATCAATAACCGAATGTCTAATTAAATAATCTTGACCTATCCAAAGTGTTGCCATGTTTATTTCTTTTTACGTTTTATTCTTGTTTCACCTACCCAAATATGGCGGCACCAAGGAGTTGTTTCAGTTCCATCATTATAAAATCCTCCCCTGAAATCCCAAGCACTTTCTCCAAACTCGTTGGTAAAAGCATCTATTTGTTCGTAGGTTAATCTTCGTGCTACATTTTTTCCATCAACAGTTTCTCGACCACTTGTTTCAATCATCATTTGCAAACAGAACTCCCTTGTTGTTGGCAATCTTTTAGGGCCACTTACATCAGGTCTTTTGTCGTATTTATAAACAGTGTAAATTTCGGTATCGTAATCTTCAGTATCTTTATCTAAACCTTTTTCAGTTGGTGTAAATATCCCATCTAAAAAGCTACCTAGTTTTTTTTTCTCTAACCAAGTTATTTCAGTATTTATTTTTTCAATATCTACATTTAATGCCTTAGCAAGTTCTTCAGGTTTAGCAAATGGATTACCTTTAAATTGATTCAGTATTGCATTTCGTAAATCAGTAACTGATAATTGTAATCTATTCGCTGTGTATAATTTTTGTTTCGATAACTCAAATCTTAGAACTTGTTTTGAATCTTTAAAGTTTACATATTCAAGGTCTATAATTTCGTCATCATCATCTACATCTACAGCATTTGCTTTTACCCATTCAATAAATCTTTTTTCTTTATCAGATGATTGTTGAACTTTTACAACCTCATTATTCATTTCATCCTGAGCTATTCCTAAGAACGTTAAAGCATCCGCATCACTTAATCCAAACCCTGTTTTAATCATTATTAATGCCTGGTCCGCTGTATAATCACCTTTCTTTAACTTGTTGGCTATATTAAATAAATTTTGTCTTTGTCGGCCTGTTAAGTTTTTAAGGTGTTCGTTTACTTGTATTTCTTCTTGTACTACAGTTGCACTCGGAGTGCCAATTTCTGCAGCTTCAATCTTTAATCCGTATTTTTCAATTATATAATTAGTTACGATATTAGGATCACGTGCATTTAAAGCATTGATAACATTTTGATTTTCTAATGGAAGTTCTTTGCCTATTGGCTGAACTTGTTCTACTTCAAATGTAATATCTAAACCAGTCTTTAGTTTAAACATTTTATCAATAAACTTATTAAAAGCAACTTGTTCAATCTTAGCATATTCGTTAATAAATAATTCATGTGCTAAATCTAATTCGTTACGATCGCCTAAAGTACCCTCAGTTTTTATTTTAAACAACACTCCTGGCACGTTATGTCCTGTTATTATCTTTTGTTGGTTACGTTTATTTAAAGCTTCGTATTGGTCCGCTAATCCTGTTGGAGTTACATTTACAACTTCTGCTCCTTTACCATCGGGATTAGTGAATGATAAAACTACTTTGCCAGCATTTTGTGTACCTTGATGTTTTTCTTGGAAACGTTCTTTGATATCCTCTTTAACTTCAGGTGTTAATTTACCCGAGAAAAAAGTTATAATATGACCAGCACTAAAACCATTCTTTACTAAAGAGTGAAAAAAGTTGCTAATCTCAATATCGGTATTAATGTCCAATAGAACGCTCGAATAATCGGGTGAAGGGTAAAGTCCATCTAATTCATTTAAAGACGGTGTAAAGTCCTTAGAATAGTAAATTGAGGCACCTATAAAACCTTCCTTGTAAAATGGAAAGTAAGTCTTTTTTAAATGGTAACTTTTAGCAGTCCAATCTTCTGAATACCAAACCCCGCAATTATCTGCACTTAGTCTAATCTTACCCATATCTAAATGGTAAAACTCAATCGGTTGCCCTATTAAATTTGTAGTTACTTGACATGCGAAACCTCCATAAATTGCCTTATCGGAATCACATTTTTTTCTTAATTCATACCATGAATCAAATCTATTTGCCTTGGCTAAAAATTGTTGAACTTGTGGTAAATCTTGACTAGGTACTATTTTCAATCCGCTAAGATAACGTGCTTTACCTTTTACAATAGCAGCATGCTCAGGATGATTGTTATAAGAATTTAATAATTCTTTTGGAAAGTTATTATCTTTACCCCACTTAACAAACTCACCAGCAGTATCAATTTTATAAGTAGGAAGTTGATTAACAACCATCTTAATAGTAATTATGTCATTATATACTTCTAATTTTCTAGCCATTATAAACTTTATTAGTTGTTGTGCCACCTTGATATTCAGCAAAGGTAACTGTAGTTAAATCATAACAAGTTGCATAACCCACCTCAACAACATTTAATCCCGCTGGGTTTGTGTTCGAGCTACTTGCTTGTTCGTAAATTGTATATTCATAATCACCTACAGTCAACTTGATTTGAGGGATTGTTGGTATTGTTGTTTCTACTATTGTAAATTGATTAAACCTATCTTTTTGCGTACTATTATCAATAGGAATAATAAATTGTTTTGTATTTGTTGAAACGTTTTTAAACTCAAATAAAAAATAAGGATTGTTTAACAAACATTTTTCAGTAAGTGTTAAAACAACTGTATTCGAAGTATTTTTGTTTATCGTTATCACTACTTTAATAATGTTTAAATATACAAAATTGTTATTTAAAAAAAAAGCTCAAGCTTACGGGCCTGAGCTGAAATTTAAAAAGTTACTTATTAAGCTATTAAGTTAGCAATTAAAGTACTTGTTACTTTGTAAATTGGAGCTATCTCCTTACCTTTAAAAGAAAGTTTTTGCCCGTTAAAATCAGTAAGTGCAGTTCCACTTTCTAAACTCCAAGTCATTAAATCCATTCCTTGATCCTTACCAAATAACCAATAATCACCGTTAATATCTTCAACCATCATAGTTAAAACATTTTGAGCAACTAAGTGAATTTCTTGAATAACTGCAGTAGTTAATTTCTTAATAGTGAAATCGATTTGTGGCTCATAAGAAATAGTTCCTGAACCTGGAGTATAAGTTCCCGGACTAGTCATGTTCGACATCTCCTTATCGAGAGAATATACCCGGTACTTCTTGCCTGTAGCTAAAGTATAAGCTGTAACTAATCCAGCAGTTGCTGTAAAAGTATAACCAGTTCCTGAGTTGTTTTCAAATTCAGTTAGATAAACTTTCTTTATTCCTCCAGCTCCACCTTTACATCCGAGAAAGGTATAACCTGATGTTAATACACACGCCATTTTTTTATAATTTTAATTTGTTTATAATAAGGAGGGTTGCCCCTCCATTAAATTTATCCTACGTAAAGAACATTCATTGCTTGATTAACAACGTGTGCGAAAATAGTCATGATGTTTTTTACGAACATATCTTCACGATTGAAAGCAATTTTGTTAACTTCAAATTTATTAATATCACTTGTTAGATCAGTACACCAAAAAATATAATCTGGTCTTGCTGCGATTAAAACGTTACTTGCTAATGGTACAAATTGTAATTGAACTCCATTGTAAAAATAAGCTTCAGTCGGTTGACCTAAATTAGTTACCGCAAATAAATCACGATAAGTAGCAGTGATGTTATAAACATTTATAAATTGCTTTACATTGTAAGGACAATAAATATAAGGTTTAACAGCTCCAAATAAAACACGAGCGGGGATTGCGTTGTACAGTTTCGCCATTTCGGTAGCGATATTAGAAGAGTCTAAAGTAGTTCCAGCCACCTTAACACGAGTTCCTAAAGCACCACCATTATAAAT
>Ga0209500_10001005_pt1 | contig 22229 bp, 29 predicted proteins | sample S_140212_EF_Meta_FD_187323 | JGI IMG/M metagenome (GOLD analysis project Ga0209500, IMG submission 187323) | Freshwater microbial communities from Lake Simoncouche, Canada to study carbon cycling - S_140212_EF_MetaG (SPAdes) (version 2) | ecosystem: Environmental > Aquatic > Freshwater > Lake ... | reverse complement strand
CCAGGGTGTTTGTAGACAAGGGCCATGTGGGATAATCCTGCAGCATGAATGCTACTTTGGGTCGTATCCCGGATTTTAGTAGAGTTCTTGGTATTTTATTTCTAACAAATATAATTTTAGTTGCAGCAGTGATTTTACGATTGCTAACACTTAATTCGTGCATCTCTTTCCAATCAGCATATATCTTTGCTCGTTCTTCCATGGAACTATCTGCACCATAAACAAAATTAGCAGTAGGAAATTGTTCTAATTCTGGATCACTAATGTCAATCGGAGGATCAAATTCAAAACCAAAAGAAATTGTATCTCTCGATATGCCCACAGAGTCAAATGCTGTTAACCAGTCTCGAAACAACATAATTTCTGCTCCGGATTGTACATCACCGCTAAACGGACATAGTGCTGGCAAGTCATTTAGTTCTATAACTGCTTCTAACAATGTTTTTTTATCATAAACTTTTCTATCCACATACAGATTAATATCCAATGCATAAGCTATTTTTTCTGCTAGGGTTGCAGCAGGTGTAGAAGTATTTCTAACATGAGAAATATTAAATTGTTTTAATTGATCTCTTTGTTGAAGATATGATAAAGATTGGCAATGTTCTTGCCAATATTCTATCAGCGAGTCGGGAGCATTAATTAATCTTATACAATCGTTATCTATCTCAGCAGCAACGGGTAGATATGTTTTCTTTTCCTGTGCAATCTCTTTGTAGTCATCTAGTATTTTTGTGTTGAGTATTTTAAAATCATATCTCACCGCAATCAGCGTGGCATAGTAGGCCACTGTGTCGGTGTAGTTCATGGTCCACTTTTTAGTCTCGCCATCATACAGCATGGGAACCAATTCTTGAGTTTTCTTTTTAAGGCATCTTATCAATGCAATAAATTTCTCGTTATAAGGAAACCGCATCTCCAACACTTCTCTACCGTCTTCGGCTGCAAAGGTATCTATGCTTTTTTCAAAGCTAATTGTTCTAAATGGTTGATCATAACGAGGATTGTTTATTAATTCATTGGTGTCAAAACCAAATTTATCTAAAAGTGTTTTGTACCTCTTTAGGAACATTGTGGCTAGACTGCCCTGCTTCACTGTCCAAGCATAAGGAGCATCTGCAAGACTCTGTATGGTTTTAAAATCTTTATCATGCACTCCGGAATTCTGAAAAACACCTCCAGTATTATAGGCTAGTATTTTGAGAGCAGCCTCTATAGATTCTAGCTTACGAAGCGGTGTGTTTGAATTTGTCATTTTTTGGATAATTACAGTATAGCACAACGGATAAAAAAGTCAACAGTGTAGGAGCTTTTATGAGAAGGAAAAGAGCAATTAAATTAAGACGTAAAATAAAAGCGGAAACACTAAACGATCGGGGTCCTTATCTTACCAACAGACGTGCTATAGATCTTTGGTTTCGTTATATCAATCGAGCAGTGTTTGATAACCAATTACCCAATTTTGATAAGATCATAATTAAAAAATGGTTGAAGCAGGCCATGGGGCAGGTGTGTGCTTACCCAGACAAAAATCCCAAAATATTTGAATTAGAGATGTTAAAAAAATATAGAACCAAAAGAGATTTTATAGAGACACTGGCACACGAGATGATACATCTATATCAGTTTGCACTAAAGAAAGACACGGGCAATCACAACAGTATGTTCTATAGTTTTAGACCAAGATTTAAATTTATTGGTTTAGGACTTTCTTTGTAAATTCCTCATAGGTTATCAATTGAGTATTTTTTAAATCTGTGCCTGTTTGCAGATGATTTAGATATTCTGGTGGATTATCATGCACCACTGTAAAGTTGCAATAAGGTCTTTGTTTTATCAGAGTGCGGAATTGTTTCAGCCATGCCTCAAATATGCTATCACTGGTTCTCTCTCCATAGCAGTCGGAGTCTTGATAAATGTTGTTTAATTGATCTTTGCCATATTCACGAAAATCAAATCCTATAAGATAAACGTTTTTGTGTCCATGCACACAAGCAGTCCACATGGCAGCCTGTCCCGATACCCAGTGAGGATTATTGGGTATGAGATTTAACGCTCCTTTATAACGATTAACTTCCAAAGAAGGAGCATAACATATACATTTTTCATGTACTCTGTCATCTACAATTACTTTACTAATTTTAGAATCAACCATGAATAAAAAATCAGGAATAAAATCTCTATAGAGCGCATTACACCCATACACTTGTCCAGAACCTTTTAAAAGATTAAGATCAAAATTTTTCCTAGATGGGCCATTACCAATGATATAAGCATTGCCCCGAGGTGTTGCTTTTACTCGATCTTCATAGAACCCGGTTTCTTGTATTTTTTTTCCTCCTCTTATTATTGTTTTTACAATAATAGTTTCTCCAGCATATGGTTGCCATTCTATGGGTTTAATTTCGTCGTTGCGATTGATGTTTACTGTTTTCATCATTTGATGTATTTTTCTTCTAATCTTTTTCTTATTCTGGTCCACGGTAAACCATCTCGTATCTCTTGCGTGGTCCATTCGGTGTAGGATAATTTATTTGCCCAGTTTTGTCTAGCAGGCATTGCCGGATGCTCAATATCCGATAAGGTGGCATTGCCAACATCGTGGCACAGACTAGACTCACTCACAAACACAGGTATACCACCGATCACTGCTTCCATGGCAGGGTTAGAAGAATGATTCACAACTGCCCACGTGGATTTAAGTACTTTTTTAAAATCAGTGTCATCGTAGGTGGTCCAATCTCTTTCTGGCTTTTTTATTCTTAGGTTAGTGTATTTCTTTTCATCAAATTCAAAAGTGTTTCTTGGGTGTGGTCTTATGAGTATGGGTTTCTTGCTGTATTTTCTAATCTCTTTTACTTGCTGCTCAATCCAATTGGACATGTGTGGCTTGCCTTGCCATTGCTGACTAGTATCGTGTTGTCCACAAATCACTATCACATTACCGGTTTGTTTCCATGGTTTCATCTCTATATTAAACAAAGGCCAGCGTTTGTTATCAAATGTTTGATTGGCAAAATCTGCATCTCTATTAATGCCATTGATGCCCACTTTCCATGTGACATTCCTTTTGAGTCCGCCCACCTCCATCACTACCACTGGTTTTTTTCTTTCTTGAAAACTGTTCCATATTTTTTTATTGTCGGACATCCTACCCAACCACAACACAGACCATATTATTGCAACATCGCAATTTTTATCGTCGTTAATGAACACTTCTTCTCCTTTTGATCGTAGATGTTCTATCATGGCGGCAAACACAGGTTTGCTGTTAAGACTACCGTAATCTGGATATACTGCTATTCTCATTAAGAACTTGGCACCTGTTTCCAATAATCAAGGTCTGTTAAATTTTTTGTAGTTTTTAATTTTTGTGTTCTAAAATCATTTTTTGCACTCATGCCTACTTTTTTTCTTTTTCCTTTGAAATGATCCATGTAAAGTCCCAACTCGCTGTTGATGAATACATGATGTCCTTTCACTCTTTTCCAATATCCTATATCATTAACCTTGACATTTTTTTCTTTTTGATAAATTTTGGATAGATGCCATAAAGACGAACAATCAGTCCATCCATGAGTTAATTTAAAAATATCATCGTTGATGTACATTTTTTCCCAATCTTCTTGATAGTTTTGTATTTCAGAATGATTTAAATTATAACCAACAAAACCACACTCGGGATCTTTACCACCATCATTTAAATCTGGATTCTCTCTGCCAAGATATGTAAGCATAGTATCTTTTGGTAGTAGTTCAAATAAGAATTCTTTTGGCATGGGTCTAAATGTATATGTATCTGCATCCAACCATATCAAATAATCGTATCCTTGAGAATTTTTTATTGCGTGTGTCACACAAAAAACTTTATTTGCAAATCGTACTGCGTTCCACTGAAAAGAACCTTTACCCGCAACTGATTGTCCAGACCCAATTCGTCTAACGCCGTTGGGTATTTCCTGTAATTCTCCATTAGCAACAGGATCATTTTTGTGTTTATTTTTAAACTTTAGTAATTTGGGCTGTGCATGATGCAGATCTATCCATTGTACTCTTGTGCTCGAGAAAATATCTTGTGGTTGTGCTTCGTGATACACACAAACATTAACTTCAGTAGGCCAATGATCTAAAACACTCATTACTGACCGTTTGGCGTAGTCATTCCATGTTCCTGGCTTGTATGATGTTATTACTTTAATTTTCATTTTGATAGTCTTTTTATATCTTCGTATACCATTTGTTCAATCATTTGTTTGAATGATGTTTTAGGTTGCCATTTTAATATTTCTTTTGCCTTAGCGTATGATCCATGCAAAGCATCTACTTCTGCTGGTCTCTTGTAACGTGGGTCTGATTCAATATATTCCTGCCATTTTGTTATGCCTGCACATTCAAATGCATGAGCCAACAACTCTCTTATTGAATGCTGAACACCTGTACAAATAACATAATCTCCGGGTTCTTTCTGCTGCAGCATCAAGTGCATAGCTTCAACGAAATCTCCTGCAAATCCCCAATCACGTTTAGCATCTAGATTGCCCAGTGTGAGTTTTTTTTCTATTCCTAATTTAATTTTTGCAACACCTTCTGTAATTTTACGAGTTACAAATTCTTTTCCTCTTATTGGCGATTCGTGATTAAACAAGATCCCATTTGATGCATGTATGCTGTAGCTTTCTCTAAAATTGACTGTCATCCAATAGGCATATAATTTTGACACACCATATGGTGAACGTGGTTTGAAAGGTGTTGATTCATCCTGCACCCCGTTTACATTAGAATTGCCATACAGTTCGCTGGTGCTTGCTTGATAAAATTTAGTAGTTGGATTGTGTCCCATTATGGCATTAAGTATATTCAGCACGCCCACCGCATTAACCTCGGTGGTAGTTTTGTTCAGTTCCCAACTTGCGCCAACAAAACTCTGTGCTGCAAGATTGTAAAATTCATTAGGTCGTATTGATTTAACTAAATGATTCATGTTTGAATCATCAGTTATGTCCCCGGTAATTAATTCAATATCATTTTCAATGCCAAGATATTTTAGATTTTCTAAATTTGGATTGCTGTATCTTTTTACTAACCCATACACTTTGTATTCATGTTTTATCAAGTGTGCTGCTAGATAAGGACCATCCTGGCCAGTCATTCCGGTTACGAAAGCTATTTTTTTCATTAATTTTTCCAATAAGGTTGAATTGTTTTAAAATCGTCTTTTGCCGAACGTCTGGCAATCTTTCTTTTTTCACCTTTAAGGTGATCTATATATATGCCTAATTCACTGTTTACAAAAACATGATGTCCACTTGCCCCAGCACCATGCCCTATGTCGTTTATTTTAATATTTTTTTCTACTATGTATTTTTTTGATAAGTGCCAAAGCACCGCCGAATCGTGCCATTCTAGTAGATTAAATATTTCGTCACTAGAATATAATTTTTCCCAATCATTAATAAAGTTTTGGATTTCAAGATGTTTTAAGTTATAACCTACAAATCCGCATTCTGGATAAATTGCTGGCTTTTCTTTTTCTCTGCCAAGATACGTCAACATGGTGTCTCTTGGCAAAAGTGATTCTAAGAACGATTTAGAAAAAGATTTATGTGTGTATGTATCTGCGTCTATCCAAACTATGTAATCATACTCGGGCGAATTTCTAACAGCATTTATTATACAAAAAACTTTATTGCTAAATCTTACAGCGTCCCAAAGAAAACTTTCTTTATTTTTGTCTAATCCGCCCTGTTGTTTTAAAGCAGCAGACCTTCTAACTCCTCCCTCAATCTCTTGCAACTTACCACAAGCCACTGGATCATCCTGATGTCTATTCTTGAATTTAGACAATTCTGGTTCAACATTAATTAAGTCTACCCATTTGATCCTATGATGATCATATTTAGGTTTAGGCTCTTCATGATATACAACTATATCTATTTCTGCTGGCCAGTGTTCTTCTATGCTTTTAATTCCCTTACCAGAATATAGATCCCAGGTGCCGGGTTTATAAGAAGTTATAACTTTAATTTTCATGTGCAAACTTTCATATATTTACTGATTTAAAGATATCATGTAAATTATTGATACATCTCATATCTTTTAATCCAATCTTGCATTACCCATGCTGGAATAAGAGCTTTACTTGCCTTTTGGCTTACTGTAACTCGATCTAATGTAGATTTTTCTCCCATGCTACTCGTATAAAAGTTTTTTAAATTTTTATCAGCGCCTGCTGCCAACCACTGTCCGATTGGCACAGTCCATCCAGTTTTTGGTTTATTAATTATTGCATCCGGTAGTAATCCTTTGTAGGCAATTTTAGTTAATAATTTGGTTTCGTGTTTATCTTTTCCTATTTTATAATTTGTTGGTATATCTAAACAATACTGCATAAACATCTTTGTAGTTAAAGGAAATCGTCCTTCCATTCCAAATGCCATGCCATACTTGTCATTCCTAGCAAAGAATTCATTGGGTGCTTGTGCTACACAATCAAGAGCCATATAAGATGCTACCGGATCTGCAGGATTCCATAGAGTATCAGGATATAGTTTTATTAACTCTTCTCTCAATACAGATGCTGGTAGAGTCGGCACTCCTACCACTAGTGGTCTTTTTATTCTTCGTAACCATTTGTCTATTATGCTGCTCCATGAATTAAATTTTTCATCTTTCATCTTCCAGTACTTAGGATATCCTCCTAGAATTTCATCACCCATATCTCCAGCCATGGTTATGATTGTGCCTGCTTCGGATAATTTACGATTGGTATGATAGTACATGCTCATGCTGGGATTATACATAGGCTGCTCCATGAAATAGATACTGTCATCCCATGCTGCAATAACGTCTCCAGGAGTAATAACAACTTCTCTATGATTAAACTTTTCTTGTTCAGCTAATATTTTTGCACAAGTAGCATCACTGTTATAATCTTCGTCTGTTATAATATTAGGGTTCATTCGATTAGTAAATGTATTCACTGCACCGTGTAGCTGCATCATCTCATAAGCTACCACACTGCTGTCTAATCCACCGCTAAGAAATACTCCCATCTGTCTACGTCCTATGCTGCACATCTGCACAGTCTTTCTAACCCGATCTCTAAACTCTGCAGGATCAAAAGAAGAATTAGATCTAGGAGTGATATAAATTCTTTCCGATGATATTATTCTTTTATTTGTGCAATCGTATACAATTGTTTCTCCGGGCATCAGTTGTTTTATGTTGGAGAAGAATGTGTTTCTGGTGGCATTGATACCTGTGAGACTCATACAACTGATTGCCAACTGATCTATCTTTCTAGAGTTGGGCACTCGATCCAGCATGCCTTTTATTTCAGAACCAAATATTAGTCCTTCTGCTGTTTCAGCATAGTATAGAGGTTTAATACCAGCGTGATCTCGACTTAATATCAATTGTCTTGTTTGAGTGTTATAGTAAGCAAAGGCGTGCATACTATCAATCTGCTCAACAAATTTTTCACCATAATGATCCAATCCCCATGCCAGTAATTCTGTGTCACATGTGGTCTTGGGTTTAAATTCTGTATATTTTTTTATTAAATCAAAATAGTTAAAGATCTCTCCATTATAGATTAATATGTTGCCTCGCTCGGTACGCCATGGCTGACGTGAAACTGTGGACTGATCAGTTATGCTTAAAAGGTTGTGTCCTAGAGTAACATAGTCATCGTTCCAGATATCGTGTCCATCTGGTCCTCGATGTTCACAAATCTTTATATACTTTTCTACAAATTCTCTGTCTCGTTTGGTTATACCATATATGCCACACATACTATAATCCTAGTCTCTGTTTGAATCTACGAAACACTGTGCCATCTTTAATTTCTTCTGTGGTCCACATCTTATATCCTAGATCATTCAACCATTGTGTTCTATCAGGGTATTCGGGAGATTCTATTTTGGTTAAATCTTGATTGGCCACAGGCCAGCATATCGCTAGATCAGAAGTACAGAACGTGGGTATACCTCTCACACAACTGTCTGTGCTGGCGGTTGAATTGTGTGTAACCACAGCATGACAATTGGCAATAGCTTCTTGAAAATTAAATCTATAATATTTTTTATTATCACCCGTAAAAAATTTTTGTCCTATTATTAATTCAACATCGCTAGGAAATTCGTTTTTTCTTTGTTCCATAGCTACTACATGATTGGGGTGTGGTCTTACTAAAAATTTTCTAGAAGTTAGTGGTCTTAATTTATTGTAAACATCCTTAAACCAATCAACGGGATCTAGTTCATTCATGCTCCAGTTATCTTTGGGCTGTAGAACAAACAATATTGGATCTTCAGGATTAGATTGCCTCCATGGCTCATTCTTTATGTTCCATATACCTTTCATCATTTCCCAACGATCCGGGGGAGAGTTATCAGATAAAAAATTGCCGTTGTTCATGGGAGAGTACAGAGACACTCTCCAATGATGTTGCGCTCCATGCACGTTGCCAAAACTGCTTAATAGACCCCCATCAAATGTAATAATATAGATACCTTTTTTCTTAGCACGCTCCACAAGATCTCTCCTTCGACCCTTGGTATGATGCATCTGTTTATCACCACCATAACCAAACATACAACCTATAGGCGCTGTGGGTTCCATCTCATCTTTCTGCCATTCTCCTGTGAGATTCTCATTAACAATTATAGGCTCGTCTCCAGATGCTCGTATGCCTTCTGCCATGTGTTGCAGTAGGTCCCAGCTGGCTCCTCGGCGCCTGTCCTTTACTGTTCTTCGAAATATTTCAACTTTCATTTAAAACTTTCCAAGCATAACCATTGCTCATTTCTTCTGCTGTGAATTGTCCATATGCTAGAGAATGATAGCAGGGTTCTCTATCTGGATAACGAGGTGATTCTATTTTTGTAAAGTCTGTTTCTGATATTGGCGCACAAGCATTGTGTGCGTCTGTGAAGCAAGGTATGCCTCTAGAGGTAGCCTCTAGAGTGATGTTAGAATTGTAAGTTACGATAGCATGCACTTTCTCCCATACTATGGGTTCTGATGGAGGGGTATTATCCTTGCCGTTGACAATCAGGTGTCCTTGTTTGTTATATGCCACCAACGGATTGTATCCTTTGTTCCTAATTTTTATAGGGCGGTCAGTGTTGGCCCGCAATATCTTTAGAGTATTATCTAACCAATCTTTTATCCCAAAAAATTCTGTCATGGCGTTGGATGGGGGACACACAACTATCTCTCGACCACCTTTCTGCCAGGGGTTGATCTTCCATGGAAAAGATTTCTTGTATCGATCATCCGGTCTGGTTTCTTGCCAATTTTTTAAATGATTATTTTTGACAATCTTGACATAGTAGGGATCTTTCCTGGTGTCGCCCCAGTATGGCCTATCGATATAATAGAAATTGATCTTGTTTTCCACAGCCCATCGATACACAAGGTTGGTACCTCTTAAAATACCAAAAAATACAACTGCCTCACAATCCTTGGTTTTTATAATATCATCTGGAGATAATTTTACAGAACCAGTTAAACCTTTGAGAGCAAAATTTACATATTTTTCTGTGTGTTCTCTGTTGGTAGAGCTAATGTATATCATTGTTATTAATTATTTCTTTTTAGATCACTTAAATATAAAGATCATTATGAGAAACCTTGTTATTCAATATTATATAGATACCAACTTATATACTCAACCAAATTTTAATAATCTCGGCCCCAGTCCTGCAGAACAATATTCCAGTCATAGTTTTCAACTCTATTGTAAAAAATATGGTATTGATTATCTAAAAATTACCAAACCCAGGTTATCATTTAAACACCCAACATGGGAAAGATTTGATCTATGGATAGATCGCTCATGGTGGGACAAATATGATCAAATATTATATGTAGACAGTGATGTTTTTGCTCTGCCACATGCACCAAATATATTCGAAAAATACAGTAATCTTGAAACATTTAAAGGAGCAGAGTATACAAAATTTCGGCGTACAGATGCCGCTGGAGCCAAAGCACTGGTCCATAACAATCCATTGTTGTACGATATACCCGGAGATCTAATACAAAAAAAAAGTATACAGCCAGGAGTGTTCATGCTGAATAAAAAATCTTCAGAACAGATGTTACCTTATATCAGTGACTATAAAAACATGTCTGATAAAAAAGTTGACGATGGACAGTTCTTAAATTATTGTATTATTAAAAGCAATGTTGCCTATGAAGACATGAGCCTTAAATGGAATCATAAAAACAACGGAGAAAGTTTTTCTTATGAACACATATATTTTTTACACTGTGCGGGAGGTAAAAAACATAAAAGAGGAACAAAAATTTGGCAAGTATTAAAAAAAATATATCCCGGAATAACTGTGGATCTTTCAGTTATAAAAGTTATCTAACGCTTTTAATATTGCTAAAGAATCTATATGAATATTATTAAAATCTTTTTTTCTTTTCACTCCTTTAATTTTATCTCCTGCTATTGGCACTTTCTCCCCCAATAGCACACGATGAGATAATCCCAAATGATGACTTAGCACAGGATAAACTTTTTTTTCTAATAGTTCTGTTTGACTTATCTCTATTACTTTTGTTTCCGGTTGGCACCATAATAGATTGGTTAATCCAGCACCGTGTGTGGATATCACATGAGAAGCCGCGGAAAAGAGTTCTATTTGTTTCTTTATGCTCATGCCGGTCAATGTCACTGTTTCCCAACCCTGCAAGGCCATTAATACTTCTTCGGCATTGATCAATTTTCTTGCAGGTGCATCGTCTCTGCTAATAAAAATTTTTCTAGTATGCTTCGTTTTCTCTCCAAACTTATGTCGCAACCATTTTGCCATTTCAGGCACAGTTATACCATCTTCGTGATTGCTCATGGAGGGTGCTAATAAATGAGAGAACTTCCATGTGGTATTTTTAGGCATTACATAATATCTTAATTCTGGAAATAACTCCTTGGCCACGCTGTTAAAATATTCGCTTGGGCTGCTCAACACATAGATAAAATCTGTATATTTGTGACTGAAATGTTTTTCAATTAATCTAAATTTTGATATCACATCAATCCATATGTGCCAAGCATTATTGGCACTGTGTTCATCGATGGGCAACCATACGTATTTGTAAGGCTCGTCAAATTGTTTGCTGGCAGCAGGTAACGATATATCAACGTTGTCTCCCCATGCTTGCCATAATCCGTGTGTCTTCTGAGGTTTGTATTTGGTGTTGTGCAACAGTGGCCAGATGTGCGAAGTGATAAGATGGTTCTCGTTTGTGATTATTAGAGGTAAACTATGTGCGATACAATCATGAAATTCAGCCAGGAATGTGGGATTAGTGGTAAAAGTTTTCCTGGGGGCATCGGGATGATAGTCCACAGTGTATTGATATGGCACATCCATTATATCAAAACGTTCCTGGAAGTACTGTATGGCCGATATGTTTTTTACAATCATTGTTCTTTGAATAATTATACTATAAAATAGCTTATAGATAAACTTAAATATTAAATGTTGGAAAAAGAACGTTATATTGATTTACATAAACAATTACACAAATCGTCTCTACATTTTACAGGCAAATCACTTCAACACTGGATTGCAGAGATTGATGAGCTAATGATGACTCACGATTGCAAAGATATATTAGATTATGGTTGTGGTAAAGCTCTCTTCTGGCCAGAACAGTGGATGAAAAAAATACAAGGATACGATCCAGCAGTAGTAAAATTTAGTGAAGAACCTGGTCCAGCAGATATGATAATTTGTACCGATGTCATGGAACATATACCAGAATCACAAGTGGACAACACTTTAAAGCACATTAATTCATTATGTAATAAATGGACTTTTTTTGTTATTGATACAAAAAAAGCCAAAAAAAAATTCCGTAATGGAGAGAATTGTCATGTGACTATTAAATCTCCTTCTTGGTGGCAAAATAAACTTGATGAATTCTGTACTAGACACACAGTTCATTTTCAAATTTAAAAATAGTTTTATAAATGTTAACAATCTATGCACCACTTGATAAACCCAAAAGTAAATGTTGGGAAGTATTTGATGGAATTAAAAAGACTTGGCCTGATAGTGTAGCAGTAAAAAACAACACAGACACAGACGCAACTTCTACTGCAATGTTTTGGGGATTTGTTAACAATAATATTAACCTTATACATCAGCTAGAGCAGCAAGGGTTAGATTATTGGTACACTGATACTCCTTACTTTGGAAGATTTGACAATAACAATTTAAAAGAAGATAATCATTACTGGAGAATTTGCAAGAATCAAATACATGCTAGATACTGGAGAGATTGCCCATCAGATCGACTTGACAAATTTAATTTAAAAATTAAAACAAGAAATAAAAACCAAGGAGAACATATTCTTATTTGTCCCAGCAGCATGGGCATACACACATATCTTAAAAAAACTAATTGGCTAGATAACACTATAAAAGAAATAAAAAAATATACAGATCGACCCATCAAGATCAGAGAAAAACCCAGAAAGGCCGGCACATCTGGTCCTGCTGTGGCCGATGTACCCTTGGAGCAAGATTTACAGAATGCATGGGCATGCGTGACCAGTTGCAGCATCAGTGCAGTAGCAGCAGCACTGGAAGGAGTGCCAGTGTTCAGTGATCCAAAAAGTTTTGCTTGGCCAATGGCATCTGCGAGTTTGTCTGAGATAGAAGATCCGTTTTATACAGATCCCTCTCCATGGCTACATTCTTTAGCATATCAACAATTTACTCCTCAAGAATTTGCCAATGGCACAGCTGTCAGTATTTTAAAAGAAATTAGAATGTTATGAACATAGAAAAAATAAACGGATTTTGGGTGCCCAGCAACGACATACATGTGGAACAATGGCGCCAAGGACAAGCATTTACACAGAACAAATGTCTCAAAGAATTTCTCAATTGGTGTCAAGGTCATAATCAAAAATTTAATACAGTATTAGATATTGGAGCATGGTGCGGTACTTGGAGTGCAGAATTTGCACCATATTGCAAAAAGATATATGCTATTGAGCCTGACCGAACACACGTTGAATGTCTTTTAAAAAATCTTTCTTCTTTTGATAATATAGAACTATTAGATTATGCTGTGGGAGATATTGAAACTAGGGTATCATTAACTGATGATGATTTTACACAAGCTAGAAGAATTTATTCCGTGGGCAATATATTAATGAAGACTGTGGATTCTTTTAAATTTGAGGATGTTGATTTAATTAAAATAGATGTAGAAGGTTTTGAAATGAATGTACTTCGTGGAGCAAAAGATACACTAAAAGATTGTAGTTTTTTAATGATAGAATTGAACAATAATTCAAAAAAATATAATTCTAGCAATATAGAAATAGAAAAATATCTAGAACAGTTAGGTTTTACCACATTGATAGATAAATGGCCAGACAAGGTCTTTGTTAGGAATAATTAATATATTATGAAGGTTTTTATAACAGGCGTAGCTGGATTTTTAGGATCGCACCTAGCAGATCTCATGATATCCAATGGTCATCGGGTGGCCGGTAATGACAACATGATAGGTGGTTACAGTGATAACATACCCGAAGGCGTGGAGTTTCATCAAATTGATTGTCGAGACCTAGATAAGATGACCGAAGCCATGCGAAGCAGTGACATAGTGTATCATTGTGCCGCTACTGCTTATGAAGGATTGAGTGTCTTTAGTCCATTGTTAGTAACACAAAATATATTTGAAGCATCTGTAGCCACAGTTACAGCAGCAATAAGAAATCAAGTTAAGAGATTTATATATTGTTCTTCCATGGCAAGATATGGGACCAATCAGGTGCCTTTCCTAGAAGAATATGAGCCTAATCCTCAGGATCCGTATGGTATTGCTAAAGAGGCAGGCGAACGAGTCATTAAAAATTTATGTGATACACACGGTATAGAATGGAACATAGCAGTTCCACATAATATCGTAGGACCAAGACAGAAATATGATGACCCTTTTCGTAATGTAATGAGTATTATGTTGAACAGAATGCTACAAGGCAAAGCATCTGTTATATATGGAGACGGAGAACAAAAAAGATGTTTCAGTTATATTGATGACTGTCTTTATTGTTTGAATGAGTTGGCATTTAACGAAAATGTTAAAGGAGAAATAATTAATATTGGACCCGATGAGGAGTTTGTAAGTATCAATCAATTATCAGCATTGTGTGCTAATGAAACAGGCTGTAACCTAGATCCCATACACTACGAAGACAGACCCAAGGAAGTAAAACTAGCCACATGCTCAGCAGACAAAGCTCGTCGATTATTAAATTATCGTACCACTACTAATTTAAAAACTGCTGTGGCAAAAACTGCAGATTATATACGACAGAGAGGTACACGAAAATTTAAATATCATCTTCCACTAGAAATAATTAGTGACAAAACTCCTAAAACATGGAAAGATAGATTGATATGATTTCAATACTATGTCCATCTCGAGGAAGACCCGAACTTGCAAAGAGGATGTATGAAAGCGCATTGTCAACTGCAAGACAACCAGAAAATTTACAAATACTTTTTTACCTCAATCATGATGATGAAAAATTAGAACATTATAAATCTCTAATAAATGAAAAAAACTATTACATAGGACCCGATCAATCAACATGTTATAGTTGGAATCTCATGTGCGAAAAAACTACCAAAGACATTGTTATGTTGGTTGGAGATGATGTGCAGATCTTGACAAATAACTGGGATCAATTAATTGTAGAAGAATTTCAAAAATATAATGATAAAATACTCATGGTGGTGCCAAAAGACGGGCGCAACAAGGAAAAATTAAGTGACGAAGTTAAACTATGGGAAGACAAGCCGTTGGGTTCTCCACATTTTGCTCTACACAAAAATTGGATTAATACTCTGGGTTATTTTCTTCCGCCGTTTTTTTGGCATTGGTATGTGGATGCGTATACACAAAAAGTTGCTAGAAAATTAAACAGATGTCTTTATTTGCCAACAGTGGAGTTTAAAGCAAAAAAAATAGTTGATGATCCCACAGCTCAAAAAGTGCGTGGAAATTTAAATATCAATAATAGAGATGCTTATGTATGGAACAAAGTCAAAGATCAACATCTAGACACCGATGTTAAAAAATTACAGGAATTTATAGACAATTTTAAAAAATAAATTATTATTATTTTTAAATTTAATAATTTTAGAATTTGTCCCATTCTAATGGGGTTTTTGTTTGTTTTACTAAGGAAACTCCACCCAGTATATTACAGTATTTTAAATCTCCCCACTGATGATGCAATACTTGATACCATCCCCACTCGCAGCCATTTAACTCTTGTTTTTTTTTAAGTTCTAAAACATTTTTTAATCTCGATCTATTATGAAATACGAGTTGATCATACACCTGCCAGTGGCATCTAATTCCGTTATTATTTCTTATTTCAATATCTTTGTCTGTGCCCGGACCAGGACAATCGACACCCATCTTAGTAGCCCAACCCACTGTGTACTCCTCATCAAGCATTTTAAGATATTTTTCATAGTCTATTTTGGTTGAGACAATAGAATCAAATCTCATCCTAATAATCTTTGTGTATTTTTCTGGCAAGGACTCTACCAAATAATAATGTCCTACCAGTTGATTGGCCGTATGGCGAAAGTGTTCAAATCTTTCTTGGGAGCGATATATTTTACCATCAGGTATTTTAGAATTTTTTCTAAAATATGTACAATCAGGTTTGATTTTGACATCTTTTACCACGTGATAATCCCACGTGGGCTCCGGCACATACAAACAATTATCAACATCGGGGTTGAGATAACCTTCCCACTGTTGATAAAAAAAATCATAAGGAAATACTTTTTTTGCTTGTTCTAATATTTTTTTATACTCAGGTACACGACTGGCTATCCCGCTCACACATACTGCAATTTCTTCTCGTTTAATCATAGATTATGCCACTCTTCTTTAGGTGTAACACAGTGTTTTATTAAAAGAGTTCCGCCTTGTACGTTAATAAAATTTTTATTCCCCCACTGATCACATAATACCTGGCACCAGCCCCATTCTGCGCCTAATAGATTTTTTTCTAGAAATAACTGTTCAACATTTTTTAATAAATGTCTAGGATGAAACACCATGTGGTCACATAAGAACCATCCTGTACATTTTTTACAATCTCCGTGTGCATGTTTATCTAATATAGGTATAGGTCCTTGCAAACTACCGATATTATCGCCAAATCCCACTACCAATCCCTCTTGTGCCATCTCTATGTAAGGAGTAAAATCCACTCGAGTGGACACTAGTAGATCATACCTAATTTTAATTATAGTTTTATATTTCTCTGGCAGAGAGTTTACTAGATAGTGATGTGCAAGTATTTGTTTTGAATTGTCTTTATTTTTTTGATATTCTCCAGATTTCCAGTATATCTTTCCTCCTCTGTGTTGCGGTGGTTCTGGTTTTTTAGTAAATTTATTAAAAAGTCTACAGTCGGGTTTAGTTTTGGTTTCTAATATGTTGTGATAATCATATGTGGGCTCATCTACATATAAAACATTAGGAATATTAGGTTTTTGTCTACTATTCCAGTGCATATAAAATGTATCAAAAGGAAAAACTTTATATATATTTTTTAATGCAAACTCATAATTTTCTTCAGCTAACCCAGAAACACATACTGCTATCGTCATTGTTTTAATATTCTATAGATTATTTATAATTTTAAAATTTGTCCCATTCTAATGGATGTTGTGTGCATTTAACTAGAGAATCTCCGCCATATATATTTTTGTATTTCAAATCTCCCCACTGATGTATCAAAACTTGATACCAACCCCATTCTGAGCCAAGCAATTCTTTTGTTTCTTTCATTTTAAAAACATTTTTTAATCGTTCTCTCGGATGAAACAATAGATGATCGAATAAACGCCATTTACATCGAGGTCCGGTGTGATCGTATTCTGTCAGTGTGTGTATTGGAGTTGGGTTATTCTTCCCACCAGTGTAAAAACCCACAGTCCACCCGTCCAACAGCATATCAACATATTTTTGGAAATTTACTTTTGTTGACACCAGTGTGTCAAATCTACATCTAATTATATGTGTATACTCCTCTGGAAGACTATCTACCAATTGTGCATGTGAGATCAGCTGATTGGCACTATATCTAAATTGTGAGTCTAATCCCTTACGTTCTAATTTTCCTCCCGGCCTTGTGTATCTTTCATATATTTTACATTCTGGTTTTATTTTTGCTTCGGTAATGACATGATAATTCCACGTGGGTTCTGGTGTGTAAAGACACTCCTCAACATCGGGCTTGGGATAATCTTCCCATTGATGAAAAAAGAATTTATAAGGAAATACTTTTTTTTGTAATTCTATAACTTTTTTATGTTCGGCTACTTTACTGGATATACCCGAAACACACACTGCTATGGTCATAATACTTTAAATAATTTTATCATACAGTTCTTTGTAATGTTTTACATTGTCTGAGCATATTCCTGCAAATTTTTTCCAATCTTTTTGTTGTTCAGGATGTACGGAGATGCAGTTCTCTCCGCCTGGCTCTCCTGGATAGGCCCAGATATAACCTTGACTGGTTAATGTGTATCGGTCAGTGTTGTGCCAGAAGCAGTGTATGCCTCTCTTGATCAATTCAGTCAATGCCGTGTGATCTTTGGCATGTGCCCATACAGGTTTAAAATAAAACCAACTTGGAGGCACAGCTTCGCCTGGCTCATCATGTCCTAGGTAGAAATATTCTCCATCCCATTTGCAAACATCTATCTCCACATCAAATCCCTGTGTTATTGCCTCTTCTATGTAGGCAATTGTGTTCTCTAATTTTGGATTAGGACCAGATATATTGCCGCGATGTGAGATCAGTATCATTTTTTATTTTTGCACAGTGACAAATATCCATTTTTCGTGTCGGCTGTTGGCATTTGGTTCAACGAGTGTAGATTGATAGTTTTTAAAATTTAATTTCTTAAGTAGATCATCTTTTAAACATTCTTCATCATCAACACGTGTGTCACATTTACCATTAGTTACTTCAACGTGGGTAGCATCTTCGTAGTATCCAACACTTCTTTTATTTTTTAGATGCTTGAAGCCCATTTGGAAAGAAAACTGTCCATTAGATTTTAACACACGATGTACTTCTTTGAATATGTTGAATCTTATGCTGTAACAAGCAATATGTTGTAGGCAGATAATTGAATAGACAAAATCGTATGTATCATTATTGGCAGGTATGTTATTACCTTCACCCAACAATAGATTGGTTGGACGAATAATAGAATGTGCTTTTAAATTTATTTTGGCTTTTTCTAAACACATTTTAGATATATCTACCCCGTCAATTTGTGAGAATAGTTTGTTAAATTTTATTAAATTCCTGCCCGGTCCACACCCATATTCTAGTGCTTTCATGTCAGTGGTATCAATATCCCTAAACAGCAATCTTTCCCAATGCGGCCAACGGTCATGACTATCATAACTACCAACCACAGGATCTTTGTTGTCTAAACTCCACAGCGATGCATGGTTATCATAATAAGTCTTCTGCATTTTTAAATATTTCTCTATCATTGTCAGTTATTTAATCATGTGATCAATAATGGAATTTGTTTCTTTGGAGAAATATATCTCACAGAAAGGTCTGTTTGGCAAAGGATTATTCCTTGGCTTTACGACAAACAAACTCTTGATATCTAATATCAACACGGTATTTTGATGATAGTTTATTATTTTTTCTTCGTTGCTATTAGATATATGAATATCTCCAGTGCTGCTGCGATCAGTTCTCTGACGGAAAAACCAATAGCCAATGTATCCTGTTGTGTGTTTGGGAGTCAACGGTTTGACAAAATCATCATGAAAATATAATTCAATGTGATTTTGATCCATGAATTTTTTCCATTTTTCGTGTTCAACGTTATTCCATTGCTCATACAGATGATCATATGTGTCTAATTTTACAAACATCCTGCAATAGATATGTGGTATGGGATCGTTATGACAGTTGCCTTGCGCTACCTGCCAGTGTTTGTGCATCATGACGAAAAAAGATTTATCAATTCTTTCTTCCAAACATCACTATATTCGCAATTCCTATAATTTTCAAACCACGGACCGCCCTCAGTGTAATGTAATATTTTAGGGTGACCGTCCTTTGGTTCTTTGTACCAACCCACCAACCAATTGTATTCATGAGGTAGAGATCCTATATCAGAATCTTCTAACCAACTGAACCTATGCAGGAACTTGCCTGTTTCTTGATTGAGCAGTTCGGGAGTTAGTATTCGATTTTTAGGATGAGCACAATTCCATAACACCATGGAACTCCAATTCTTTCTAGGATAAGCCAACTGCATCTGCCCGTCCATCTTAACACCTTCTTCGGGAGTGTAATCATGTTGTACACACACCACTGCTTTGCTTTCATCACAGTATTGTTTTAATTCATCAACATCTATTTGCCAAACAAAATCACAATCACAAAATACTGCCCAGCCTTGATAATTTTGTAGATACGGTATGAAAAATCTTGTGAATGTAAATTCTGTGCTGGCCAGTCGGTCCACTTCTCGAGTGTATATGCCAGATTCTCGCAGTAGTTTCATTTTTAATGGAACCACATCTACATCTTTATTTCTACGTTTAATTGAATGCTCACACACTTGATATGTGATATCTTCACGTGGATCATAACCTACAAATATTTTCATAATTTTCCTTCTGCTCTCATCTTCTTTCTAATATCTGTGGCAGAGATTTTTTGTATATTTTCTGGTAAAACAATCTCTTCTATTTTGTAACCAACTCCTCTACCGTAGCAAATATTAGTTATGTTTGGTACTAACGTAACTTGAATTCTGTTCTTGTACGGCTGCAATGCTTGTTCTATATTCTTTTTAACTGTTTCAAAATCAAATGGATTATCACCCACTCCCTGCACATCTCGAACCTGTATGTTTACCTGTCCTGTCTTTTTAACAATTTCTTCAAACAGTGCTTGATGTCCTTCGTGCCACGGTTGCCATCTGCCCAGCATCTGGGCTGTGGGTCTGCGATTATCCCAGACATGTTCCTGTATCTCATCTGCTATTCTTAAACACCACAATTCAGCATTTTGTGTGGGTACTCGAAAATCATATTCTTCTGGTGGCACAAACATCTTGTTAGTGTCTTCAAAACGTCCTTCTCTGATGGTATCTACCCACACGATATAATCAGCAGCAAAGTCTTCTCTGGTCTTATTAGTTGGGCACACAAAGTCCGCTATCACATGTTTGCCACGGTCTAATCCCTCTTGTGCTAGGCGTTTCATTCGTTCTGCTTGTCTTGTCCTGCCCTCTGGAGAAAAATCCCAATCATTGGCTGCTTCACGCACCCTGTCTGCATTCAACCACTCTGCTCCCAATATGTTGGTCAGTTTGTCGGCTAGATAGCTCTTACCCGATCCCGGTAGTCCCATCACTAATATTTTTTTATTTTTTGCCATGTATGATTTTATGTATGTGTTGCCAGTTATTTACTCTGATGATATTTTCATCTTCTAAACCCTGGTTGTAATCATGATCATATAATAATGAACGCAAACCATATTCTAAACCTTTTTTAGCATTGGTCCATTTGTCTTCCACCCACCACAAACCTGTGCCATGAAATTCTGCCAGTGCTGCATCTTTGTGATCACCCGTTTCTAATATAAAGAAATTTGTGAACACAGTATCGCCAAATAATTCTGCCAATCTTCGTTTTCTCAATTCCTGTGCCGGTATGTCAGACGTTTGTGATGTTATGGGTATAAATGTCCACCCTTCTGCATGTAATAGTTTTACCCAAGTTTGTGCGTCTGGCATGGGAGGTTGTGTGCTCATCCACGCACTCTTGTTAAATTCTCTAACTAGTTCTCGTGAAAGATCCCGGTGTATGCCATATCGAATACTCATATCGTATTCATGATCTGTGTTCTCTAATTGTGGAAATCCTTTAACGGCCATCCATTTACTAAAATGGTCTTCCCATTCTAATAGTACACCGTCAACGTCTGTGAGTATTATTCTATCTGATTGTGGCATCTTCCATACCAGCCACTCGGAGTTTAACTATGTTAGTCAACTGCCATTGTTTTTGATCTAGTCCTTTGGTTATGCCTAACCATTTGTTTCTTAATAGAGCAAACTCATTGATAATTTTTTCCATATCTACTACATCTGACTCACCATCTACATACTTGTCAGCATCTCTAGATGTTAGTGCTCTGTTATAATTTTCTAGGAATTTTTTAAATGTTTTAGATCTTAATCTTCTATTTTCTATATTAAGATATTCTAATATAGCTTCTATTTCTTGTAATTGATTAAATCGTTGTTCCACCACTCCTGGCAATGATGCTGCTGATTTTTCAAGATTTCCAAAGATATATATTTCTTTTCTTGCTGCTTCAAACTCTTGATCAAAATGTTTTATACAATCAGGTATTAAACTAATATCCTGACTTACTTTTGTGTACCAGCTCATTATTCGTCGTATCCATCTTCTTCGTCTTCGGCAAACACGCTTTCAATTGCTGCTTCCAATTTCTCGTCATACTCTCCAGCGGATTTGATCACTTTGGTTGGAACGCCAATGTCTACCAATGTCTTGATAAAGTCCACAGCACAATCCACTTTCTGCCTATCAGGCACATAGTGATTGATTGAATTCCATATCTGTTCTATTTCTTCGTGTGTAAATTCTTGCATTTTTATTTCTTTTTTGTTGTTGTTATTCCCGGTCTTTGTTTAAAATTTAAAACTTTTTGTTTGAGAGTTTCAACAGCAAGTACCAAAGGAGAATATTTTCCTAATTCTAAAGTCCTTACTTTTGCATGTAATTTTTCTACATCACCATAGAATGAATATACAGAATCAATCTTTATTGATTTTTTTGATTCTCTTTTTTTTAATTTCTTTTTCATCCTCTACAATAATTTTTTATAATAAAAAACCCAAACATTTTTGCCAAACTGTATGTAGCGTCCTTTTATCTCTTTACTTTTTTTCTTTTTTAGTTTCTTTTTCACTCTCTTCTTTTGGTTCTGGCTTTTTAACATTTAGATAATCATTCATTATCATTGTTAATTTATCTCCATCCCAATCTTTTCTATATTCTAGATGTTCTTTGCCTTTGCTGTCTATGTATTTTAATCTGTTGCCGGATTGCACTATTACTCCTTGTTT
>Ga0209500_10001002_pt1 | contig 22256 bp, 18 predicted proteins | sample S_140212_EF_Meta_FD_187323 | JGI IMG/M metagenome (GOLD analysis project Ga0209500, IMG submission 187323) | Freshwater microbial communities from Lake Simoncouche, Canada to study carbon cycling - S_140212_EF_MetaG (SPAdes) (version 2) | ecosystem: Environmental > Aquatic > Freshwater > Lake ... | reverse complement strand
CAAGGACTTTGGTATTTATGCGATTAATATCCATAGTAATTTATTTTACCATTATTTCATACACAAGTCCAGCTTTTTGTCACAAAGTTGGACAAATTTATATACTCTGCAACACAATCCAGTCATTGTCGTAGAAGTCTACAGAGTTTTCTGTCAAAGTTATGGACGAATCGTCTGCAATTGTGGCTGATCTACCTATGTGCATATTATAGTGAGACAAGGCAAGGGTTGAATTAAAAGCGGATGGGTAATAAGAAATATACTGATATAGGCTAGAAGGCCCACCAGTTACTATATGATTAAATAGGAGGACTCCTGTTATAGGCCCACTTGTTACAATTAATACGTGATATAGCTCGTTTGCTGTGAATACTGAGCTTACATTTGTTTGAGATATCTTATCTACCCCATTGACATAAATAGCAGATATATTAGATTTATTAAGAGTTCCAGCATTTGTCCATGAATATCTTGCTGAGACAAAGTTTCCATCAGCTCCGCTGAATAAAATAGAATTTGCTGTTAGATCAGATAGGGTTAAAAAGAACTCTACTGTTCTTATTGATTGGGTGGTGTTAATCTTGAATCCCGCCCCGTCTGCTGTTGTAAGTCCATTTAATTTTTGGCGGGAAAGTATTGGATACTTAATTCTTCCAAATGTAATATCCTTTGTAGCAAATCCTGATGTGCCCTCTATTGTATAAACATATTCTGGATTACTTGGGGAGTATAAAACTTGATCCTTGTAAAAGCACATTAGGAGAGTATGTAGTCTTGGAATAAATTTAGTTGTATCAGATGAGGTAAATGTTATCTCAAGATAAAGGGTTCTTTCAGAACTAAATGATCCTAATTTAAATTGAGGAATGGCTCTTCCATTAATAGCTGAAGACCATGTAGTTCCATCTGTAGAAGTTCTTATAGATACCCCGTTATTGCCGTTCCACTCTATCTTAGAAGAGTCTAAATCGAATCCTGCAGGAATTGCTACGGCATCTACTACAACTACGCTCTTAGAGGCTGCAGTGGCCGTTTTCTTAATCTCTAAACATTTCTCTTCTGTATTATAAATTAAATCATCGGTAGCAAAATATTCTAGTGGGCGGTTGGCAGGATAGGCAAAATTAAATTGCTTGCTTACGCTATCATCATATATTTCAAATAATGTTCCACCATCTGGATATGAAATTTGGAGGGGAGAAGTAGTACCAGAATAAGTATAATGTTCTATAATTCTATCTAAACCCAGAGCATATCTATATACTGCTGGAGCATCTGCAATAAATGAATCTGCTGAATTTCCTGTTGGCCCCAATTTTAATGTGACCGTATCATTTGTAAACTTATAATTAGTTAAAGGCTTGCTTGTAACAAATTTACCATCTACATATAATGACATTTCTGTAATAGAGTATGTGGCTACAATATGATGAGATTGGCTAATATTAGGTAAAGTATAATCAAGTCTTTCCGCCTCAAGTTTAAATACTATGTTTCCTTTTTCATAAAAAATTCCTATATTGGTTACTGGGTCTGCAAATAAAGTAGTTAGCCCAGTTGTTGTAATTTTAGGGTACATCCATAGTTCCAATGAGAATTGGTTATCTGATGAGTTTGTATCTGCAAATCCGCCATCGGCGGTAGATCCATAATAATCTTTAGTTACGGGTAATGTTATGTATTTAGTATTTGTTATAAGGGATCCATTTGCTCCGCCTGAAACAAGTGGGATTAATCCTGTTGTAATTCCGCCAGTATACGTACCATTGTTTGAACATCCTGATATATCAATTGCAGATGTTCCAGATGACTCATCTAATGTCCAAAATCCAATTGGGTAATCTTGGATTACTTTAAGTTGATATGACATAGGCTATCCGCCTACAGATGCTTTTGTATAACGGACAATGACTATTCCTGATCCACCTGCGCCAGATAAAATATTTTTATCTGCGTCTGTTCCTGCGCCTGAATTTCCAACCGCTGCGCCGCCGCCGCCTATTGTTACTGCAATAGTGCTAGGACTTAAAGTAGCTGTCTGCTGAATCAAACCACCAGCACCGCCACCGCCGTGGAATTGTCCCCACCAAGCGTCTGCTGCACCTCCACCGCCGCCAGTGTTTGTTCCTCCACTTGTAGGAATGTTGTTTGCACTATTAGCAACACCTCCGTTGCCTCCGCCGCCTGCACCTCCTAAACCTCTTAGTGGTACTCCACCCATTGAACCACCACCTCCGCCGCCGCCTGCGTAAAATGTTCCTAATGATTTCCAGTTTATTCCAGAGCCACCGTCTCCGTGCTTACTTCCATTTCCAATTCCTCCAGCAGCACCAGCTCCGCCGCCTCCGCCGCCTCCAAGGGTTTCAGAACCTGCGCCTCCGACGTTTCCTTGTCCAGTAGTAGCAGCACCACCTGCGGTTCTATTACCAGAACCACCTCCGCCAGAACCACCATCAGCGTTTGCTCCGTTATTCCAAGATTTTCCACCACCACCGCCAATTGCGGTTTGTGAGTTAAATGAAGAGTCTGTGCCCTTAAGCCCGTCCCGATAACCAGATCCACCAGACCAAACTCCTCCAGATCCTCCTCCTGCTACAACTAAATAATCACAAGACAACGTACCACTAGAAACTACAAGATTACTAGATCCTGTAAATGTTCTATAGTAATAAGTTGAATCTGATGTTAGCGTTCCACCCGTTGCTGATGGGAATGGAACAATAATACTAAATGATCTTGTAACTGCTGTATTGCTTCCATCAGATGCAGAAACTGTAAATGTGTAGGTTGCTGGACTTGCGGTAATTGTTCCTGAAATTAATCCGCTAGATGATAAAGATAGTCCTGTTGGCAAAGAACCTGATGTCACAGAATATGTGATTGTATTTGATTCATCGTCAGTTGCTGCTAATTGAATACTTACAGATGAGGAATACGTTCCCAAGCTTCCTGAAGATGTACTCCATACTGGAGAATCATTTATATAAAATGCATCTGGCAATAAACCAAAAAGATTTGAAGGGTTTAAAACCTTAACGTCATATGGCTCATATGATGCAGAAAGCGCAGTAAATACAGCCGTCATTGAAACAATTGAATTATAAGTTGATGTTGTTGCTTGATACTCTACCCCATTAGTTCCGACAGCATAAGCAATTCCACCTGATACAAAGTTTGTTCCTGAAATTGTAAATGTTCCTGAACCTGCAGATTCATTGTATGTTCCAGATACGCTAGCTACGCCAGGGGTCTCCTGTACAATGTTCTGCCATCCATTTTCTGTATAAAGCTCTAATCTTGCTGTCTGTCCATTTGAGTACAATTGTCCAATTCCAGGATTAGCAGGACGACCTGCTGTATTTCCAAATGGAATTCCTGAACCTGATGATTTTCTAATTGCCATTACTCAAACCTCCAGCCTAAAGTGGCTCCTGTATATACTAATATTGATATAGATTGATCTACGTCAATTATAGCATCTTCTGATAATCCATTAATCTTCCCGCCGTTTCTAGCTATTGTAATATTGTTTGTTCCCGCCGTTCCTGTAGAATCATATACTTCAATTGTATCTCCTGCTGAGGCGGAAGACGGAAGAGTTAAAGTTCTAGCAACTGATGTATCTGTAAAATATCTTTTTCCTGCTTCAAGAGTTGTATTACCAGATATAATAACATTAAAGGCGGTAGGCAAAGATGCAGAAGTTCCCACTTGTTCCCAAGCAGTTCCATTCCATACTCTTATTAATTTAGCCATTAGAATGTAATGCTCCCTGTGTTATTAAATTTGTAAATATAATAAGATCCTGAAGTTGTCGCAACTGGAGAGCCTGTTGTAGATACCGCTGCTTGTAAAGCACGAAGTATAACTACTCCTGAGCCACCACTTCCAGGGTTTCCGTTATCTGTATTTGCTCCTCCACCGCCGCCGCCTGTATTATCAGATCCATTGCTATTAGTACCTCCGCCACCGCCTGATCCACCAGACACAGACCTATTATCTTCTCCGCCGCCGCCTCCTCCGCCGCCAGTAGTAACAGAAGAACCAGTAATACTAGTTGCAATTCCACTACCACCAACGCCACCATTTTGTGGACCAGCGCTCTGACCATCTTGTCCTACAGCACCTGTGCCTCCGCCACCGCCAGCACCATTAAAGTTAGGTCCTGAGCCACCGTCATAACCTTGATTAGCGGTTCCTGATCCACCTGGATTATTACCATTTTGTCTTCCTCCTCCACCACATCCACCATTTGCTCCAGATGTATTACCAGCACTTCCACCTCCACCGCCGCCTAATGATGTAATAGTAGTTAAACCAGTTCCAGAAATATACGAATTAACTCCACTACTTCCTTTATCACTAGTTGAGCTAGCAAAACTTCCACCAGAACCAACTTGAATTGTATAAATAGTTCCTGGAGTTAAAGACAAAGAAGGCTCAAGTGTTGCATTGCGGCCTGTTGCAGTTACACTGGAACGTAATCCTCCTGCTCCTCCGCCACCGCCACGACCTCTTCCTCCACCTGCTCCTCCAGCCTGAACAAGAAAATCAACAGTTATTGATGAAGATGGCGTAACTGAATTACTTGCAGAACTTGCTGCAGATGATCCATTAGCATTTGTTGCAACTGCTGTAAATGTATATGCTGTGCTATTTGTTAAACCTGTAACAACAATTGGTGATGTTGCACCACTTGCTGAAATGTTACCTGGACTTGATGTTACTGTATACCCAGTAATTGCAGATCCACCTGTAGCATTTGCTGTGAAAGTCACAGAAGCCTGTGCATTGCCACCTGTAGCAGTTCCAATTGTTGGAGCCTGTGGCACAGTTGTTGCAGTAACTGCGCTAGACGCAGAACTTGCAGATGCGGTGCCATAATTATTTGATGCAACTACAGTATATGTATACTGTGTTGATGATTGTAAGCCTGTAATAGTAATTGGTGATGCCGTCCCACTTGCTGTATATGAGCCAGGAGATGATGTAACTACATATGTTTTACCAAGAACAGTTCCTGGTGTGAATGTTATTGCTGCCGCTCCATTATTATATGCCCGTCCGCTTGGCGAATTTGTTGCAGTAACTCCTGTTACAGTTGATGCAATTGCTCCAACTTGTGACCATCCTGTAGATTCATAAATTTCAACAAAACCTGTTTGTGTGTTAACATAAATATCTCCTACTGTTGGAGAAACAGGGCGGGAAGCAGTATTACCTCTTCCATATCCTGGAGGCAAAGCATTAATAGCAGCTGTTATTGCTGCAGAAGTTTCAACATCAGTTGAAAGAACATTTGCTGAAGTTAGTATGCTTGCTATATCTCTGATTCTAGACATTATCCACCAACTATAGATCTTAAATATCTAACAATAATTATTCCAGATCCACCTGAGCCACCCATATTTGAACTTCCTCCTGCTGAGCCTCCGCCTCCACCTGTATTTGAAGTTCCATTTCCACCATCTGTATTTGATGAATATCCTGCTCCACCACCGCCTAATCCTCCTGAAGAATTTGGATAATTTGAATCTCTTCCGCCACCTCCACCGCCTCCTGCATAGTAACCAGTATTTACACCAGTTGCAGTTGCAGAAGCCCAAGATGCGTAAGAATTAGAACCGACCCCACCATTGCCAGGAGTATTACCGCTTGTACTTCCTCCAACTGCGCCACGTCCTCCACCGCCACCACCAGGATAGTTTGGTGAAGTTCCACTTGATCCGCCTCCATCATTTCCCTGCCCTGCGGTACCAGAACCTACTCCTTGATTTTGTGGAGATGAACCTCCAGAACCACCGCTACCTCCACCAGCCCCGTGTCTTCCGTAACCACCTCCTACTGCTGTTATAGATGAAAAAGTTGAATTTACTCCTTGTCCTGCTGCGCCATTTGCCCAAGTCACGCCTGCGCCTCCTGCGCCAACTGTTGCAGTGTAAGATCCTACTGGCAATGATAATGTAGTTGCATTTGGCATTCCGCCAGCACCTGCACCTCCACCTCCGCCTCCTGCACCTCCACCTCCTGCAATTACAAGAACATCTGCTGATATTGTACTTACTGCAACAGACAGTGCAGATGTTGCGGTAAATGTACGATAGTAATAAGTTGCATCAGATGTTAATGTTCCGCCACTGACTAATGGAAGAATGGTTGGTCTTGCTGAATTACTTGTGGAGCTTGCTATAGATGTTCCATTTGCATTTGTTGCAGTTGCTGTAAATGTATAATCTGTTTCATTTGTTAATCCTGTAAAAGTATAGGTTGTGCTTGATGTTGTTTGTGTTGTAGTTGCTGGATTTGATGTTATAGAATATTGTGTTATAGTCGAACCGCCAGTTGCACCTGGTGTAATTGTAATGATGGATTGAGCATTTCCTCCAGATGATGCTGAAATTGATGGAGCAGCAGGCACAGTTGTTGCAGTTACTGCGCTACTCGCAGATGATGAAGATGATGTTCCAAAATTATTTGTTGATGTAGCAGTATATGTATAAGCGGTATTTGATTGAAGTCCTGTAACTACTAATGGAGAACTTGATCCAGTTGCTGTAAATGAACCAGGAGAAGATGTTACAGTAAATGATGTTGGTAGTCCGCCATTAGTTCCAACATTAAATGCTACAGATGCCCTACCATTATTAAATGCCCGACTAGATCCTGAGTTTGTTGCAACTACCGAAGTAGGCTGTCCTGGAAGAACTGGTGCAGATGCAAACCATCCTTGTGCAGTATACATTTCTAAATATCCTAGATCGCCATTATAGAATACATCACCAACTGCTGGAGATGTTGGACGTTGGGCAGTTGTTCCTTTTGGAACACCACCTAAACTAGTTGCTTTTATATCTGCCATTATCCAACCTTCCAGCCATATGTTGCGCCTGTGTAAACTAAAGAGGCCCAATATCCATTGGCGTCAATTATAAAGTTTCCTGCATTGCCGTTAATTAAACTAGAATTTCTTCCTAGGGTTATATTATACGTTGCCGAATTTCCTGATGCATCAAATATATCAACTTGATCATTTTGAGCAGGAGATGCAGGTAATGTTAATGTTAGGGCGGATGCTGAAGTAACAAAATATCTTCTTCCAGCCACTAATGTAGTATTTGCTGATATAGCAGAAGAAACTTCAGTCTTCTTATTAGCCAAGTACCCTGTGATTTCAGATTGGGTATATGTGTTTACTGAATTAAGATTGGTTATTGTTACTACTTCGATAATATCATTTACTGCCGCCGCCGAAGTTAATGTAACTGTATTAGAAGATGAGACGGTATAGTCAGAATTCTTAAGAAGAAGCATTCCGTTAAAGTATACTTGCTCATATCCATCTACAAATGAAATGCTTGTGGTAAATACTGTTTGCCCAGCAGTTGCTGTAAATGCTTGACGTCTTAAAAGGTTTGGATCAAATGCGTCAGATGTTGAATCTGATTCAATCCATATATCGCCAACGGCGGGAGAAGAAGGAGCATCTGCTTGATATTTAGCCCCTTGAACTAATGAAGAAAGAGTAGTAGGTGTATATGTGGCACCTGATGCGGAATATAGGATTTGTCCTGAAGTAGGAGAAGTTGTTGTTCCTGTTCCGCCGTATTGTGTAGGAAGTAAAGTATGTGAATCTATCTGATTATTAGTTGCAAGAACTACGCCAGATGCATTATTGAGCCCATTGACAATGAGCTTATTCTTTACTTTAAAATCTTTATCTGACAATTTGGATCACATATCCCCTAGTTGTTATGTCTTAATTATAGCATTGAAGTTATTAGAAAGTGATACTTCCTGTATTATTAAACTTATATACATATCTGCCACCAGGAGTTGACTGAACTGGAGAGCCTGTTACTGAAACTGCGGGAGCAGTTAAGCTAAGAATTACAACACCACTTCCGCCATTTTGTAGTTGTCCAGCAGTTGATCCACCACCGCCTCCGCCGCCAGTGTTAGCAGCACCATCATCACCGTAAGGAGCATATCCTCCTGCACCTCCGCCGCCTGCTCCGCCAGATGATACTAATGCTCCAACATTTTGGCATCCACCTCCGCCGCCTGCGTATGCAACAGAAGAACCAGTTATTGAATAATAAAGTCCATCTCCGCCGTTTCCTGCGTTACTATCTGTAGCATTTTGACCAGCTGCGCCAGCACCTCCACCGCCACCTCCAGAGAATGGTGATCCTCCACCAAATCCATAACCTCCAGCATTACCTTGGTTGGCAGTTGGACTTCCTCCTGATTGACGATATGGGCTTGAATTTCCAGAACTGTTACCTCCACCTCCGCCGCCAGATCCTCCATCTAATCCATTACCATAAGGAGGCTCTGTCCATAAAGGATAAGATCCTCCTGCTCCGCCTCCTACTGCTGCAGATAAAGATAAAGATCCACCAGTAAGTGAGCTGTTAGTTCCATTAGCGCTATTTGGAGGAGTCCATGCATCTCCACCACGTCCTCCAGAACCTACTGTTATTGTATAAGTTGTTCCTGAAGAAAATGTTTGCTCGGAACCATTTACTGTTTTAGGAGTTTCTGTTCCATAATAAAGTAATCCTCCTGCGCCGCCGCCGCCACCTTCTCCTCCATTACTTCCACCTCCGCCGCCGCCAGCAACCATTAAAATCCGTCCAGTTATAGGAATAATAGATGTAATACTAAATGCTCTTGGTACTGTATTAACTCCATCTGATGCATTAATAGTAAATGAATAAGTTGTTTCTGATGAAATATTTGGTAGAGTTCCTGAAATTACTCCTGTAGATGAATTTAAAGTTAATCCTGAAGGTAAAGATGAGCCACTAGCTAGAGAGTACGTAATTGAATCTGTATCTGTTGTAGAAAAAGCAGATGTGGATATGCTTGTTTGTTTTGCAAATGTTCCTAAGGATCCTGATGCAGTATTCCAAACTGGAGCAGCATTTGAAACAAAACTAAATGATCTTGGAACTACTGCATTTACCCCATCTGAAGCATTAATTGTAAAGTTATATGTAGTATTACTTTCAATGTTTGGAAGAGTTCCAGTAATTGCTCCTGTTGATGAGTTTAAGGTAATTCCTGAAGGCAAAGATGATCCACTTGCTAGTGAGTATGTGATTGTAGAGTCTGAATCTGTTGCAGTTGCTGAAACGGACATATTAACCTGTTCAGCAAATATACCTAGAGATCCACTTGATGTTGTCCAAACTGGTGTTGCATTAACATAGAGTACATCAGGAATCATGCCAAAAAGATTTGAAGGATTTGTTACTTTAATATCATATGGCTCGTTAGCATTTGATAGGTTTGTAAATATTGCGGTTAGTTGTACTAAAGAATTATATGTAGTTGATGAAGCAATTACTTCTACACCATTTGTACCAATTGCGGAAGCATATGCACCAGAAACAAAGTTTGTTCCAGAAATTGTGATTGTTCCAGAATTTGCTGTTTCTGAGTATGTCCCAGTTATGCTGGATACACCAGGGGTTTCCTGTACAATATTCTGCCAACCCGTTGCATTTGTAAATAGCTCAAGTCTTCCTACATCACCATTAAAATATGGCTGTCCATTTCCTGGATTTGCAGGACGTCCTGCAGTTCCTCCAAATGGGACTCCTGATGTGCCTGACGATCTGATTGCCATTATATAAATCTCCATCCATAACTTGAGCCTGTATAAACTAGTGTATTTACTCCGCCATTTATGTCTATAATAGCATCTTGTACTGTACCGTTTATTTTACCACTATTTGAATTAATTGTTATGTTGTTGGTTCCCGCCAAATTTGATGCGTCATAGATTGTGACCTTGTCACCTAATGACGGAGATGCGGGCAATGTTAAAGTTCTAGCAGCAGATGTATTAACAAAATACTCAGTTCCTTTTACCATTGTAATATTTGAAGATACTGCTACTGAAGTAGTTTCTGGAACAGGAAGGGCGGTAGCCAGAGTCTTCCACTCTGTACCATCCCATACATTAATTGTATTGGCCATTAGAAGGTTATGCTCCCTGTGTTATTAAATTTATATATGTAGTAAGATCCTGAAGTTGTTGCAACTGGAGAACCTGTTGTAGAAGATGCTGCTTGTAGTGCACGGAGTATAACTACTCCAGAGCCACCAGCACCTCCGCTGTAGGCACCATAGCCTCCGCCACCGCCTCCCCCTGTGTTAGCGGTTGCAGGACTTGCATTAGTAACAATTGAACTATCATTTCCATTTGATGCTCCACCTTTATTAAGTGTAGTAGCAGTTCCTCCGCCATATCCACCACGACCATTTTGAGCCGCTCCTCCGCCACCGCCTGCGTAATAAATTGATGAACCAGTAATTGCTACTGCTAATGCGAGACCGCCTTCGCCACCATTACTTGCTCCGCCTGATGTTCCAGCACTTCCAGCACCACCACCACCGCCACCATTTTCATTTGTTGCTTGTGAGGCACTACCAGCATTACCTTGTCCGCTTGGAGTTGCGGCACCACCAGTACCTTGACTACTGGCAGAAGCACCACCTCCACCTGACCCGCCACTTGCACCGTTGCGTATGCCAGCAACATCATTTGACACAGTTCCACCGCCTCCACCACCAGTAGAAGTAACAGTAGTAATTCCAGTTCCAGAAACAAACGAGTTTGAACCATTCAAACCAATCACAGTATCAACGCCACCGCCACCGCCTCCACCGACTTCAACAGTATAAGTTGTTCCTAAAGTTAAAACTAAAGGAGTTTCTAAAGTACCGCCTCCGCCAGTTGCTGTAACTGTTGAACGAAGTCCACCTGCTCCACCACCGCCAGCTCCATAAGAACCTGGTGGTGAAAAATCACGACCAAATCCTCCGCCACCGCCACCAGCAACTACAAGGAAGTCAACAGTTACACCTGCAGATGGGGTAACTGAACTACTTGCAGAACTTGCTGCAGATGTTCCGTTACTATTTGTTGCAACTGCTGTAAATGTGTATGATGTTCCGTTAGTTAAACCTGTGACAATAAGTGGGCTTGATGAGCCAGTTGCTGTTAAATTTCCTGGGCTAGATGTTACAGTGTATCCTGTAATGCTTGATCCACCTGTTGCATTTGAAGAAAACGCTACAGATACCTGTGCATTTCCTCCTGTTACGGATGTAATACTCGGAGCCTGTGGAACTGTAGTTGCAGTAACTGCGCTACTCGCAGATGATGCAGAAGATGTTCCAAGTGGTCCTGTTGCTGTAACTGCGTAAGTATATTGTGTGCTTGATTGTAAACCAGTAACTACAATAGGGCTAGATGATCCTGTATTTGTATATGATCCTGGTGTTGAAGTAACTGTAAATGATGTTGCTTTTCCGCCGCTTGTTGCAGGAGTAAACGCTACTGATGCTCTACCATTATTAAATGCCCGCCCAGATCCTGAATTTGTTGCAACTGGTGATGTAGGAATTCCTGCGGCTGTGTTTGGAAGCCACCATCCTGCATCGTATACTTCAAGAGATGATGTTTCTGTATTATAATATAAATCTCCATTTGCAGGAGAAGCGGGACGAGAAGCAGTATTACCTTTTTTAACAGCTACAGCATTAACTGCAGATGTAACTTCAGAGTCTGAAGATAAATTTGATGATGAGGAAAATGCGCTTCCTAGGTCTCTGGCTCTAGACATTAGAAGGTAATCGTTCCTGTTCCGCCTGTAAACCGATAGACTTTATATCCAGAACGTGTTGGCTGATCGTATGAAAGTGTGCCACCAATAGTTAAATTTGCTTTTGTATTTGGATAAGCAATAATAACTACTCCTGAGCCTCCTGTACCAGAATTACCATTTTGTGATCCACCACCGCCGCCGCCTGTATTAGGTGTGCCCGAAGTTCCAGTAGTTCCAGCTGCTCCGCCTCCTCCAGATCCGCCTGCTCCAGAACCATCTCTACCGTATCCACCCCCGCCTCCAGCATAAGTAACTGATGCTCCTGTTATCGATGACGCTCTTCCTGATCCTCCTGATGCACCAACCCAAGCGCTTGTAACGTCTGCACCTGCTGAGCCTGCGCCGCCGCCACCGCCGCCGCCACCGCCGCCTCCTCCTACACGAATTCCTTCTGGATGTCTTCCTCCAGCATTACCATATCCTCCAGAAGCAGACGTTGGCTGTAGTGCTGCTCCTCCAGCCTGATTGCCCCAGTTTGGTGAACCTCCGCCAGATCCTCCTGCTGACCCACCGCCGTCATTATTATTTCCTCCACCAACTCCACCACCAATTGCTGTGATATTAGAAAATACTGAGTTTGCTCCATTTGAACCATTTATTGAGCTATTAGCATTTGAAAATGCTCCTCCTGCGCCTACGGTTACAGTGTAGCTACTTCCACTTGTAACAAGTTTTGTTGTTTCAACTAATCCACCTGCGCCGCCGCCGCAACCGCCTTCAAAATTGCCTCCATATTGAGACCCGCCTCCGCCTCCACCTGCTACAACTAGTGCTTCTATGCTAAATTGTGCTCCAGAAGTTATACTAAATGCTCTTGGAACTATTGCAGTTCCATCAGATGCATTAATTGTAAAAGTGTATGTTGTGTCTGTTGCAATATCAGGCAAAGTTCCAGAGATAACTCCAGTAGAGCTATTTAAAGATAGACCTGTAGGAAGAGCTGATCCGCTTGCAAGTGTATATGTTATTGATGTTTCAGCATCTGTTGCTGATAATGCAGAAAGCGTAACGCTTGTTTGTTCAACAAAACTTCCTAAAGAGCCTGCTGTAGTAACCCATATTGGATTTTGGTTTATATTAAATGCATCTGGCAGTAGTCCAAAAAGATTCGAAGTATTTGTCACCTTAACATCGTAAGGATCGTTTAGATAAGATAAGCCTGTAAATGTAGCTGTTAAAGAAACAATAGAGTTTACTGTTGTAGAAGAAGCCTGAACCTCAACTCCATTTGTTCCAGTTACTGAAGCAATTGCCCCTGTTGAAAAATTAGTTCCAGTTATTTGTAGAGTAGTACTTCCTACTGCTCCATTTGTAGATGAAACTGAGACAACTCCTGGAGTTTCAGAAACAATGTTCTGCCATCCTGAAGATGTGTAAAGCTCAAGTCTTTTTTCTTCACCATTAAAATATGGCTGACCAGTTACTCCTGCTGGTCTTGCTGCATTATTTCCAAATGGGATTCCGCTTGCCATATCTTGCCATCCTGTGGCTGTATAAATTTGAGTTTTTAAAGTTGTTCCGTTGTAATAAATTTGACCAACTTCTGCAGTGGCAGGTCTATTTGCTGTTGTGCCATATAGTGCTCCAGATAAACCAGATAATCTTAAATCTGCCATTATGCCACCTTCCATCCAACTGTTGAACCAGTATATAGTAAACTTACCCAAGCGTTATTTTGATCAATAATGAAGTTTCCAGCATTATTATTAATATCATTTCCATTGCGGGCTATAGTTATATTATACGTTGAAGCGTTTCCTGAAGCATCTACGATTTGAATTTCATCATTTAATGAGGGGGAAACTGGAAGTGTTAATGTTAATGCAGATGAAGATGTTACATAATATCTGGTTCCCGCCAAAAGATTAGTGTTTGCAGATATTGAAAGATATGGGTTTGGGTTATATGAGTTAAGATTAGTTATAGATAATATTTCTACAAGGTCATTTACTTCTGCTGCAGATGTTAATGTAATTGTACTTCCAGAAACTGAGTAGTCTGTAGTTCTCTGCAAAAGTACGCCATTGAAATAAACCTGTTCAAATCCTTGAACAAATGTATTTGAGGCGGTATAAGCAGTCTGTCCAGCAGTTGATACTATTGTAGTTCTGCTAATAATATTAGGATCAAATGATTGTGTTGTTGCCGCCGTATTAATCCATACCTGCCCAGTTACTGGGCTAGATGGGGCTGTAGAAGAATATGTAATTTCATTTGGAACAACTGCCCAAGTTGGATTAGTTCCATCAGATGAAAGCATCTTCCCAGTTGCTGATGTTTGTGCTGGAAGCAATACATTAAGGACATTGGAAAGGGATGTTTGTCCTGTTCCACCCTGTTCTGCTGGAAGGGGTTGCGGCAGGGAAAGACCAGTCTTAACCTTAAAATTCTTATCTGCCACAACTACCTCACAAGTTTATTTTATTTATTAAGCTGGTAGAACTAGTTCAATCCATGAGGTTGAGTCTTCATCCCATGTGAACATCTTGCCTTCTTCTACAGGCATTGCTACTGGTGCTTCCCAAAGACATGTTGCTTCATTTAGTAACCATGAGGCAAAAGGCTTTGGTGGAATAAATGCATCACGAACTGCGTCGTATGAATATCCGATTCCTGCATAATTTTTTCTTACAGGGGTTCCGCCGTTTGCGTGTACGCCACCTGAAGTGTTGTATGAAGTCTGTATCCATGTTCCGCCAAGATCCAAGGTGTTAGCCAGAAAATTCTGTCCATCAGCTGCATCGGCGTCGTTTACTACTAGAACACGAGTAACAATATTGTTCTCGTCGATTTCTGCGAAATGTGCCATTTTTTTCTCCTTTGTTAGTTGTCTTACTTATTTACATTTTACCATTTATTAGATGATAAGTCTATTGTTTTATGCTGCGTATCTAATTATTACTATTCCTGAACCGCCTGCGCCACCAGCAGCACCACCAGCAGCACTCATAGAACCACCACCGCCTCCGCCTCCAGTATTATTTCTTGCTGAAAAACCAGCTGTATCTGAATTACCAGGTGATGCGCTTGCGCCGCCGCCAATTCCTCCTATTCCTTCTGTACCTCCATTATAGACTCCACCGCCACCACCAGCGGCAATATAACCATTTACTCCGTGTCCAACAGAATTTAATATTGATGAATATGTATTGGTTCCTGCTCCACCGTTTCCTCCAATAGTTCCAGTTCCATTAGTTCCAGAAGCTCCAGCTCCGCCGCCGCCTCCGCCGCCGTAATTAGGTGCATCGGCTCCTGAACCACCTGCATTACCTTGACCTGATATATTGTTTCCGCCAACTCCGCTTGAACCACCTCCACCTGAGCCACCTTCACGACCAGCACCACCACCATCATTTCTTCCACCGCCGCCGCCAGTAGCAGTAAAACCAGTAAAACTACTTGCAATACCATCACTAGCAGTACCACTAGAATTAGAGCCGCCTGCACCACCTGCACCGACAACGGCTGTGTAATTTTGAATTGTAAGTGATTGAGATGCTTGATACACAACTCCGCCAGCGCCGCCGCCGCCGCCTCGTCTTCCTCCACCGCCGCCGCCGCCTGCAACAATTAAAATATCAGCATTTAAATTTTGAGTAGGTGCGAATGTTGAAGAACCAGAAGTAAATACGTGATACCAATATGTACCATCTGTATAAATTGTTCCACCAGTTGCTTTAGCAACATTAGGGGTAAGCCCAGTATTAAAAGTTCCTGATGATGTAAATGTATGAATTGTATTTCCGCCTGATGTAGTTACAGTTCCACCGTAAGCTTTTTGTGATCCAGCATAGCTAAGCACAACAATACCAGAACCGCCTGCAGTACCTGTTTGCGGAAGATTGCTTCCTCCAGCACCTCCACCACCAGTGTTTGCAGATCCTGCAGTTGCTGCAATAACACTTGTTCTATTTGCTCCATTACCACCACCACCTGCACCACCAGTACCAGGTGAGCCTCCTTCAGAACCAGCAGCACCGCCACCTGCGTATGTAACAGATGAACCTGTAATAGAAACTGCTACTCCAGCGCCGCCATTACCGCCCTGTAAACCACTTGTTGCAGATTGACCTACAGCACCAGCGCCACCCCCGCCGCCTGAGCTAACTCTTACGGCATTGCCACCAGCAAAACCTTGGCCAGTAGAACCAGAACCACCAAGAGATGAAGCACCTGAGCCTTCAACAAATGCGCCTCCTCCGCCAGAACCACCAATATATCCCCGACCTCCATTGGTGCTAGAACTGGTGCTAGTATAAGTTCCTCCCGCACCTCCACCAAATGCACTTATTGTAGAAAAACTTGAATTATTACCATTTAATGCACTGGCATATATTGTTGCAGCACCACTTCCACCAGCGCCAATAATTACATTATAAGATGTATTACGTGGAAGTAATAATGCGGACTCTAAACTTCCTCCACCTCCAGTTGCTGTAACGGTAGAACGTAATCCACCAGCTCCGCCTCCAGCATTAACTGCACCACCACCGCCACCGCCACCAACGACAAGGTAGTTAACCGTTATTGATCCTGGATTAATAACTTGTGTAAATGTTCTATTTACTGCGTTACCACCAGAGTCTGTTGCAGATATTACAATTGTTGTTGTCCCATCAGATCCTGTAGGAGTTCCAGTAATTGCCCCTGTTGATGAATTTAAAGATAATCCTGTTTGAAATGCTCCAGATACAATTGCATATGTAATTGTTGATGAACCATCTGCATCAGTTGCAGAAATTGTTTGTGAGAATGCTGTATCAATTGTAGCTGCATTTAATGCACTTGATGTAACCCAAACTGGCACAGCTCCTGCAGTAATTGCATTAAGCGATGTTGCAGATAATGTTGTGCTTGGATTTGTTACAATTACGTCATATGGAGCATCTCCGACTGCAAATGAATCAGGACGACCTGCAATAATAGATGTTGCAGATCCTCTAACTATTGTCTTAGCATTTACTAATGTGGCATCATCTGATTTTCTAAATTTAACATCTACGTTTGAAGCAAAATTTGTACCAGTAATAGTTGTTGTAGAATTAATATTTGCAAGACCGCTTGGAGTAATATCTGTAATTGTTGGCGGGGCCCAATAAGCATCTGTCTTTGTAGCAAGAGTAGTAGCATTTGTTAATGTTGGGTATAGAGAGAATATAATAGCATCTGATGAATTAGCATTGGCTGTAGTTACATATTTAAAGGGGGCTGATGCTGTTATTGCTTTGGATCCGCCTGTTACATATCCAACATTTGTTCCGTCTTCCGCCCCAAGATAAATTTCAAGGTCTGCGTCTCCTGCTAATGACTCAATTGTATAAATACCAGCGGGAAATGAATTAGTAAAGGTAGCAGTCTTAGATCCTCCAGTTGATGTAACAACTGTAAAAGATTGAGTTCCTGCCATTCTTCTTGCTTTACTTGCCATTTTTTCCTCCTGTTTATACTTTATTTATTAAAAAGTTATTGTTCCTGATCCTGCAGTAAATCTATAAACTCTATACCCAGAACGAGTTGGTTGATCGTAGGTTAATGTTCCAGGTATTGTTGTAATTGCTGGGAAAGTATTTGGGTAAGCAATAATGACAGCTCCAGATCCACCTCTTCTAGTTTGTTGTTGACCATCTCCATCGCCACCATTTCCTAGACCATTAGTTCCATCTGATGTTGATGAATTAGGAGTGTTGTCTCCACCACCCTTACCACCCGCAGCATATGTTATTGAAGTTCCAGTTATAGAACTTGCAACTCCAGGTCCTCCTGCAATCTGTGAGCCATCTCCAGCGGTTCCATTTGATCCCGCTCCACCAGCTCCTCCGCCGCCTCCGCCGTATGAAGGGGCCGCATTAGTTGTTGCATTTCCTCCTGCAAAACCTTGACCGCTAGTTCCTGTTCCACCGTATCCAATTTGTGACCATCCGCCTCCTCCTCCACCAGAGCCTCCAGCCAAACCATTACTTGCTGCTCCTCCATTGTTCCAGTTTCCACCACCACCACCACCAAATGCAGTTAGTCCAAATGCAGTTGTGTCGCCTCCGTTATTTCTTTGTTGATTAGTTGTTATGGCTGCTCCGCCTGTACCTATAGAAATTGGAAATGATCTTGTATTAGAAAATGCATATGTTCCAGTTAATAGACCACCTGCTCCTCCGCCTCCGCCAACATCCCAGCCGCCAGAACCTCCGCCGCCAACAAGTAGGTACTCAATTAATAACGCAGTTGACGTAATGCTAAATGCTCTTGGGATTGTAGTAAATCCATCTGAAGCATTAATGGTAAATGTATAGGTTGTATTTGTTGTAATATCTGGTAGAGTTCCTGAAATTAATCCAGAAGAAGAGTTTAACGTTACCCCAGTAGGTAATGCTGATCCGCTTGCTAATGCGTAAGTTATAGTAGAGTCAGAATCCGTTGCTGTTGCTGAAACAGATATTGAAACTTGTTCCGTAAATGTTCCCAAAGTTCCACTTGCTGTCTGCCATACTGGAGAAGCATTTACATATAATGCATCTGGAATAATTCCAAATAAGTTAGATGGATTTGTAACCTTGATATCATATGGCTCCTGAGCGTTTGAAAGCCCTATAAATGTAGCTGTTAGTTGAACTAATGAATTATATGTTGTAGATGTTGCATTTACTTGAACACCATTTGCTCCTATTGCTGTTGCATATGCTCCATTGACAAAATTTGTACCGTAAATTGTAATTACACCAGAATCTGTTGCCTCTGAATAGTTTCCAGAAATTGAAGAAACTCCAGGAACTTCCTGAACAATGTTTTCCCATGAACCAGCAGCTGTGTATAACTCTAGTCTTTGAGCTTCACCATTTGAATATAATTTACCAGTACCTGGATTGGCAGGACGGCCTGCAGTGTTACCAAATGGGATTCCTCCACCTGTGATATCTGAGAATTTAATTGCCATTATCCTAGTCTCCATCCAATAGTAGATCCAGTGTATATTAATACTGCCGCCGCAGAATTAACATCAATAACTGCATCTTCTGTTAGTCCATTAATTTTATTGCCATTACGTGCAAGTGTAATATTATTTGTTCCTGCCGTTGATGTTGCATCAATTATAACAATTTCTTGTCCTAATGTAGGGCTTGCAGGAAGTGTTAATGTTCTAGCAGCTGTTGTATCAACAAAATATCTGCGTCCCGCAACTAATGTTATATTAGATGAAGCTGTAAGATTTACTTCTTGCTTATATGAAGCAAGGGCGGAATTAAGAGCAGTTACATCTACATAATCAGGAGGAAGTGCTGCAGATACTCCAACATCCTGCCAATCTGTTCCGCTCCATATTTTAATACGCTTAGCCATTATCCACCTACCGAAGATTTAGCATAACGAATAACTAAAACTCCTGAGCCTCCTGCGCCGCCAGTGCCAGAACTTGCCCCACCGCCACCACCACCAGTATTGCTAATTCCATTTGAAGCACTTGCGCCGCCTCCGCCTGCTACGGCTGGAACAACTTGTGTATTACCTTTATAAGCTCCAGATCCTCCGCCTGCAAAATAATAATTTGAAGAAGAAAGGTGTCCTAATGATGTTGCAGAGCCAATTGCATTTATTAATGAACTTGTTCTTCCAATTCCACCATAATGCTGATTAGGATCTGTAGCAGTACTAAAAACATCTGCACCAGCGCCTCCTGCGCCTCCTCCTCCGCCACCGCCACCGCTAGAAGTTGGTTCAGTAACATTGCCACCTCTATTTCCGTATCCACCAGAAGCTGATCCTGGCTGATTTCCAGCACCGCCCAACATTCCTGGGTTGTCTGCTGATCCTCCACCAGATCCTCCAGGCCTTCCATTTTGATCATCCCAGCCCCCACCGCCACCACCTAATGCAGTTTTCCCGAATGCTGTTGAGTTTTGTCCATCTGAACCAAACGCCGATCCACTTCCGCCAGCACCTCCATTACCAATAACAACAGAATATGTTTGAGCAGACATGATTTGGCTTGTTAATTCAATTAACCCACCAGCGCCACCGCCAGCAGCATTACCTGCTCCACCACCTCCGCCGCCTGCTACTAATACATAATCTACAGCAATTGATTGTGTTAATACAAGATTTGAAGTTCCGCTAGTAAATGTACGATATAAGTGTGTTGTATCGGAATAAAGTGTTCCTCCAGAAACTATTGGTGCGTTAACTATAATATTAAATGACCTGTCTGCTGTAGCCGTTCCATCGGAAGCCCTTACTGTAAAGGTATAAGTTGTATTTGATCCAACTAAATTAGCTGTTCCAGATATAACTCCTGTAGATGAATTTAAAGAAAGTCCTGCTGGAAGTGAGCCAGAAGTTACTGAATACGACGGTGTATTCGCTAGAGCATTTGCCAACAGGGTGTAACTAAATACAGAAGTTATGTCTGAATAAACTGTTCCTATATTTCCAGATGTAGTGCTCCAAGTAACTACGCTATTAATTAGAATAGAAAAGTTTCTTGATAGCGTATTGCTGCCGTCTGTTACTGAAACCGTAAAACTATATGTTGTATTTGAAGATATTCCTGTTGGAGTTCCAGAAATTACACCAGTAGATGTGTTTAAAGAAAGTCCAGATGGTAAAGCTCCAGATGTAATAGAAAATGTAAGACTTGAATTTTCTGGATCAGTTGCTAATGCGGTTAATGAAGTAATAGCTAAGCCTTCTGAAAATGTTCCTAGCGATCCTGAAGAATACTGCCAAACTGGAGACTGATTTATATATAAGGCATCTACATTTATTCCAAATAAATTAGATGGATTCGTTACTTTAATGTCAAAGGGCTCGTATGTTGCATTTAGTCCAGTAAAAACTGCAGTTAATTGTACTAATGAGTTATATGTAGTTGTAGTCGCTTGTGTTTCAACACCATTTGTTCCAACCACAGAGGCTATTGCGCCATTAACAAAGTTTGTCCCTATAATTGTAATGGTTCCAGAGCCTGTGGATTCGTTATATACTCCAGAAATACTTGATACCCCTGGAACTTCCTGAACAATATTTTCCCATGCTCCTGCAGATGTGTATAACTCTAATCTCGCAGTTTCACCATTTGAATAAAGTTTACCTGTTGCTGGGGTTGGGCGTCCTGCAGTATTTCCAAAAGGAATGCCACCTGCTGAAGGATTTAATTTACTTACTGCCATTATGGAGTCACCTCGGAGCCATATGCGTTAAATGAGATGCTAGAAGATGAACCGTAAACGATTATTTGATCTCCCGCCGCAAGTGTAGCTCCGATAGTGACAAATGTTGTGTCGTTGGCGGCTACAGTTGAACCATACGCAATATATTGTTTAGCTAAAATTGTTACTGTTGAAGCATCTGCTGCTTTTTGTGTTGCAATTCTAAATGTTACATCACCAGATGTTTGATTACATACCGCAATAGTTGATATGACTGCAGACTTTCCAGTCGGGACTGTATATAGGGCTGTATTAGTTGTTCCAGGTGCTACCTGTCCTAATATCTTAAATGATTCCGTTGCCATTTATGCCCCCATCAGCATAAAGGATGAAGCCTTTAAAGGCGTATCAACAACGTATGCGGATAAATTAGTTTGGATAATAACTTGCAATGAATCTCCTTCTGCCGCACCCAAAGCTAGTAAAACTGAGGATGCAGTAGGAGTTGAATAGTCATCTCCGTATGTTAAAAGTATACCATTAAGGAATACTTGTTCATACCCCTGAATAAAAGTTTGTGCTGTAGTAAATGATGTTTGTCCTGGAGTTGCAGTAAAATTACTCTTGCTAATAATATAATGATTAAATGTAGTTACTTCATCATCTGAATCCACCCATATTTGTCCAACTACTGGACTTGTTGGTGCTGTTGTCTGATATTTTGCACCTGTTGGCAATGTAATTGTAGTGGTGTCTGTTCCAGAATTATCTGTTAATGTAGCCCCTACAAAATTTATATTTCGGCGGGGATTTACAGAAACTCCTGCATCTTGAATTAACTGATTATATAGCTTAGCCCAGGATACATTAGTACCATCTGATTGGATTGTATAATTTACAGTTCCACCGTTTTGAATTGGTAGTAATGCATTAAGGGCATTATTTGCTGTAGATTGTCCAGTTCCTCCGCTTGATATTGGAAGGGTGGAAATAGATGAAATAACACCAGATGAATCTGTTGTTACAATTCCAGAAGATAGGGAAGGAACTTGTAAGCCATTTTTAACCTTAAAGTCTTTATTTGACATTACTGCTTACCCCCTTAAAGCGCTATCTTGCTAAATTTTACTGTTGCATTTGTACTTAGTGCATCTGTTACAGTTACCTGCAATTTACCATTTGAAGATGCTGTAGTTGCTGAAACTACAACTCCTGCTAATGTCCCGCCCGTTTCTGTAATTGCAAACTCTGTCATATCTACTGATGTTCCATCGGTTTGTAGAATTACCTTAGATGTTCTAGTCTTTGATCCCTGTTTAATTGAGACCATATACTCGATACTTGTAAATGCTGATAATGCTGTTGTATCTACATCCTGTGCAGTATTTTGATTTACAGTTACTGTGCCAGTTGTGATTGGTACTACTAGGGTTCCCCA